>Ga0308163_10001888_pt1 | contig 20901 bp, 20 predicted proteins | sample PhyTR1_FD_201037 | JGI IMG/M metagenome (GOLD analysis project Ga0308163, IMG submission 201037) | Phyllosphere microbial communities from UC Gill Tract Community Farm, Albany, California, United States - DLSLT.R1 | ecosystem: Host-associated > Plants > Phyllosphere > Unclassified | place: USA...
CATAAAGTGTGTTTTGACAAGGTGGATCAACCCGAATACATTGACCCCGTCTCACCGGAAATAAATTTGCTATAAAGTTTTGCTTGACTGGAATTTAGAGCATTAGCGAAAATGGGGCAAATGAATTGGTTTGTGCAGCTTTTCTTCTAAAAACATACAAGATGTACAGTTTGTAACAACCTGTTTATTAAATGATTGTATACAATTCAGTGAGTCGATTTAACCATCTTGAAATAACTATTCCACAAGTTTTGGTATTGATCCTAATTTTATAAAATTAAAGGGAAATAGAACTATATCAGGCACAAGCGAAGGCTTGCTCCAGATGAGTGCGAATAAACTTTAAACAAAAAAACCTCACATTTCTGTGAGGTTTTTTGTGATCCCGCTGGGATTTGCACCTAGTGCAAAAACCAACGTTTAAATAGTATTTGGGGCTGTTTTGTAATTCCACTCATTGAATTACTCACGTTTTTTTCGATACGTTTTAGTTGCAATTGCTATGATCTAATATACAAAAAAAGTGTCTTATAGAAAATTAATTACTGAGCTTCTTGGTATGAAATAATATATATTACAAGATTACTTAAGCTATGTCTACAACTGAAATCTCACTTACGTTACATATCGAGTATAATCTGCTAATCACTCAGTGACCTTGCATTCTTTTAATAGTTCCAGTGCTACAAGTTCAAGCTGTTAAAAAAAACTAATTTTCTAAAATTCCTTTTGATAGATTGGATTTAATAAATCTTTATTTAGAATTTTATCTGTTGTAGCACTTAGTAGTATTTTTTTTAGCTTGCCTCTAGATATTGTTTGAACCTTACCTGATCTTAAGCAATCTAGGACTAAATTCTTAAAGGATCCTAAAGAATCGTAATTTAGGCTAGTAATATCAATATGACTATCTGTGTATTCTGATATTACTGTATCACCAGCAGACTCTCTAATCGACAGTCCAAATTCTTCTATTTTGTCAATATCAAAATAGACGATATGAATTGTACTTAAATTCTCTTGTTTATTACCAGTTATCAAACATAAGATAGCCTTCTCCAACTCATCCACTGTGTCTATTTTCCAAGTAGATAGCTCGTTGTGATGTGTTTTAAGACAATTAGTTATAGCGTCAGCAGGGGGATTATTATCATGTTCAAAATCGTATGATTCCCATTTTGAACGAGAGATTCGTCTAACTAAGAAAGGCATAGCTCTTCCTCAATATTTCTTATTACTTCCACTCTATATTCTTCAAGCCAAGGTGGGCTCAATGATTGCTTTTTCAAAGTTGTTAAACTATCAATAGAACCCCAATTTTCAAAGGCTCTAAGAGACATTTCTCTGATTTCAATATTGCTATGACTAAATCCGGATAAAGCAATCACAATAGCAAACTGTTTAACTAAGCTTTCTTCCAAATTGCCAAGTATTTTTAAAATATTTATCAATACTTTATCAGAGTTGTATACACTTACAAAGAAATTATTGAACCAAGTAATGGTAGCACTAAAATTTTTTGATAGTAGTTCCCGAAGTATTTTTTCAGACGGAGTCTGCATGTCAACGTCTAAATCATCAGTGTTAATTAGAGAATAGAAAATCGGTTGAACCTTTGTTTCAATATAATCTACAAACTTTCTGTTTTCTTCGTTAATATTAACAACAGAATGAATCGAACTATCGATTGAATTTAAGGTTGAGGCTGAACTAAAATTTGCTAACATCATGCTTATTTCTATTATACAATTACTTTTGAATTCTGATCTTGTAATTCTTTGTGAACAGGAATAACCTCATCGAGGAATTTACATATTTTGTCAAAATCGAAACGATTAGAAGAATCCTGTACAAGTGTATTTATATCTATTATGCTTCTAATACCTTTGAAATTTTTACGTTTTTGATTAATAATTATTTCCCCTTCTAAATAAGAGTTATCTACACTATGATTAAGCGGTTCGTCTAAGTTTTGCAAGATCTTTCTATATGCTATTTTATTAGACCATTCAACATAATTTGAATCAACCAAAATTTCAATAGGTTTATTGAAATTTTCAACGGTGGTATTCAAAGATATACCCTCATGAAAAGCTTCTACTACTAATCCTACTCTGTTGTAATATTTTGTAAACTTTTCACTGATTATCAACAAGTATTCTTTTACCTTATCGGCAAACATCTCGATCGTAAAAGAATCATCACTTATAAAATCACTATACAAAAAATCACATCTATCAGGTAAGAATCTAATTTCGAATTTTTGATCGAAAGATTTCAAAGCTATCCTAGCCTTAGTTTCATGTTTTACTTCATCTTTACTTAAGGCTATTGATTGCTCCTGATATTGGGTCGGAAGTAATTGCTTGTCCACAAAGTTTTCTATCATGATTTTAACAATCTCAGGAGTAGCACTAATAGAATCAAAGTTTCCAAATACAGCGCACTGATATTTTGAATTAAATTTTTTAGACATTGTCTTTTCTTGGTAATTGCTCAAAATAACATTTTTTATATTACAATCGCAAGACGTTAACAAAAGTTAACAGAAAAATGCGATTATTTATTACTCCAGTGCTACTAACCCATTTGATAAGCCTCCAAAAATATGGAATTATTCTCTCACAATTTCCCCCATTTGAACGCAAACGAACTTAAGAAATGAATTGGTCTTGATTGATAATTCAATACATTTGTAATTGTTTCAAAGTCATTATTATACAAGGTGATAACGGCGCAGAACAAAGGACGAGTTAAATTCAGCTATTATTATATTAATGAAAATGCTGAATAGGCTCCGTTTAAAACAAATATCTGGTTATTTGGGGACTTTTTGAAAACTTTGGTTCATGTTCCTTACTTGGCTTTAACGAAAGATGGACTGATTAAATAATGAAAATCACAGAAGAAACAAGAAAAGCACTTGAAGAAAATACATTATCAAACTTTGATGTCTACACAAAGTTGGTGGATAGTGTTAGAAGTTCTGTTGCGATGCTGGATCGGACAGAAGAATATATGCTGAAAAACAATCATTCTATTCCAGATTCTAATTATTATCTGCGGCGTATTAGCGAATACACCATACTGTTAGGGCTAGTTTGGCTTGATATTACTGCTGGTTTCAGGATTTACTTAAATGCAAAAGAGAATTACGAGACAATATATTCAACAAAACAGTTATTGATTACCATAAACGAAGGTTTTAAACAAATCTATAATTATGTTTCAATTGACTCTAATGGGAACCTTAAAACGAAACCGCGTAATCATTCCTTTTGGGTGAAAGATATTGGTACGATTGTTAACGATAAATTAGCCCATTTGGTTGACGAATACTTAGAAATTACAACAGAATTAGATTTATATGATGATGATGAGCTGAAGAACATGCGTGGTCCGAGAAATCTTTTTGTTCATTATGATATCGAGGCCAGTAAAGTTTATGATGAACTGATCAATCTGGATATTGAAAAGATGGCTATAAAAATGATGCCATTCATGAAAATACTATCAAGAATGGTTTTATTCGGGCGGAAAGTACTTGAGGAATACAACTCATACATTAAAAAAAATAGCGATGATTTTTACGATACGGAACATCAAAAGATTGAAAGTCTGAAAGTTGAGCATGGCAATTCCCCGCAGCTATTAGAATTGTTTAATCAGATACAAGCAGATTTGATGAAGTTTAAAAATAGCTGACATGAATCCAATCGAAACTGGTTTGTCTTTGTGCTGAACTTCGCGAGCTTAAACTTTGAATACTTGCCGCAACGGTGCGCTTTTAATAACAAGCAAATTTATCCGCAAAAGCACGAGCATGGAGAAAAAATTAGGAGAGTGTTTCGAGTAAAATGAAGAAAAGTTAGCGGGTTTTAATAAATATTAATCCAAACTTGCCAAGCTTCGGCTACGATTTTGTTTGAGGACTACATGCTAAGCTTCTGATTTATATCGTTTACATTTTGCGTGGTCTGGTAACAATCGGATCTGAAGTTGACGATCACCGACAATAAAACCATATTCGAACACATAGTACCAAATTGAATTACCATCAACAAAAATACTGGTAAAGAATTCGGGATTAAATCCTGCTTTAAATATTCCTAAAATTCTTTACACCAAGAGTAAGTGCCCTTTTCTTTTGGAGGGATATATAATTTTAGTCGTTCATAGTTATGTTATATAAATTGAAATATTTCGGGAATATTTTCATGATCCCATTTTTTTTTCGCAGCCCGTTTTTGGCGATTAAAGCTGTTTCCACACCTTTCATTACAGAAGGTCTGACCCCGCTTGTACCATGAAGCAATATTTCTTAGTAAGTGCAGGTTTTGGCTTCTCCTGAAGATTGTAGCTCATAAATAAGATTTTGATAAACTGGTGGCTGAAATTTTCGGGCGGCTTTAACGGGCATAAGGCGTTTGACAAGATAAGGATTATACAACTAATCTTTTGATAATACCTGTTTTACAATGTTTAAATACCGGCTACGTTTTAAATCTCTAGAAGCGTCTGTAACTATTGAACGATACGCTTTGTCTACAATATCATGTGTAGAATCTAAATAATCTGCGGCATTCATTGCACCATGTTCGCTAATGTACCAATGTTCGTTAATCAATTCCTCTAAAATGGCAATGGATTTTTTTGATAGAAAAACCCTGGCAACACTCATCTGTTCACGGATTGCACTTAGTGCGTCTGCGGCCTTTTCTCCTTCTTTTTTGTAGTATGTACTCTGGGGATATGTTTCATTATACACCGAACTGGGTTGCTGAAAATAGTCCTTTCTATCGCTTAACGAATCTCTCCAGTTTCCAAGATTTTTTAATATTTCAAAATAGTATTTTTTCTCGCTCAGACCATTTCCCTTGAGCGGCAAGAATAATGCGCACCAAGAATATAGTGCTGAGGATCAACAATACTGAAATCCCGTAGTGGTTAGCTAGCGCTATTCCTTTTTCTAATAGTTCGATCATGGTTTGTCAGTAGAAGAATAACCCAGTAATTTTTGAATTATCTTTTCAAAAGCAGGTTTGATACCCATAATAAAATTGGAGATGGTTAGTCCGATTAACCCGATGATTCCGATTGCGTCTGAAAAACTCTGTTTGATTTGTGGGAAAAGATTTAATGTTTTATAGATTCCGTAAATCAAAAACAAGAGTAATAGATTATAAAGTATTCCTGCAATAATATTGGTTCGTTTGGCAAATTTCGTTTCAAACTCCAATAATGCATCATAGTGATCAGTATCTACCAATTCTCTGGATAGAATAATTGAATTGTATGCGTTGATAAAACATAGTGCAATAAAATCATTTCCCTGTTCAAAAATTGCTGATTCCTTAGTTATTTCCATATAAGCCTCGTCTTGTAACGGCTTTGAAATAGCTATTTTTTTAGTCAGGTTTAAAAATGATATAATCACTGCGGCAATATTACTTTTGCTGTAGTAGTTTTCTTTGATAATGTTTTCAAATGTTATGGTTGTGTTATTCCTCGTTCTGATATCAATAATTTTTTCAATCCAATTTTTGTCATAGCTGAATTTGATAACACCAACAATAATCGAAAAGATCAAATAATCATTGTGGACAAAAGGAGAAATTGAATCTCTTGTAGGTGTACGCCTACTGATTGCCTGGTAATGGATATCAAAGACATTAACTGAATCTGTTGAAATTGCTTCAATAATCCCATAATATATTTTGTCAATTTCATTTAGATCTTGGGGAGAATGAATCTGCTGATGAGACAATAGGTTGCTAAACGCAGTTAAAACACTATTCCCACCTATGGATTGTAGGTAGAGTGAGCGATTTTCTAAAGAAACCATTTTTTTCGTTTTAGACTATAATTCAAATGATCCGCATCCCATCCACTAACATTTCGCATCTTACTCAATAGCTTGGATATCAAGTTGGAATACAGCATTGTCGCCGGCTGTTCACCGGGCAAGAAATTCCGCCATGAAAGGTAGGTAAAGGAAAATATTTGTTGAACGATATAGGCCAAATCATAGTAAAGCAGGTCGTCCAATTCATTATTGTTATAGTTGCCTTGAGGTGTTCTAATCTTAATTTGAACCGGTGTACTCATTCCTTGCCTTGCTGTTTTAAGTTCTTTTGGACCGAACATTTGAACCACACAGGTTTCAGAATCTAAAAAGACGTTACTAGCCCTATTTGGAATGTACGCCCCTTTACCGGAAAGGCCCGGCTGGCTTGGTTCGAATAGCAGATGTGGGTGGGATTTGCTTATCGTAACGAAGGCGAATTTTATTTTGTACTTGGTGTTGTTTTTGATGAATTGACTGATGACGTCAAACTCAGTGTTCTTTATTGGTTTAAATATATGAAAGATCAAGCGAACAGTGTCGCCCTCAGACCAACCTTGTTCTTTTTCTAAACGGTTGAAAGAATAGCTAAGGCTTGACAAGAGTTCATCAAAATATTTTTCGAACGGAACATCCTTTACTTTGTCGCCCAAAAGATATTGGCCATCACTGGAAAGAAAAGTAGTGATTCCGACTACTTTGGATTGCTCTGCGCCTTTGAACTGGTTTTTTCTCATCCAACTATGGCCAATACCAATGATGATTTCCCGATCAACTGATTTTTGAGAAGGTAGTACCCAAGGCGTACCACCCAATTTTGCATAGATCTGTAAGGCAATTGAGTTTAGAATATATTCGTTATAAGTTTTTACGTTATGTGTAAGTACATACTGCACTGGGATTTCCAGTGAGAGCAGTTTGGCTTTCAATTTAAAATAAGGATTGTCACTGTCGGCAAGGCGTTTAAACTCTATCGGAATTTCAATGATGGCTAAATCGGGTTTAGCTTCATCCCACTCTCTGATAATTCTTAAGTATTCTTCAAGATCGAAAGTACTTAACTGATTGATATTGTAATTGAGTTCTGTAAGTTCATATTTTTTAAGCAGGCCTTTCTTAAAAAAGTTGGAAGTACTAATTCCATCCTTGAGACTGGCTAAGAAATCAGTAAAATATCCTCGGTTTTCTCTATGGCAAATACACAAAACTGTTGGTGACTTGGTATCAAAACTAATGCTGTCGTATGGGCCAAAGTTGGTCAAGCCCATGTCTGGACTTGTACTATTTGTCTTTGTACCTGCCGGATCAAAAATAAAAGTCGGAGTTTTTAAAGCAAAAGTGTTGCTGATCGTTATGGGTACTTCTTGTACCGTAAAACAGAAACCATCGCTATTCTCAAAAAGAATCTTTGCACCATCTAACCGGCCTGTAAACAAATGTTTGGCAGTGCTGTTAATTTCTGCATACAAATTTTTTGTGTTGTATATCTCACTTCGTTTACTTTCGATTGCATTCAGGACACGTAAAGAGTCTTCGGGGCTGGTGGCAAAATCTAGGTAGTTGGCAATGTTAAATTTTGTTTTTCTTATAAACAGTTCATTTAGCAGAAAAAGTACCTCACCCTCATTGGTTTTAACTTTTGCTGACTCGCCATGGATTTCAGAGAGGGTTCCAATAAATTCTTCACTAGGAGCAAGGATGTTACCCATCCCTGGCATGATTTCACAATGCAATACTTCTATACCTGTCAAGTCATATCCCTCCGCTAATAAGTCTGAACAGCTTTTGTTAAAAATCCAGTTCCTTTTTATGTTGATTACGAAACCGAATTGTTTTTGCCCGTTTATAGTGGCAAGCCTCAACTGAACTTCGATGAGTTTTTTGTATGCAATTTTCCCTTGCAGATTCTCCGGTAGTAGGTCGTGGATTAAATCATCATTGTTTTTACTAGAGAAAAACCTGAATGGATAAAAGTCAACTGGCGTAAATGATACGAACCGCTGTTTAAAAGTCCTGAAAAAAATATGTTTAATTAATGAGGACGTAATTGTATGGTCGGTAAACACATCTTTTGTTACATTTTCTCCTATGTCTATAGTGCTGTCGTCTCCGGAGTTAGAGATATAAATATCATCCCCGTTGCGAAAAAAGGAATGCGTTCGATTATGGTGTCTTCTAAGTTCTTGTAACGCTTCGTCAGAATAGGTAGTTTTTGAAATCTGAAATTTTTCAAAATCAAATGATATCGGGAAAAAATTGAGTTGCATCGTTAATTTATGTTTGGTTAAACCCAAAAATACTTGATTTTAAGTCTTTCCCCAAAAAACTTTATGCACAAGAGACTAATATAATATTCTATTAGCCTCAAGAGCTATTTTACTGTGTAGTTCAACCGATTCGTTCGTTATAAATATCGCTTAATTTCTTATAACATTAAGTTTACACAATGGTCTAAATTATCAATATATTTAAAAATTAGCACTAAACACAATCAATTTATGCGCAATCTAGCCATTTTTTTAACCCGTCTACAGACTTTCAACCTTCGCATCATCACCAAGTCAGAATTAAAAAGCCCCATCAAAGAAAATGGAAATAAGCCAGCTTATAGCCTTGCCCACGAAACCCACTATTATGATTCTTTTACCTATAAAAGTGAAATCAGGGTATTAAAAGACATGGCTTTAATTGACCTGCTCTCACTTAATGAGATCAGTTTAAAAAGAGAATTTGAACAGCTCAAAAAATTAAAGGATAGGTTTAAATTGATATGGGCAAATTTCCATGAGCATTACAATGAGTTTAAAGATGAATATCCCCGAAACTTCATATTTTCGATCCAACTCCAATATTTGTTCATCGTTAACAACCTGCAATCAGACTATAATGATATTTATATTGGTGATGAGTTTGTGGAAAGTCTGCTTGATACCTTGAAGATCAGGGACAAGTTTTTAAGTGAGCTGGTCAACGAAATCGATGAAATTATAAATCCCCGTGAAACGTTCGAGGAATGGATGGCTAAACACGAAAGCCCGCAACAAACTGAAGATGTCGCCCCCGAGCAGCCACCAAAAGTCCCATATAATCCCGAGGCGGGTCGGCCAAAATTCAATCATCAGTTTACAGGTGATTTTCTGAAACTGATAAAGACTTATTTTTCAGAAGAACATTTTGTACAGCTTACAGCGCTTATAAAATTGGATGAACAGCCTATAACCCAACTGATTTTTAATGGCAGAGGCAACCAACTTGCCGATGCTTTTAAGCAACTCTATGAAGCGAACCTGATTGTTGGATGTAATAAAGCAGAGCTTGAAAAATGGGTTCTAAAGTACTTTTTATATAGCATCAGAGATAAAGTAAACGAATATACAGAAGGCTGGCTAAGTGCGGTCATATCTTCTGATACCAAGGTTTGTAAATCACCGATTTTAGAGGTAAGGATAAAAGACAAAGTTCCTTTTCTGGTTCCAACAGTTCGAAACAAAAAAAACAGTAAATATTAGTAGGGAAACAGTAAGGATGCGGTTTAACGTGTTGTAACCCTACAAAACAAGCGACTAACATTGCGGTATCAAAACAAAAGATACCGCTTATGAAGTACACATTTGAAGAACTACCGCAGGCCATTAGCGTGCTGCACAAAAAGGTAGACCTTATTAAAGACCTGATCTTAGAAAACAGGTCGCAAAATCCCCAACATCCCCGAGACGATTTATTGACCATCAGACAGGCAGCCGAATTTCTCAGCCTGTCCGTACCCACGCTTTACACCAAAGTGAGCCGGAATGAAATCCCCGTGAACAAGCGGGGCAAAAGACTTTATTTCTCCACAGTGGAACTATCCGACTGGGTAAGATCGGGAAGGAAGAAAACCACGGAAGAAATACAGCAAGGAACAATCCATTCCCCTATGGACAGCGCGATACCACCAACATAGCTATATATCCCTATAGCCGTGTAAATACATTGCTAGGTACATATGTATGCATATAACAACATAACTATATATCCCACTTAACGACGATTTATGTATAGCAAAAACCACGGAAAAACAAGTTAATTCGGGACAGCCTAAAAGCCTGTGGAGCTTTCAGGGTTGCTGTTATTGGCGTTAGAAAGGCGGTTCAGGCAGTCAGTCCCCTTTTCGGGGAGCTGAGCAAGCGGAAGTTGGGCAGAGCCCTACTTGCTTGCCCTTACGCTATCGCTACAGGGGTTTCAAGTAGCCTCCGGGGCTACTTTAGGGCTTTGCAAGCCTTTTATGAACCGTTAATGGTATACTTTCACGTATACCAATTAGCTAACTAAGCAGATAAGCAGTTAGCCAGCCAATTAGATATATGATTAGTCGGCTAATTAGCAATTAAAAAACATTAGAGAGGAGCGCAATTTATGAAAATGGACATCATCACAATGGAAGACCTCCGCCAGTTCAAAACGGAACTGTTGCAGGAAATGAAAGGCATTATAGGACAAGGGAAGGAAAACCAGCAAAACGGAGAATGGTTAAGGAGCGCGCAGGTGCGCAAAATGCTGAACATATCAGCAGGCACATTACAGAACCTGCGTATCAACGGAACATTACCGTTCCGCAAGGTTGGAGGTACCATGTATTACAGCAGGGTACAAATAGAAAAAATATTGAAAGGAGAATAACATGAAGAACTATCTTAACATACAACACCATGCCCTTAGCGGATATTTTGAACGGGTGGCACTGGAAAGCCGATTTTACGCCACCCACATCAGCCTGCTGATGGCATTGTTCTACTACAGCGACACTGATGCACTCGAAAAGCCCTTTCAGGTCAGCAGGCCAAAGCTGATGCGGTTTTCCCGTATCAGATCTATCGCCACCTATCATAAGAACATCAAAGACCTTGTCGAATTTGGCTACGTAGAATATAATCCCTCATGGCACCCGCAAAGAGGTACCCAAATAAGGTTTATTATCGAAATACCAAACCATCCTTAAACATTTGGGATATGGAGGATATTAATACAAAGTCGGTGCGCTACCCTGTAGCCACCGATCTCAAACTGGAAAAGATCGCCCTCAAGCTGGGCAGGACTAAAAAGACGACCGTTATACAAATGGTAGAGTATTTCTACCGGAGCAAGAAAGACCCCTTAGACCTGAATGACGAACTGCTTAAAAAAGAGCTGGTCAACGGAAACAACCGAATTATTGGCTTTTTTAAAACGCAGGAAAAAGATTTCCTGTTACCCATCTTAAGCGATTCGGGTACACTGCTCACCATAGCAAAACAACACACACTATACATTAAGGATATTGGCAAGTATATGGCGCAGGATCTTGAAAATACTAAAAAGCTTGCAGAGGGTATGACAGCACTCCAGCGTGGTATTGCCAAAACACAGATCCATATGGAAGACAAAGCGTTGCTGAAATTACGATTTAGCAAGATACTCGAATATTACATCACACAAAGGGAATCGCTGGGCTGGACTACGGCCAATGTTAAAAAAGAGGAACTGCAAGCCCATGTCAGGCAATCGTTGGAAAATCTATAGCTTATGTTCATCAACATCACCACATCAGAAACGGGAGATAATAAGGGCAGCAGCGGTGCGTTGGTCAATTACCTTGAAAAAGAGAACCAGATGCAGATTGAAAAAGGCAAAGGTTTGGAACAGGAAAATTGGTTTAACGGTAATAGTAACGAAATCCGCAGGCAGGAAGTTAGGATGAAAATAGACGGCAACATTGCCAAACTTGGACGGATTGACAGTAAATTTTTTCTGATCAATATTAGCCCCAGCCAAAAGGAACTGGCGCACCTTTACGAGAAATACGGCAAGGAAGGTACAAAAGAAAAGCTAAAGGAATTTTCGATAAAGGTAATGGATGAGTATGCCAAAAACTTTAAAAGACCAGGCATCAACAGCCATAAAGATTTGCTCTGGTATGGCAAGCATGAAAACTACCGTTATTACAAATATACAGATAAGGAAGTAAAGGATGGTACAAGAAAAACAGGCGAGCGTAAAGATGGAAGACAGGATCATATTCAGATCATCGTCAGCCGTAAAGATATTACGAACAGGATTAAGCTTAGTCCGCAAAATACTTCAAAAGGAAAGAACAAGGAGCATTCCGCCAAACTTGGCGAGTTTAACCGTACCGCTTTTAAACAATCGGGAGAGAAGCTGTTTGATGCTTTGTTTGATTTTGACAGGGGCTTGAAAGATACCCTTGCCTATGCCAATACGATGCAAAATGGGACAGTCGTACAGAAAAAACAGATGAATCTATTGGAAAACATCCCTAACTTAAAGACTGAACAATCCATCGTTAACAATTTGGGGAAAAGTGTTGCTGAAGGAGTATTTGAAAGTGTGGGGGAAATGATCGGCACAGCTGGAAAGCTAGGTGCTGATTTGTTGAATATTCTTATGGAACCTGTTTACATTGCGCCCCAAGCAGATCCAATGGAACCGAAAAAGCGTAAGAAAAAGAAGAAAAATATAGAACAGTCCAGAGGACTATCTCTTTGATTTCAAAATACGGTTTCCCGTAAGTATTATTTGTATGCTGTCATTAATTTAGCATGGAAATAATAATAGAATATTTGTATGAAAACATATCTTATAGGTTATGATTTAAACAAATCGGGTCAAGATTATAAAGACCTGATAGATGCGATAAAAAACTTATCGTCGACATGGTGGCATTGCCTCGATTCTACTTGGATTATTAAATCAACAAGTACAGCCAGTATCATACGTGATAATCTAATGTCCCACATTGATAGTAACGATGAGCTACTTGTGGTGCTATTGAGTGGAGAGGGTGCATGGACAGGATTTACTGATGAATGCTCGAAATGGCTGAAAAGCAACTTATAGTTACTAGCTGTATTAAAATGGAGAAGCCTCTGCAATTGATACAGAGGCTTTTATTTTTTATGATTAAAGGGTGTTAATCAGAGAGGCATTATTTTTCGTTATTCACTCCCTTAACTAGCTCTAGCTTTTCACGTTCGCTTTGAAGCAGTCGTTCATAAAGTTCTACCACTTTATCTAACGGATTAAATGAGCATTGGATATTAATAGCATTGATTGTCGAATTGTCATTACTTGTAAAAGTATTTGAGATTATACTCAATATAGACTCTTCATTAAAATTTTTTATAGCCTCAGTGCTTACGCCTAAAACAGCAGCGATTTTTTCCAATGTTGAATCTTCAACCTCTTCACTCTGCTCTATCTTAGATATGGTTTGCTGGCTTACGCCGAGTTCGTTAGCAAGATAATCCTGCTTGATACCACGTATTTCCCTTATGCGGCTGATTTTTCTGCCGATGTGTACTTTGTTAGATTTTGTAGGCGTTTCCATAAAGCAAATATAACAAATTCCTAAGATAGTAATGAACCAATGTTTTGTGGTAAGGTACCACTTTAATTGGTAGGTTACGGCATTGCCGTACCGCATTTTTGATCTCAGAAATCAAAAATGTCACGATTATGGAAACACAATTCTCGCAATCTGGTCAGTTCCAGAAGGAAAAATTTTCGGCTTTTATCAAAGAGCTGATTCAAAAATTCAAGCCCGAGCAAATCTATAGCTTTGGCAAAAATATTGATTTAAAAGTCAATAACGGTTGTTTTATAGAGAACCACAATATAGAAAACTATCATTATTTGTTGTTGATGGTGACCGAAAGCGTTACCAGAATTGAACACGAAGTACAAGATTTTGCCAATAATAAATGCTCTTTCGGAAAGATCACCATACTGGCTCATGGACAAGAAACCATTGCTGCGGCAATAAAGGCCAATAACAGGTTTTTCATTACCATTTATAACGAGGGTAAAATTCTCTATAGTCGGGATGGTATGGTACAACCTTTTCAGGCTATAAGTTTGATACCTACACAGGGAGCAGTAAAAGCCCAAAAACATTACAACCACCGCTTTCCATTGGCAACTGGTTTTTTAGCCAGTGCAAAAGAATGCATGACGAACCAACATTACAATCTAAGTGTATTTATGGCGCATCAGGTTGTAGAGCAATGCTGTATTGCTTTAATAAGGGTTCATCTGGCATACCGTTCTGATATACACAACCTGTATAGACAGCTTCGGTTGTGCGATAGTTTTTCTCCGGCACCATCAAGCCTCTTTTTATCGGGCAGGGAAGATGATAAACGGCTCTTTGATATTATGGTAAAAAGTTATTCCGCTGCACGTTACAAAGATGATTTTAAGGTTGAACAAGCCGATGCGGAACAAATATTCACCCGTGTTTCCACCTTTTTAAAGCTTACTGAAATTATGGCCGGTGACAAGATAAATTCCCTTGCAACTGTGGCGGAATCCTACACACAATTAAAAAAAGGAAGAGAGGTGGTTTATGGAGGATAAAACTATTCCATCGATGAACTTCTTTCATTTGCCCTTTACGCCAAATACAAGGATACTTACAGAAAATGCACTAAACCAATATTCCGAGATCAGAAAACCCAAAAGGGGTTATTTTCCCATTAAAATCAGAAAGATATCTTTCAGCAATGAACTGCTTGTAATCGGTGTAATTCTGGATAAAGAGACTGAAGAACTAGTTTATATTAAGGTCACCACATCCGAACTACTGGTAAGTTGCAGCGTTGATACCCATGAAAACTATTTGAGCCGATATGCTTATTTTTCGCTTAACCAACTGATGTACTATTACACTGAGTATAATTTCGAGGACTATTATTGGCCGGGATTTTTTGATCAGGAAACAGGGGGATCTAAGTATCTGATGATCCATAAGTCAAAGGACAGTTTACATGTATCATCTAAAGTGAGATATAAAGGCTTATATAAACCTGGAAAACAACTCCCTGTAGTATTTGCAAAGAGAGCGGACCTACGGAAAGCAGTTAATTCAATTCAAGAACAGCCACCCAGAGAAACACACACGGTGTTGGGTTTCTGTTTGGCAGATAACAACAATGAAAGGTTCCGAACAAATCATTATCCCTTTCTAATTCCTTATATAGGGATTTTGAACAAGTCTAAAACCGAGGTAAGAAGCTTTACAACATACGTGCTTAATGAAATGCAACTTTCTGAAATCGATCTTTCGGACGAACAACAAAACCTCCTTGAGATTTGCTTCGACATGAAGAAAATAGCCTTAGTTGCCAGCCCGGAATATAAAGAAGACGCTTATAAGCTTTCTGAAAAAAGGAAACAGAACCAAAATAATTTCAATCGGCTTTTTGAGCTCTGGCAAAAGGCGCTTCCTTTACTTTCAGGAAGGTTGTACACACACTACAGTTATACATATGGAATGCGTAACGTAAAAGGCAAGCCAAGAAGATCGTATATGACGCCATGCGCCTTTAATAATGAAACACCAGAAATCTGTTTTCTATGGAAAGACATGGGGGATTATTATAAACTGGAACTTCGATTAATGCTTGAAGGAAAAATACATCCGCTACAATATTACTTCAATACCGCTTTCTTTGCTATGATGAGCTACAGCCCGAGAAAATATGTGCTGTTGAACTCTGTTGATGATAGCCAACTGGTCAGTTATTTTCAGCGAAGCCAATTTCAGCTCTTAGTACTAAAGAAACACTATGACGGTGATTTTAAAGATTTTGTAGATCAATTAAGAAGGGTATATAGTTTCATCAATAAATAGAATGTTATGGAAGAAATTTTAAAGGCTTTAAATTATCAACCTGTTGATATTTCTGATGAAGATCTTGATAATCCTGTGCCGTCAATTACTTATTTTTTCGTGAACCATCCGATTCACGAATCCCGTACTAAGCTTTGGGAACTGTATAAGGGATGGATTCATTTCGCTGCTGAATCCCCTGATGGGGAGGAACTAACAGATATGTTATTTTTTTATAATCAATTGGTGGAATTGCTGAACCTGTGCTATGTATTTACCCAAAAATTTGAAAAAGATAAATAGTGATATTATCAATCAACAACTATAAACAGAATTTACTTGTATAATGCATGCAAATTGGCCGTCCCGCATTTGCGGCCTGCGGAACGGCCTCCGCTCTCGGCTGTTGCTGTTCCCGCTTTTGGCATATACGGAGAAGACAGCAATAGAAAACTACCGTTCAGCAGGAAAGCTTCAACATCTAAAAAGCTATATACGGCTTGTAATAGAGCCCAAAATTCGAAATTTAAAGGTGAAAGGTTTATAAAATAGTACACAGATTTTTATAGCTGATCGATTGTCTAACACCTTCGACCAACTACTTTTGAACCAAAAGTTAGCAAATAATGCAATCATCTATAAAAACCGTTATCAGATATTTTCGGTTAAAATTATGTTGACTTTCCATCTGACCTAAGATTATTATTTAGCCATTTTGCAGATAATTTGACATTAGCTGATTTAAGTTACTTTTTATGTAACCGGAGGTTTTGAGGCTGAATGCATCATTTTTTTTGCTTTTTCTAATTGCTCACCAACAAAGGAGTAAATGATTTGTCCTAGAATATGCATATTCGTGGAATAAAGTGCGGGACGACTTTGTTCTATAATAAGATTAGCTAAAGAATTCGAATTAGCATCTAGCAAATGGACTGGGATTTTTCTGACATCAAGGCCGCCAGGGATCTTACTTGCTGCATACTCTTTAAAACTGGTATATTTCGAAACGTCCTCGATAGTTGGCTTCTGCGCTTCAATATGGTATATTAGCCAAAGTTCAAAGCATGGGTTGCTTTGTGCGATTTCCCAACATTTATAATCAACATTCATTTCTGAGCAGAAAGTTTCCAATCTATCGATTTTTCCATGCTCAACCCAAAGATCTGTGTCTATAACAAACCAAACTTCATCCTTATAATCTTTACTTAGTTTGTAGGTTGGTAAAATATTTTCATCTGCTTCGCCAAAGAACAGTAATTCAGCATTATTCCTTAACATAGCTGGGTCAGATTTCCCATTGACAGGAGGAATTGGGATAATATTTATATTTGTAGAAAGTCCCTTGAAGTAATTAAAATACTCTATTTCCCGTTCTGATCCTTCACAAAAAATGTAGACTTTTTTGGCTTCCTTTGCTGGATCTTGTTTTTCGTATATTTTCTTCCTACTCAGATATATCATACTTATGCCAATTTAAGTCTTGCAGATTTGATAAAAATGGAATTCCCCCGAATCGACCATTTAAGTATCCATTTTCAATATTTGCGGTGTGATGAATATTAAAATCGCTAAGTGGATAAAGTTTGGACGCGCCATCGAGAGATTTTTGCGCAAACCAAATTTCATCGGGACGAAGAATTTCCTGATCTAATAGACAGGACTCGTGAGTCGTAAAGATCAACTGTCCTTTGGCTCTAACATCATGAGAAATTTTAGTTATGATCTCTTTAATTGTTTTCGGGTGTATACTTCGTTCAATTTCATCGATTAGATATACACATTCCTCTTCAATTATCCCATAGATAGCAGGAATGTAATCTATTAGTCTTTGAGTTCCATCGGATTCCAATTTAATCCCAAATTCAACTTCGTTGCCATTATCATCCAAATGATTTGCTACGATACTCTTCAAAGTAAGTTCCTCATTTTCTAATAAAAGTGCAAATTGTTCACCGGTCTGCCTATTCCCAATTACAGATATAGCATTAGGATTTTGCTTTAGTTTATCCATTATGTCACTAACCCCAGCTCCCCTTAAATTTTTTTCACCAATTGCATCCTCAAACCTTTCCCTTTTTACAGCCAAACTTTGTATGCCAGTATTTAGTGTTGGAAGAAAATCATTGGCAAATTCCATTAATTCTGAATAACTATCTAGAACGTGTGGGATTGCCTCAACGATCGCATCTGCACTTATTATAATCAGAGTCTTGTCAAACCAGCTATATGAAGCTCTAACATCCTCAAAATCTTCTCTATACTTTGAATATAGAAAGCTCAATAGCAATTCATTTTTTTGAAGAAGTTTTTCGGAAAGCACCTGAATAAATAACTCATTTTTAGGGTCATCCTTGTATCCTTTAAAAAAATCAATACTTTGCTTTTCATTGGAATTGTCTCTTTCAAAAATTAAAATATCCTCATCTTTTCTACTTTCTAAAAGACTTTCTTGCAAAATAACACCTGTATCGAAAGTGAGAGAATAATAATAAATTTTTCCTTTTGCAAAGAACTCAATGCCAATTGAAATTGGCAATTCCTTGTTTTCTTTGCTTAGCTTAAATTTGAATTGGTTCGTATTGTCTGGAATTTTACCTTCCATAACGAATCTTTCAAGATTAGCCATAGCTTTTATCATGTTAGATTTTCCTGATCCATTAGCACCATAAATTGCACTCATCCTCAGAAAGTCAATTCCATTTTGAGTTAGCTTGTGATGAGGAAGTCGTTGAGATTTATTAGGTAGAAGATTGAATTCAGTTTCATCTTTGAATGAAAGAAAATTTTTCAGTATGAGCCGTATTAACATAATATATCCGTTAAATATTAACGCAAATATACTATTTATGGGATCTTAAACAATTTATATCTGCTGAAAAAACAATTACACGTTAAAAATTAACTTTTAGACCTTCTTAGTATTGATACGAAGCTAAAGCAGACAATATTTATTCTATCTACTTGGGCTAAGTAGTTTAAAAACGGTCGGCATGCGGGCTGCCGACCGTAAAAGGGTTAAATTGAGGCAAAAATCTGCCTTAAAGGTGCCATGTCACAGCTTACCTTTTCATCCAGCATTTTTGCATAAAGTTGGGTAGTGCGTATATTGGTATGTCCCATCATTTTTGATACGCTTTCAATAGGTACACCATTCAAAAGGGTGACTGTAGTGGCAAAAGTGCGTTTGGCGATCCTGTTGCCGAGTGTCTTGACGATACCCGATAGTGCGGCAATTTCCACCAAATATTCATTCATTTTTTGATTACTGGAAATCGGCAGCGCCCTGTTCTGATTGACACAGAAAGGGTGATCTTTATACCTTTCCAGAATATCAGTGGCTATTGGGATAAGCGGGACGGCTACAGGAGTGCCAGTTTTTTTGCGGTAGCTGAACAGCCACTTTTCCCCGTCAATACCTATGCGTATGTCGGTTTGTTTAAGTTTTTGCACATCGGCATAGGACAGCCCCGTATAACAGCTGAACAGGAAGAAGTCCCGAACTTGCGTAAGTCTTACGGTGCTGTATTTTTTGCCCGCAATGTTTTGGAGTTCATCCGCAGTAAGGTACTCCCTTTGTACGAGTTTTGATTTCAACTTATAACCAAAGAAGGGGTCAGTGATGATCCATTTGTTTCTAAGACATATACGGACAATCTTTCCCAGATTCTTAAGGTGCTTACTGGCGGTATTGGTATCATTATCCTTTGAGGTGTGCAGGTAGAAATCAAAACCGTCAATAAACTCATGGTCTATATGGCGGATGTTGAGGTCACTTGTTTGATATTTAAATAAAAGATATTCTTTAACGTGCTTTTCCAGTACCTTAAACCGCCTCAAAGTGCCTTCCGCATAATCTTCTTTTTCCACAAGTGCAGCCATGTTTGTGTTGTGAATTTTAATGGCCTCCATAATAGTGTGCATTTTTTCGGCCTTGCCCAGATACTTGCATTTAACGCGTTCAGCGGATATGTCTGCGTCTTCTACGCATAGAAAAGTATGGGCAGCGGTGACACCTGCTTTCATTTTGTCGAGATAGGAATTTAAAGTTTTGGCATCTTCTTTTGTGCCGATCATGTGACCCGCTTTGGTGTTCCACAATTCCGGTTCACATTTTCTGCTGGCGGACATTTCCACAGGTTTTCCGTCAACGGTAATCCTTAGATAAACAGGAACAGCACCTTTAACATAGTTTTTTGGTTTCTTCAGGTAGAAGAGCAGACTGAAATTAGTTTTCATAATCGACTGATTTAAAGTTAACAAAGTTAGCCTTGCAGTCTAATCGTATCAAGTCGTTCAATGATTGAAATTTCTGTAAATCAATAACTTACATCATTTCCAGTGAGTATGCCACTCTGTAAAACTACTCACCGAATCACTCACTTTTTTTATGCGATTTATTGCATATTTTGGTGTTTCCGGTAAAATAAAAAAGCTTGCAATCATTTGATTTGCAAGCTTTTACGTAGTTTTGATACTATCTTCTGTGATCCCGCTGGGATTCGAACCCAGGACCACTACATTAAAAGTGTAATGCTCTACCAGCTGAGCTACGGAATCTACTTTGTTTAAAACAGCTGTGTGTTTCTTTTAAAGTGATGCAAATATAGGGCTCAAATGTATCTCCTGCAAATAAAAAAAACGAAAAAGTGCTAACTATATTGATTTATAAGGCGATTAATTATTTAGGACGTTAATTTTTATGAATAATCATGATTTGGCTTTCCAGAAATACGTCAAGTTAAGCGATCATTAATTTAAAAATATGATTATAAATAGATGATTAATGGGATGGAAGTTTAATTTTTTATCCGCAGAGCGTATGGTTGAATAGAAATCGCTGTTCTCTAATGCTAAAGGTTGTCTGGTGAGTATGTATTAAATAATGAGTAGTTTCGATCTGGAAATCAAAAATAACCTAATGTTAACGATGATATAGATTCATTCTGATCTGCGGGTAATGGATAATATTTATGAAAACTCCTGTGGATTATCAAATTTGGGGTTTGTGTTCAGGTTAATCACGTATAATCAGCTTTGATGCTAAAATGAAAGAACTTATTTTTAACAAATGCTTGAGTCTGCCTGTCTTCTGTGTGAGTATTCCGATATTTTTTCTTGAAATCAGTGCGATGTGTTAAAATTTTAAAATCCGGAGCTTTTTATTCTCATTTATCATGGTTAATTATTAGTTTAGACGATCAAACCAAACTACATTTTTATGTCAACTCATTCTAATTCCTCGAAAAAAGGACTTCATCCGCTCGTTGTAATTTGTGCACTCTTTTTTATTTTTGGCTTCGTTACCTGGGCAAACGGAACTTTGATTCCTTTTTTCAAGTTATCGTTTGGATTGTCTAACCTGCAGGCTTTTTTCGTCACCTTTGCATCTTACATTGCTTACTTTTTTCTG
>Ga0308163_10001889_pt1 | contig 20884 bp, 17 predicted proteins | sample PhyTR1_FD_201037 | JGI IMG/M metagenome (GOLD analysis project Ga0308163, IMG submission 201037) | Phyllosphere microbial communities from UC Gill Tract Community Farm, Albany, California, United States - DLSLT.R1 | ecosystem: Host-associated > Plants > Phyllosphere > Unclassified | place: USA...
GCTGAACGGCTTGGTCATGTAATCGTCTGCGCCGCTTTCCAGCGCCATGACCTTGTCCGCTTCGCCGCAGCGGGCGGTCACCATCATGATCGGCAGGGAACGGGTTAGCGATTGCGCGCGCAGGCGGCGCACCAGCGACAGGCCGGATTGGCCGGGGAGATTCCAGTCCAGCAGCAGCAGGTCAGGCACCTGGTCTTCCAGCATCAGCATGGCGCTTTCGGCATCCGCAGCGCGCCTGATCTGGTAACCCGCCATGCCCAGATTAAGCGCAATCAGCTCCTGGATGGCAGGTGCACTTTCAATGACGAGAATGTGGGCGGCCGGCATAGTGTTCCCCCTGTAAAGGAAACACTATGCATTAAGCAATTTGGCTTTACTAATATGATTTCCATCGCGGATTCAGATGTCCGCGATATAAATCAGCCGCGTTGCTGGCGACGCCGCATTACGCCCAGCAGCGCCAGGCCGGCGGCCAGCATGGCCCAGGTTTGCGCTTCCGGCACAGCGGCAACCACGGTCACGCCCGAACCCAGCACCTCGGCCGCCACGCTGCCCTGCCCGCCCACGCTAGCCGCCGGCGTCCAGTTCAGGTGCAGCAGGCTGCCATCGCTGCTATTGCTGTCGCCCAGCAGCGTCATTTTGTCGGCGCCGAACAACGCCACCGACAGTACCGAGCCGAAGGTGCCGCTCGGATCGGCGTCGCCGCTGAAGCTGACGGTGAAGCTGATCTTGCTGCCGAAGTTCACCGCATGGAACAGGTCGTTGTAGCCGCCGTAGACGTTCTCAATGCGGAAGCCGCTGGCCAGCGAGCCGGTAACGTTGGACAACTCGGCGCCGGCGCTGCTGCCGAAGCCGACGAAGTTGTTCAGGTCGGCATAGGTCGTCACTGCGCCGGTCGGCAGGCTATTCAGCTGGATGTCGATCCAGCCATCCGGGCCGAAGCCCGCAGTGTCGAGTTCGACGGTCAGGGTGCCGGCGGCGGCAGCCAGACTGCTGCAGGCCGCCAGGACCAGCGCCATCACGGCGCGGCGGAAGGTTTGGGTAATGAACATGATGAGGTGCTTTCTTTAGAAGTTGCCGCTGTAGATTTTGACGCCCGAGTACGTGACGCTGCCGGTACCGGTCTTGGTGAACGAAGTCGGCACCGTGATGCTGGCGCCCGGCGCCAGCGTGGTCTGGCCGAGCGTCAGGTAAGGTGCAGCGTCGTGGGTGCCGCTGGCGCCGACCAGTGCCGCGCCAGCCACCAAACCGTCGAACTGCAGCTGGAACGGGCCGCTAAGCGGCGTGCTACCGGTGTTGGTCAGCGTCACGCTGCCGCTCCACTTGGCGGTGGCGCGGTTGTACACCAGCGCGGTCGGCGTGCTGCGGATGCTGGCGCTGATGTCGCTAAAGGCCGCTTGCAGGTTCAGGCTGATCACCACCGGATCGTGGTCCGACGCGCGGTAAGGCGCGCTGGTGTATTTGTCCTGCGGCTTGCCGTCGGTGTTGTAGTCGACCACGGTCGGCTCGTCGGCGTTGTTATGCCATTCGGCCGCATCCGCCACCTGCGGATTCAGCGCGGCGCTGGCCAGCGCGTGATCCAGGTAGCCGGCTTCGCCGTTGAACACATACGAGTAAGGCAGGTTGCCGCCGCCGCGCACGAAGCGCTCCAGCTGGTTGACATAGCCGGTGCCGGTAATGGCGGCGATCGGGTCTTCCATGCCGTAGGAATTGAAGTCACCGATCAGCAGCACGCGGGGATCACCGGCAGCCGCGACCACCTGTGGCACGAAGCTGGTCATCAGGCGCTGCGCCTGCAGGATACGGGTAGCGTTCCAGCAGCTCTGGCTATCGTTCTGATCGGTGTTCAGGCTGCCGTCGGTCGGGCAACTGCCCTTGGACTTCAGGTGATTGACGACCAGCGAGAACTTGGCGCCGTTGGCGGCCTTGAAGGTTTGCGCCATCGGCGGACGGTTGTTGATGGCATCGGCGTCGGACAGCGCATTGCCCACCAGCGTCAGCCTGGTCGGCTTGTAGATCATCGCCACGCGGATCGCGTCGGTGCCGGTAGCCGGCGGTTTCGGCACGACCGCATAAGTCTGGAAGCCGGTGCCTGGCGCGATCGCTTCGTTGAGCGCCTTGACCAGGTAGCTCACGGTGCTCTCGCCGCTGTTCTGGATCTCCATCAGGCCGAAGACGTCGGCATCGATGGCTTTCAGTTCACCGACGATCTTGGCGCTCTGGCGCTGGAACTCGTTGAGGTTGTCGGCGCCACGGCAATTCGACTTCGATACGTTGTTCCCCAGGGCGCAACCATTGGCCTGGTTGTCGACGTCCAGCCCGTTGGTGAAGGTGGTGAAGTAATTCAGCACATTGGCGCTGGCGACCTTGACATTACCGGCTGTCAGCGCCGGCGCTTCGGCGCGCGGATTATCTTGCGAGAACTGCGGCGCTTCGGTCGGCTGCAGCTTGAACGCTGCACCGCCACCGCCCTTGGCGCCGAAGTCGATCACGCCGGTCAGGTTAGAGACGGTATCACCGGCGCGCAGCGAACCATCTTCAGCCAGGTAAGGAATGCTGGTCGGCGCAACGAAAATGCCATCGTCGAGGATGATCTGGTTAAGCTGGTTGGCTGCCGCCTGCGCGATCGCTTCGGCGCTGCGTGGGCGATAGCGGTTGGAGGCGATTTCCAGGCGGCCCGAGGACAGCGTGACTTCGCCGCGCGAGCCCAGGTATTCCAGCTGTGATACGGTCAGGCGGTTACTGAAGCGCACCAGCATGCCTTCCACGCGACCCAGGTTCGGATGCGGCAGCACCACATTGGTCGGCGTGATGCTGGCGGCGCCCAGCTTGGTGATGGCGGTAATGCTGGTCAGCTCCGTGTACGAACGGGTGGCGTTGGCCGGCGTATACTCGCTGACGGTGCCGGTGATGCTGATCTTGTCGCCGAGCTGCACGGTGCCGGTGTTGGCGGCGGTGGTAAACACAAACATGCCGTCCGAGGTCAGCGGATTGCCGTCGCCGTCCTGGTCCTGGATGAAGAAGCCGGAAGCCACCTTGGCAGTCACCACGCCTTCGGTGGTCTGGATGGTGTTGACAAACGGGCTGCTGTCGCCCTCGCCCTGGATTTGCGGAATCGTGTGGCTGAGCCCCGCTGGCGCGCTGATGCTGAGGTTGACCGTGCAGCTGGTTTCCTGCGCCTGGTCGTTGCCGAACTTGATCACCACCGGATAGCTGCCCGCCTGCACAGTGGCGGCAACGCTGAGGTTGGCGGTGGCGACGCCGCCCGCGCCGGACGCCGCCAGGAAGTTGACCAGGCTGATGCCCGGCACGGCCGCCGAGGTAATTGCCGCGCGGTTGACGATGCCGTCGGCATCGGTGGCGCTGAGGTCGGCGCTGCCGTTGACGCCAAAGGCCAACGCCAGGTTGGCCGGGCAAGTGGCGACGATCACGGGTTGCTGCACCACGCCGCAGGCATCGCCGATAACAGCGCTGTTGCGCGGCAGCGGCTCGCCACTGACGAAGTCGGCGGCGTTGTTGTCGGTGTCGGTGCAGCCACGGGCCGCGCGCAAGGCGGCGGTGGTGGCCAGCAGGCCGGGCGCGGCGCCGCTGCCTTCGTAGTAGCTGGCCGTGCCAAAGCCGACCAGGTCGGCAAAGCTGCTGGCGGCCGGCGAGGCGCCAGCCAGCGCGGTGATGTTGGAGACCAGCGCCACCTTGCCGTTATTCGCGCTCATGGCCGAGGTGCCGATCGCGTCCGGTGTCGGCAAGGCCACGCTGCCGCCATTACCCTTGGCTTGCTGCACCAGATAATACTGGCCAGGCTTGAGCACGCCGGCCAGCGGCGTCACGCCCCAGTTGCCGGTGCCGGCCGCGCTGGTGTATTGCACGCTCCAGCCGCTGAGGTCAACGTCGGCGCCGCTGCGGTTGAACAGTTCGACGAAATCGTGGGTCAGCGTGGCGCCGGAATTGCCGCCGCCCCCATAGACCTGCGAAATCACCACCGGCGACGCCGCCAGCGCCGGAACCGAAAGCGCGGCAGAGAGCGCAGCAGCCATCAGGGTGCGGCGGCCGGGTAACACGGCAGCCAGGATCGGGCTTGTTTTCATTATGCTGTCCTGTAATATTGGCAAATTGATCTGAAAATTGCAATTTGCATATTACGGCGTCGCGGTGACGCCTTCATGACAGCAGCTTAGTCCAAACGGATCAATCGCCGCGCCGGTATGGCTGGGCCAACGGGTCGCCAATGAACACGCCCTGCCCTGGCCACGCCACGCTGCTCCAGTAAGCCTCGATGGCGGTACTGCCGGTGACATAGTTCTTCAACAGCAGTACCGGGTTGGGGAATTTTTGCCAGTAGTTGCAGGGTTCGCTGACCGCACCGTAACTGGCGGTGGCACCGGCGGCCAGCCAATGCAGGCTGCTCATCTGGTAATCGCCCAGCAGGTCGCCACCGGTCGAGGTCAGGTGGTCGGCCAGCGCACCCGGCAGAAAGCGCAAGGTGTCCAGCTTGGCCACGCGCGCCATGCCGGTCTGGTAGATCATCACGTCCTGCGCGCCTTCCAGCGCATCCTGCTTGAGTTGGCGGATGCTGAGATTCTTGGCCGCCACCTTGCCGTTCGGTGGAAAGAACTGCGCGCGGGAATTGCGCGCCGTCTCGCTGGTCACCAGATAATACGCGGTGGCTTTCGGCGGCTGCATGAAGCGGGTGCTGCCGCGCCCGATCAGCGCCTTGGCCTGCTCGACCGACTCGGTCGGCAGCAGCATGCTGATGCGGCCGGCGTTGGCCGGCAGGCCTGCCGGCGCGGCCGGATTCTTGTCGAAGAACGGACTTTCCTTGCCAGGGCCGCAGGGCTTCTGGCACAGGTCGGCGTCAAAACCGTTGGTATAAGCCGAGGTGATGGAATTGCATTCGACCGCATACGGCGCGGTCCATACCATCAGCGTGGCGCGCACCTCGGCTGGTAACTGGCGGTCGATATCTTTTTTCAGTTCGTCGAAAGCGGCGGCGCTCAGCTTGCGCGGCCGGTTGGCGATGCGCACGTGGGCGATATTGGCGACCGGGATCTGGTGCGCCACGCGGTACAGCTCGGCAATCGCGACGCTGTTCGGTTCGTCGTCATTGACGACCAGGCCCAGCTGGGAAGGCGCCAGCGCGGCGGCGCTGGCAAGATTGGCGGCCAGCAGCATGGCGATGAGGAATAAGATGCGCAAGACAGGCCTTGTATCAGGTGAGGTGACGGTAGCCTGATTATAAAATGAAAAGCGCCGACGGATCGGCGCTTTTAGTGACTTGATGCAACTTTAAATCAACTTGCCTGACCGTCTTTGCGTTTGCGGCGGCTGATAAAGCCCACCAGGCCCAAGCCGGCCACCATTAGCGCGTAGGTTTCCGGCTCTGGCACAACGGCGAGGTTGATGGTGCCCGAATACGTCGCATTGCTGCCAGAAATACCATTCACGGTCAGCGTCAGCGGACCGCTCAGCAGCAGTTGCATTGGCGTGTAGGCGACATCGGCGCCGTCGATGGTGGCCAACTGCAGCTGGGTGCCATTCAGCCATACCGATGTGAAGTCGATATCGTCGGTGGCGCTGAAACCGATGGTAATCAGCGAAGCCGACACCCACGCGCTCGGCAGCGTCGGGGAGAAGGTGAATTCGTCGCTGAAGTCACCACTATGGGTGACCGTGAAGCCACCTGTGTAATGACTGCCCGCCCCCGTCAAATTCACGGTGGTTGCCGCCAACGCGCCCGCCGCAGTAAACATTAGTGCCGCAGATACAGCTACCGCTTGCAAGATTTTCTTCATGATTCACCTCTTCAAGGACAACACCAAGACAACACGCCAAGGATAAAAATTATTTCGTAAAAAAATAATAACTAATCGCCGAGGAAAAAGCATGATTATTTTGTAAGCGAACAGGGCTAGCTTTGCGAAGATTTAACAAATTTTCCTTCGGTTACGCGTGAGAGAAGGCGCTCTACGTATAACAATTTCCAAACGAAAACAAAAGTGTGAATTTAATTTTTCCGACCAGAATTTTTAGCAAATTTAAAGAAATTTTATGTCTGTCGCTAAGTGGCGACAAAGGCGCTGACTATCTGTCCGCAACCTATGATCGCCGGCTACGGAGGTTGGCGACAGGCAAAAAAAATCGCGTCCGAAGACGCGATTTTTTCACTGCAATGCCGCAATGCGGCACCGGCCAATCAAGCTTGGTTGGCGGCTTTGCGACGACGGGCAGCGAAGCCCACCAGTGCCAGGCCAGCACCCAGCATGGCGAAGGTTTCTGGCTCAGGTACAGCGGTCACGTTGATGGTGCCCGAGTAGCTGGCGCCGGTGCCCGACAGGCCGGATACCGACAGCGTCAGTGGACCGGTCAGGTTCAGCTGCGACGAGGTGATTGCGGTGTCAACGATGCCATTAACGATTTTCAGCGCATAGCCGTTCAGGGTCACCGAGGTGAAGTCGATGTTGTCAGCGTTGCTGAAACCGATCGAGATCAGCGAAGCCGACACCACGCTCGACGGCAGGGTCGGCGAGAAGGTGAAGGTATCGGTGAATGCACCGGTGTGGGTAACGGTGAAACCACCGGTGTACTTGTTGGTGTTGACCGCGTCTTGGGTCAGGTTGACGGTGGTGGCAGCGAACGATGCGCTGGCTGCCAGCGACAGCACAGTGGCGGCGATGAGTGACTTGATTTTCATAGAAATCCTTTTATGTGGGAGCGTGTTACACACAGAATACGGTTTGTGGGAGAACTTACGACGAGAGAATAATAACACGATAACTGAATTTTCGTTAGCTAGAATGTAATTTATATTTTCTCAATAGCAACTAATCCCATAGCATGAAATTGTCGCGCAAAAAACCCCGTTTTCCATCCTGTCCAAGCAATAAAAGCGGGATTTCAGTAAAATAACGACAACAATCATGTATAAATATTATCACCGTTAAGCTCGCTGTGCTGCACAATTACGTGCGTTTCAGCACACAACTGCTGCATTGCAACAGAAAGTGTTGTTTGCGTGTGCGATTTACTGCCAGCTTCCCGCCGACAACATACGGACGCGTAGGTCCAGATACGACACTGAAGCAACAATATCGTCAAAGGCCGCGCCCGCGACCCGCTCATCGTCGGTAAATGGGCGCTCGATAAAATGCACGCTGGCGGCGGCGTTCAACGCCTGGTCGCCGCCGAAGCCCTGCCCGCCCTGGTATTTGCCGCTGGCGATCAGCACCGCCGGCACACATTGGGCATCGCGCGCGCAGGCGCCGCTGCCGCGCCGGTAGCGCAGTCGGGCGCCGTCGCGCCAGGCAATGGTTTTGGTCGCCACCGCCGTCGACGGCATCGCATTGTCATTGGCAAACGCCGGGGTGACGCTATACCGCAGCGGCAAGCCGCGCGCATATGCCGGCGGCAAGCTCAGCGTGGCCCACGGGACGAAGCCGGTGCAGCGCTGTTCACTATCGCAAGAGCTCGGGAGTTCAATGCCGCTGTCGGGCGACAGGGCGGGCCGCGGCAGGCGGCCGTGGGTGATGGCGAAGCCGAGCAGCGCTTCCTGCGCCTCGGCCAGCGTGCGCTGCGCCGCGCGCTCGCGCGCCAGGCGCGGGCTGCCGCCATAGACGCCGATCAGCACGGCGCCAGCGCCGAGCATCAGCATCAACAGCAAAATCAGGGCAGCAGCGCCCTGCTGGCGGCGCTTGCCGCCAGCTTGCGTTACTGCCAGACGCTTAGGCGCGCGAGTACACATCCTCGAAGCGGACGATATCGTCTTCACCCAGATAGCTGCCCGACTGCACTTCAATCAGGTGCAGCGGCAGCTTGCCTGGGTTCTCGAGGCGGTGGGTGGTGCCGATCGGGATGTACACCGACTCGTTCTCGGTCAGCAGCGTGACCTTGTCGCCGCAAGTCACGCTGGCGGTGCCGCTCACCACCACCCAGTGCTCGGCGCGGTGATGGTGCATCTGCAGCGACAGCTTGCCGCCCGGATTGACGGTGATGCGCTTGACCTGGTAGCGTTCGCCGAGGTCGATGCCCTCGTAGCTGCCCCATGGACGATAAACGCGGGTGTGGTACATGTGCTCGGTGCGGTCGCTGGCCTTCAGGTGGTCAACGATCTGCTTGACGCGCTGCACCTGATCCTTGTGCGCCACCAGCACCGCGTCGGCGGTTTCCACCACCACCAGGTCCTGCACGCCGACCAGCGCCACAATGCGGCCGCCTTCGCCGCGCACCAGCGAGTTCTTGACGCCGTCCAGGTAGACGTCGCCACGGGTCACGTTGCCGTTCTCGTCGGACGGCAGCACGTCGTGCAGCGCCGACCACGAGCCGACGTCGCTCCAGCCGATATCGGCTGGCACCACCACTGCTTGCTGGGTCTTCTCCATCACTGCGTAGTCGATCGAATCCGACGGGCAGGCGGCAAATTCCTTTTCATCCAGGCGGCAGAAGTCGAGGTCGCGGTAAGCCTTGGTGAACGCGGCTTCGACCGCGCTCGACATGGCCGGCTGGAACTCCTTGAGTTCCTTCAGGTAGTTGGCGGCGCTGAACAGGAACATGCCGCTGTTCCAGAAGTAATCGCCCGAGGCGACGAAGCCCTTGGCTTTTTCCGCATCCGGCTTCTCGACGAAGCTGGCCACCTGGTACAGGTCGTCGGCACCGCTCACCGCGCTGCCGCGGCGGATGTAGCCATAGCCGGTTTCCGGTGCGGTCGGCACGATGCCGAAGGTGGCCAGGGCGCCCTTGCCCACTTGCGGCAAGGCGCGCAGCACCGCCGCCTTGAACGCCTCTTCGTTCTTGATCACGTGGTCGGCCGGCAGCACCAGCATCACCGCCTCCGGATCATGCGCAGCCAGGAAGTGGGCGGCGGCGGCGACTGCCGGCGCGGTATTGCGGCCCACCGATTCCAGCAAAATACCCAGCGGTTTCTGACCGATTTCGCGCATCTGCTCCGCCACCAGGAAACGGTGCTCGTTGCCGCAGACGACCAGCGGCGCCTGCACGCCAGGCCAACCGGCCACGCGCTGCGCGGTTTCCTGCAGCATGGTCTGCTCCGACACCAGCGGCAACAACTGCTTCGGCAGTACCGCGCGCGACAGCGGCCACAGGCGGGTGCCGGCGCCGCCGGACAGGATAACTGGATAGATCTTCATGGTAATTTTCCTTTTTCTTGACTACTCATTGGATATTTTAAGCTGCGTTTGCTTCTGCGTCGATGCCGGTGCGGCGGCGTTTGCGGCGGTCGCGCGCATTGCCCCATTCACCCTGGGCGTATTCCGACACATGCTTCATTTCACCCGCGCGGTTGACACTGTAATCCTTGAAGACAATCATTTCTTCCAGACTTACATCAGGTAACACCCGCGTATATTCGAACAGCACGCTGCGCACCACCGTGGCGCCACCGCAAATATGGCTGCCATGGCCGATCCAGGTCGGGCCGATGATGGTGCTGCCGGCCTCGATCTTGCAGCCGGAGCCGATATACACCGGCCCTTCGATGGTGGTGCCTTCCCAGTCGATGCTGGTGTTCAGGCCGGACCAGATGCCGTCGGCCAACTGGATGCCCGGCACGTCCATGTGGGCCACTTCCCCCATCATCACGCTTTGCGATACTTCCCAGTAGTCCTTGACGCTGCCGATGTCAATCCAGCTAAAGCTGCGGTTCTGGGCGTAGAAGGGCACGCCTTTTTCCACCAGCAGCGGGAACAGGTCGGAGCCAATGTCGAACACTTCGCCGCTCGGGATCAGGTCGAGGATTTCCGGCTCGAAGATGTAGATGCCGGTGCTGACGAAGTTCGACAGCGCGTCTTCCACCTTGGGTTTTTCCTGGAAGGCGGTAATGCGGCCTTCCTTGTCGCTGACCACCACGCCATAGCTGCTGACCTTGTCGCGCGGTACTTCGCGGCAGATGATGGTCGCCTTGGCGCCCTTGCGGCGGTGTTCGAACAGCGCCGACTTGATGTCCAGGTTAATCACCGCGTCGCCGCACAGCACGATGGTGGTATCGTCGAAGAAGCCGCCAAATTCCTGGATCTTCTTCATGCCGCCGGCCGAGCCGATCGGCTGCGGCACCACTTCGCCCTCGTTGTTGGTATAGCCCTCGAACGAATAGCCGATCTGCACATCGTACTGATGGCCTTCGCCGAAATACTCTTCAATTTTTTCATGCAGGTAGGAGACATTGACCATGATCTCCTTGACCCCGTATTTTTCCAGGTGCTCGATGATGTAGGCCATCACCGGCTTACCCAGGATAGGGATCATCGGCTTCGGCAAATCGTAGGTCAGCGGACGCACCCGCGTTCCCTTACCAGCAGCAAGTATCATTGCTTTCATGTGCAGCCCCTTATAGGTCGTTCAGCGTGTCGTTCAACGAATCGTTCAGCGGATTAACGGCGTCCGATGGCGAGGTATTCCAGGCCGTTGGCGCGCACCTGCGACGGCTGGTACAGATTGCGGCCGTCGAAGATCAGCGGCGTCTTCAGCGCGGCCTTGAGGTTGGCGAAATTCGGCACCCGGAACTCCTTCCATTCGGTGACGATGACCAGCGCGTCGGCGCCTTCCAGCGCCGCCATGTGGTTGTCGGCGTAGTTCAGGCCCGGGGTGTCGCCGAAAATGCGGCGCGCCTCGTTCATCGCTACCGGATCGTAGGCGGTGACGGTGGCGCCGCGCTCCAGCAGACCGGCGATCACCACCCGGCTCGACGCCGCGCGCATGTCGTCGGTGTTCGGCTTGAAGGCCAGGCCCCACAGCGCGAAATGCTTGCCCTTCAGGTTCTCGCCCAGTCGGGCGTCGATCTTTTCCAGCAGTAGATGCTTCTGCGCCTCGTTGGCATCTTCCACCGATTGCAGCACTTTCAGGTGGCGGCCGTTTTCAGCGGCGGTGCGTATCAGCGCCTGCACGTCTTTCGGGAAGCAGGAACCGCCGTAGCCGCAGCCCGGATACAGGAAGTGGAAGCCAATGCGCGGATCGGAACCTATGCCCACCCGCACCTGTTCGATATCAGCGCCCATCACGTCGGCCAGGTTGGCCAGCTCGTTCATGAAGGAAATGCGGGTCGCCAGCATGGCGTTGGCGGCGTACTTGGTCAGCTCGGCCGAGCGCACGTCCATCACGATCACGCGGTCGTGGTTGCGGATGAACGGCGCGTACAATTCGCGCATCAGGGCGATGCCGCGCTCGTCCTCGGCGCCGATCACTACGCGGTCCGGGCGCATGAAGTCTTCCACCGCCGCGCCCTCTTTCAGGAATTCCGGATTCGACACCACCGAGAACGGCGTGTCGACCCCGCGCTTGGCCAGTTCGTCGGCCAGCGCCGCCTTGACCTTGTCGCCGGTGCCGACCGGCACCGTCGATTTATCGATCACCACCTTGTATTCGGTCATGTGCTTGCCGATGTTGCGGGCTGCCGCCAGCACATACTGCAGGTCGGCCGAGCCGTCTTCATCCGGCGGCGTGCCGACCGCGATGAACTGCAACTGGCCGAACGCCACGCTCTCTTCCACGCTGGTGGTAAACCGCAGCCGGCCAGCCGCGACATTGCGGCGCACCATCTCCAGCAGGCCCGGTTCGTGGATCGGGATGTCACCATCATTGAGGATACGGATCTTGTTCGCATCCAGGTCCAGGCACAGCACCTCGTTGCCCATCTCCGCCAGACACGTGCCGCTCACCAGGCCGACATAGCCGGTACCTATCACAGTAATTTTCATGTACTTCCCCAAATATGATGAAACAATCGTCGGCGCCGTCAGGCTGCCGTCTTGACTTTATCTTTACACAAAAACGCGGCAGCCCAGAGCACCAATGCCAGGATCAGGTGCCCGATCAGGAACGCCGCGATCAAGCCGTCGATACCGCCCAGCTTGGTTCCCGCCAACAATACAAACCCAAATCCCACCGACGCCGCACTGTAGATGGTCGCCCGCAGCCCCTGAAAGCCGGCGCCGGTCAGCGCATCGGCGGCCGGATACTGCAAGGCCATCAGCGGCATCGAGAACGCCAGCCCGACGCTGATCGCCACGCTGCCGGCGTACTCGGCGCCCAGCACGCGCGGCGCCACCAGCGCCGCCACCGCCACCAGCACGCCCGACAGCACACCCACGCCCAGCAACGCCGGCGTCATGCGCAAGGCGTAGCGGCGGCTGGCGGCAATGCCGTCGGCGCCATGGACGAAATAACGCGGATAGATGATGCGCGTCAGCACCTGCACCGGGAACAGGCCCAGTTGCAGGAAGCGCGACGCCGCGCCGTACAATCCCAGCGCCGCGTCATCGGCGTAGCGCGACAGCACCATCCGGTCGAGGTTGCTCTGCGCGGCGCGCGCGCTCTGCGTCACGCAGAACAGCGCGCCGGAGTGCAGCTCACCGCGAAACAGCTGCCATACCGGCCGCCCGTACAAAAACCCGCCCAGCCACACATACACGGCCGTCAACAGCAAGGCTTGCGCAAACACCAGGTAAATCCATTCATCCAGGTCATTGCGGCGCAACACCAGGAAGTAGCCGATCGCCAGCAGCAAGCGCACCACCACCGTGCTCATGCGAACCCAGCCGGCGCGCACCGTATGGCCCTGCGCCACCATCACCAGTTCCATCGACGCCGACATGCGGGCGATGCCGATCTCCGCCGCCAGCGCCAGCACGATCAGCGGCACCGCCACCGTGCTGTGCATGGCGCCGGTGGCTACCGCCACGCCCAGCGCCACCACGATCGGCAAGGTCAGCCCGGCCAGGATCAGCAGGTTGCCGTAGTAGGCGGCAAAGCGGCTGCGCTCGCGCGCCACCGCCCGCACCAGCACATCGGCGCCGCCCAGCCCGACCAGCTCGACACCGACGCCGACGATCGCCAGCAGGCCGGTATAGCGGCCAAACTGCTCCACGCCCAGCCCGCGCGCGGTAATCGCAAACGTCACAAACTGCAAGCCCAGCGCGCCCATGGTCGGCACCATGGTGGTCACAAACGTCATCAGGCGAAAACGCTGTTCCAGGCGTGCCAGCAGTCCTTTCGCTGCGCCGTCTCCAGCCGCCATCAGCGGCAAACCTTCTCGCCCGGCTTGGCCGGACGCGCATACTCGACGAATACATCGCCAAAGTGCGAAGCCCAGCGGCCGCGCACCTTGTCATATTCCAGCAGCCAGCCCACCAGCGGCGACTCCGGCTCGCGGCGGAACAGCGGATACAGCGGCAGGCGCAGCGTGATGCCGATGGTCTTGGCGATCGAGCGCGGCGCGCCGCCGCCCAGGCTCTCCCAGCGCACCGCGTGATTGCCGACGCGGTAGCGGCGCTGGCGCATCCATTTGAATGAGGCGCGCGAAGCCGGCACTTCCTCGTTGATCCAGGCCGCGTCCGACCAGGCCATCGCGTGGCCTTGGAAGAACAGGCCGCGGAAGAACACCGTGTCGCCGCCGCCGGACAGTCCGAACTCCTCGTCGAACAGCGGACGCGGCACATCCTTGATGGCTTGCAGGTCGATCAGGAAATTACAGGTGCAAAACACGAACGGCTTGCCCATCAGCAGTTGCTTGTCGACCGACCAGTAGCGCGCATACTTGCGCAGTTGTGCCGCGTTGTCCGGGAACACCGGGCGCACCGGGCCACCGATCACCACCGCATGCTGTTCGCGCTGGGTCTTCAGCAGTTCGGCCAGCCACTGCGGCGACGGCCATTCATCATCGTCGATCATGGCCATGAAACGCGCGCCGACCTGGGCCGCTTCGTCGAAGATGGCGTTGCGCGCGGCCGAAATACCGGGCGTGCGCTCGATGCGATAGCGCACTTGCAAGCCGCTGCGCGCGCCAAAGCCGAGCACCGATTGCTCGACTAGCGGATCATCGCCGTCATTGTCAACCACGATCACCACCGGCGGCGTCGCGACCTGTTGCGCGGCGATGGCGATGTGCTCCAGTGTGCGCTCAAGCGAGGTGCGGCGCTTGTAGGTACACAGACCGACCGCCAGTCCCTGCAGCGCGCCTTGTTGTGTTGAATTTTCCACCTTGGTGGGGGTATTAGTCACTGGATTAGTCACTGTAGTCGCCCGTTAAAAAGTCTTGCCCATGATTGACGGCAGACATCGTCGCCGTAACTCCGCTGCGCTTCCCGCACCACCGCATCGGGCGCCACGTAAGGAAGCTCTAGCATTTTTTGTGCCAATGTCTGCATATTGAAGGTATCGACAAAGCTATGGATGCCGGCGTTGTAGCGGGCGAATTCGCCCTCGCGTATCAGCACATTGGCGCCACAGGCGATGGCGTGGTAAAACGCGCCCGAGACGATCATCGACTTGTCCTCGTGCGCCAGCACCACATATCTGGTGCGCAGCAACGCATCATTCAGCTCGTCATCCGGAATGAAACGGTTTTCCCAGCGCACCCGCAAGCCACGCTCGGCGATGATGGCCAGCAGCTCCGCGCTTAGCGCAGCGTCGTTCGACTTGCCCAGGATAAGCAGCGGACGGTCCTGCGGCCAGGCGCGCAGCAGCACGTCAAGCGCCTTGTAGCGGCGCACCACACCAAAGCACAAGAATTCGATATCGCGTTCGCGCCCGGCGCTACCGGCGCCATCCTGCACCAGCGAATGCGGCACCACCACCGAGGCCAGCCCGGCCACCGGCCGGTGCGTGACCACCGCCCGCGCCACCTTCGACAGCGCCCAGGCCAGCACCCGATTGGTCCAGTGCGGTACGGCCAGGTCATGCGGCTTGAAGTTATGCCGCACCCACACCACGTTGGGCGACGCCAGGCGGATCAGCGCCAGCAGCGCCAGCGCGATCATCAGGCTGATCCAGCGCGGCCGGGCGCCACCCAGCATCCAGTCCTCATACCAGTTCAGCACCACGGTCTTGCGCGCGCGCGCCAATCCACGGTCGCGCCACAGGTCGCCCGGTGCGCGGCGCACCACGCAGCCCAGCGAGCGCCACAGTTCGACATTCTTGTTGATGTAGGTATTGCCGACGTCCGTGTACGGATAGCAATAGATCAGCGGCGCCTCGCTCATGCCGCCCCCTGCCCCTGCCCTTGCCGGTGATGCCCCTGATAACCCATCCGATTGCCGGCCATTCCACCATCCTTATTCACGTCAGCACCTTGCCACAAAAAAAATACTGCATCGCAGCAAATATACCATTAAAAACCGCGCGCACAATAACATTTTGCTATTAAAAATAGGTAAATTATTGTTTTCTGGAAGCGAATGGTGGGGATTTATTTTTGCACAAGTATATGACTTTTTCGGCAATAAATCAAACGTGCACGCTGGAAACAAAACAGGCCGCCGGGCGAATGCCAGGCGGCCTGTTCAGCTAAGCGGGGACGACGTTTATTTAGCCGGGCATTGCAGCACGCCATTGGCCAGCGTGGCGCAGGAATTCGGGCCTTCGACCGAATACGCCACCACGTTGTCGACCACCATTTCGGCCGGGATCGGCGTGGCTGCAGTAGCCTTGCCGATCCAGTCGCCACCAACCGCCAGGTTGATCTGCATGTACATCGGGACGTTCATGCCTGGCGGGGTCTTGATCTGGCCGACCGGCACGCGGTCAATGTAATACACGATCTTGTCGGCGGTCCACAGCGCGCCATACTGGTGGAAGTCGGCCGAGAAATTGGGGTAGATGGTCTTGCAGCCCGACTCGGCGTGCTTGCCGGCCGCGTCCAGCCAGTGCACGGTGCTCTGGATAACGTCTTTCTGGTGGGTCGGCGCTTCCATCACGTCCAGCTCAGGCGGCCACGATTTGTTGAACGGCAGCAGCCAGAACGCCGGCAGCAGCGCCTGCGTCGCCGGCACCTTGATGCGCGACTCGAAGTAGCCGTAACGCTGGATGAACGATTTGCGGGTGGTTAGCACGCCCGAGGTGTACTCGAAATTGGACAGGGCTTTTTTCAGGTGCTCAGGCGTCTTTTGCGCCAGGATGTGCAGGTAACCGTCTTCGATAATGAAGGGATTCAGGCCGAGCGAGGTCTTGGTCGTGCCCTTGTATGCAGGGTCGACATACAGTTGCTGCTCGTGCATGCCCGGCTGGGTGCGCTTGGTGATCCAGTCGTAGCCCAGCCAGACCTTGTTGACTTCGTCGTAGCCGCCGTCATAGTGCGGGGTCCAGCGGTTAGTCTTCAGGTCGAGCGCATCGAATTTTTCTTCGAAGGTGCGGCGGATGTACAACTGGGTGGTCGGCGTGCCCTTCGGCAGCGCGGTGCAGGTCGCGGAAGCGGCGGCGGTCGGCACGTCGATATTGATCGCCGATGCATACGACAGGTACGTCAGCGACTGCTGCGCCGAGGCAATCGAGGCCAGCGAAGTCAAGGTGGCGCCCAGCAGCAAGTAGTTGCGAGCGCGCGAAAAATCAAGGGTCGAAAAAGTCATGTTTCCTCCGGTAAGGGTACGGGCGCTAGTGACATCGAAGCAACAATATGGACGATGAGGCCGACTGGGGTGAAATGAAATTGTAACCCGAACGTATTTCGCACAGCACATGAAATTACTGCACAGAACAACTATTTGCTTACTAGCCAGTTGCAAGTCGACTTTTTTTGACCTTTTTACGACAGCGTTTTAAACAAGCTTGTCACTTTTGATAAACAAACTTGCCAATCGACAAAGCCTAACGCGACGCCACCATCGGCGTTCGCAGGCCGGCCCTGGTCGGCGCGGTGGCGGCGGTGATGGCCGGCGCCGCGCCGACCCGCCGTTGTTGCTGGTCGGCAGCGTGACCGAAGAACAAGAGTACCCAGGCCAGGCCTTGCGCAAACACTTCATGTGTTTCGACCAGGCCGTGCGCCAGCACCAGGAAACCCACCGCCGCCGTCATCTTGGCGTAGCGGCTCGGCTGCGACAACGGCCGCACCAGGCTGAGATACAGCATCGCGCCCAGATAAGCCAGCAGGCCAAACAGGCCGGTGTCGCCAAACACGCCCAAGTACACATTGTGCGGCGTGACGATGGTGCCCAGATAGCTTAGCTTGTTGGCCAGCGGCATGGTCAGCGGCGACAGTCCGGTATAAGCGCCTGGCCCATCACCCAACCATGGCGTTCTGACCATGGCGTAGAAATACGAGGACCAGACGTCGGTGCGGCCGGTCAGCGTGGCGTCACGCCCCAGCGCTTCCAGTATCAGCGGCGCCACCAGCAGCGCAGAAACCGCGGCGGTCACCGCAAAGAACAGCACCAGGAATACGCCCAGGCCAGGCGTCACCCGCTGTGCCAGCTTGTTGATCAGGTACAGATAGGCCAGCGTGGCCAGCGCCGCTACCAGCGCGCCCTTGGAGCCGGAACCCACCAGGCACAGCAGCGACAACACGATCGCCGCCGCCGGCCAGCGCCAGGCATGGCGTTGCATCATCGCCACGCTGGTCGCCAGCGTCAGCGCCGCCACCCAGCCCAGCGTATTCTTACTGGAGAAGCCGCCGCGCCACACCATGGTAAAGCCGTACACCTGCTGGCCGAGCGACGGCACCGCCAACGCCAGCACCACCGACGCCACCATGAATAACACCAGGCAGAGATAGATCAGCTTGTCGGCGCGTTCGCTGCGCAATTCCAGGCCCAGGATGGCGGGCCCGACCACGCCAATGGTCCACAGGATCACCATCCAGGTCGAACCGATCGGGTTGTAGCCAAACACGCCTGAAATCAAGCCAAGCAGCCAGAACGGGATGAATACCTTGAGCGCGGACATGATCGGGCCGAAGCCGCGCCGCATCACATGCATCACGAACGACAGCATCACCAGCGCCCAGACAGCGCGCTGGAATGGCACGCCCAGGTATTTTTCGCCGGCAAGGTTATCAAACAGCACACTGGTGCTGGGCGGATAAATCCAGAAGCCGGAAAACTGGATCAGGCACAGTATCAGCAGCAAGGACCAGTAGCGCTGCATCAGCGTCGATGTGGTGGGTTTTACGGACATAATGTTCTCTTTCAGATGGCGGCGCGCGCCTGCCCCGGCTTGTGGGCGTCAAGACGCGCGTTGAGCCGGCGGTTCAGCACGGCAGTCAGCGGTTTTTCTATCAGCAAGTGTACTGCAACGCCAGCCAGCAGCGACGCCAGCGTCGCCACCGCCACGTACATCCACGGGTCGGTGATGCCGGTGGCCGGCCAAGCCACCGCCACCGCGTTCAGCGCGAACGGGTGCGACAGGTAAATCGAATACGAGGCGTCGCCCAGCAACACCAGTTGGCGGCGCAGGCGGTTGACCGGCTGCTGGTTGTCGCGCGACAGCACCACGCCGGCGCAGATCAGCAGCGCGGGCAAGCCCATCCACAGCACGCGGAAATTCCAGTAGTGGCTGGCGATGCCCAGTTGCTGCATCAGCAACATGCCGCCGGCGCCAAGCGCGATCAGGCCCCAGCAACCGGCGGCCGACAGGCGCACGCCGCGCTCGCGCGCCATCGCCAGCAAAATGCCGAGCAGGAATTCCAGCACGATGGGATTACTCCAGTAACGCAATGGCATGGCGTCCACCAGCCCCGCCATGCCCAGCAGGCCGGACCCGCCGATGACGCCAAACAGCAGCGTCAGGCCCAGCGGCTTGCGCAACAACAGCGCTGCGCCAAACACCATGTAGAAGTAAAACTCATAGTTCAGGGTCCAGCCCAGCATCAGCACCGGATAGGCGCGGCCATAGGGGTTTTCGTAGGGCAGGAACAGATACGAGGCCAGCACATGCTTGAGGTCGAGCGCCGAATGGGTGACATGGCCGCTGAAGATCACGGCCGCCGCCACCATGGCGGTGGTAAACAGCCAGTACGGCGGAACGATGCGCACAATGCGCCGCAGCACGAAGCGTGGCGAGGCCCCGGCCCGGCCGAAATCGCCGCTGGCGATGGCGTACATGATGAAGCCGCTGATGACGAAGAAGATGTCGACGCCGCCGGCGAAATAGATGAAATCCCACGGATGGTACTGGCTGATGTCGAGTGCCTTGCCCTTCAGTGCCTCATGCTGAACGTGGCTGATCAGCACCAGCGCCGCCGCGACGAAGCGCAGGATCTGCAGGTTGGGCATCATGGAAGCTCTGGCTTGCGTCATTACCAGCCCTTCTCAAACACGTAATCGCTCTCGTCCTGGCGTTCCTTGATGACCTTGGCCGGCACCCCGCCCACCACCACATTGTCTTGCGCCAGGCGCTTGGTGACCACCGAGCCCATGCCCACCACCACCTGGTTGCCAACGCCGCTGCCCGGCGCGAAGCGCACCGCCGAACCGAGGAAGCAGTCATCGCCGATGACGATGTCGCGGTTCATGGTGCCGGCGCCATGCGTCAGGAATTGCGACGAGAAACCGGCGATCCAGCTGCCGTTGCCCAACTGGATGCGGCCCAGCACGTCGAACAGGTGGGCCTCGTTGATCAGGCTATCGTGGCCGGTGATGAATTCGCGCGCGTACTGCATATGCGCCTGGCTGGCGTCGCCGGCGTTGTCGCCGCACTCGATCTTGTTAAAGCGGCCAATAAAGGTCTTATCGCCGAGACGCACTGTGATCGGCCCCATGAACGAGGTGCCGCGACGGATGCGCACATTGGCGCCAGCCTCGAAATGGTCGACCGCGATCAGCACGCCCAAGCCCAGCTGGCAGCCGGGACCGAAGCGGTAACCCAGCAGCGAACGGTAGGCGCTCACGCGCAGGCCGCCGCTCGGCAAATAAGAAATGGCCAGCGCCAGGATTTTTTTAATCTTGCTCATGTCGTTTCAATATCAGGTCAGGCAGCGACCGGCGCCAGTTCGGCCAGTTGGCCTATCAGTTGACGGCGCTGTTCCAGCGGCATCGGGATGGTTGACTGGATGTGCAGCGCCACATGCGACGGCGCCAGCGACTTGGCCATCTCGGCCACGGTGAAGTCGGCCTTGGTGGTCCAGAACGAGCAGGTCAGCTTTTGCTCGGCAAAACTGTGGCCGGCGTGATCGGGTGCCACCTGCTCGCAATACACACCGTACAGGATGTATTCAGAGATGGCCTTCTTGCGCGCCAGCGCCACCTGCCAGCTGACGCCGCTGACTTCCTCGATGCGCGCCTGCATCCCGAGCACGGTGTCGCGCGGCCAGACGATCAGGTTGCCGATGTAGTTGTAGGCCGGGCCGCTGGCGTTCTGCACGCCCAGCAGTTGCATCGCGTTGGCGCGCCACTGGCGGTGCGAGCTCATGTCGCCCACCATTTCCTTGCGCGACAGCTGGATCTTGCCGTCCGTGTACAAGTGCTCCAGCGTCAGCGGGCGGAACAGCACGTTGTCGCTGTCGGCAAACATGATCAGCTTGGCGTCGGTCAGTTGCGGCGCGGAGATCTTCAGCAGTTGCTGGATCACCCAGCCGTTCAGCCGGCCGGCGCCGAAGCGGAACCATTGTTCGCGGATTTTCTTGTCGATCAGGCCGGGAATACGGATCCGCTTGAAAAACGGAATCTTGTGGAAGCCGTAAGGACGCAGCAGATCCTCCTCCGACAGCACGCGGCGGCGCGGACCGGCCAGGCTGGCGAACAGCGCCAGGTCGGCGCGCGGCACGATGATCAGGTGCTCGAAGTCGACCTGCAGGTACTTGTCCATGCTGGCGCACAGGTCGACCACCAGCTCGTGGTCGTTGTGGTAGGAGGGGGTGATAACGGCTAGCTTGTTCGACATGGCTACACTCATAAATGGCAAATGTTCAGGGGAAGCGTCAGGCGCCGGCAAGCGCCATGGCGGACGGCTGCGCGCTCAACATTTCGCGCAGTTGCACGCCGCGGTCGCGCCACTGAAACAGGCTGTTGCCGGCGGCGAAGGCGCGCTGCTGCATGCCGTTCAGCCGCTCGACCGCGTCGATCTCCGCCACCACCGCCTCGGCCAGGCCGGCCAGCGTCTGCGACTGTATCATCTCGGCGCGCAGCACCGCCGGCAGGCCGGCCACGGCGTCGGTCAAGGTCGCCACCGGCATGCG
>Ga0308163_10001892_pt1 | contig 20878 bp, 17 predicted proteins | sample PhyTR1_FD_201037 | JGI IMG/M metagenome (GOLD analysis project Ga0308163, IMG submission 201037) | Phyllosphere microbial communities from UC Gill Tract Community Farm, Albany, California, United States - DLSLT.R1 | ecosystem: Host-associated > Plants > Phyllosphere > Unclassified | place: USA...
AGCGCGAATTCCGAACCACGGTGACTTAACCAAGCGCTTACTAAAGCCTTGCAAATGAGCGTGGTTTTGAGGAGCACGGGGGAGAATGGTGTGGTCAAGGTGTGTCTGCCGGACGCTTACCATGGCATGAGGCCGGAACAGCAAGGTTTGTGCTTTAGGTTGGCGACCAAAAAAATTAGCGCAATGCTTGGTTGATCGTCTCGAAAAGCTTCGAGAATCGCTGAATTACGTCTTTACTGATCTTCTTAGGCGGTACCGCCACATAAGCAGCAGCCACTGCAAAATGATTGTATCCAGGAGTTGGTCGAACGCTGACCTGACTGCTTATCAGCTGCTTCTCAATCCTTTGTACGATCCGATCTGCTTGCGGCAGATCCTCCAGTTTTAAGACTGCTCCAGCAAGAGCTTTGGAATAGACCTCGTTGAAATGTTCGAGATACGCTTTGGGGTCTAGGAGATCCTCGAGGTCGGTGGCAACAGCGGCCGCTTCGTCCGCTCCTAGGTTTTTGAATTGTGAGAAATTAAAGACTTGTTTTTGATTTAGCAATTTTTGCTGCACCATGGCGTCGAGCTTCTGATCACTCTTGCCGCTGTAGTCATGCAGAACAGCAAATGCTAACCCATTACCTCCCAGGAGTGACACGAAGGTCGCTACGTTGCTCAAGCCCCCCACGGGGACGATCGTGATTTGGGGATCAAGTCCTACTACTCCAGTCTCTTCGACGGCTCTAGACATCGCTTGGAGTACAGTGAGTTCCGAAATGCCCTCGACCAGCAAGTTTCGCTCGGCGATGAATAGGTTTTGAGCAATATTCCAACCTAGGGCGGCCTGCAGTGGGAAAATTGTCTTGGAATCCGACCCGGAAAGGTTAGAAGAAATCACTGTCCCTTGGCGTGGCTTGTCTTCCACTACCCTCACTTGGTACAGGCGATCTGAATTCACCATGAACGGTGAGTGAGTCGTGTAGATGACCTGGTGGGTCTCAGCAAGATCGTCGATGTAACGCAAAAAATCAGACTGAGCGAGGGCATGCAGAGCCAGGGCCGGCTCGTCCAGAAGCAGCACAAGATTTTTACTGGTTGTACTGCCGACCACGCTGAGTTGCTGCTGGACGCTGTCAAACCACACTAAAAAGCTAAAGAACCAGATGAAGCCTCGGCTGCGCTGATCGAATGGGGTGGTGACTCCACGATGTCTTTTGTTTTTGATCCGCAGGTAGAGGTTAGGCCCGTCGTTAAATGGGGCGGCATCTGACGCATCAGGCCGAATATCGATCTCGACTTCGAGGTCTTCGTTCTGCTTCCAGAATTCCAGAATCTGATCAGTTAGGTTGATCGATACCGATTCGATCTGTGCCTTCAGTTCTTCATAGGAGGTGCCATTCGAGAAGTCGTCCAGTTCAACTCCCGCCATGCGTAGTAGGGCGATCACTGCTTGATGCTTTGGCTCGATCTGTTTGTGGGCATTAGCCGGATCTTTGCTTGCGGCAGCTAAGCGATTCGCAAGATCTTTGAGATTGAGTTTTCCAGGCAGAAGGTCGTAGTCGCTGAAATAAAGAAAGCTAGGAATCTGGGGTGATAGCAACTGCCAAGCTTCGTAGGTACATACTGACGACCAGTCCGCACGGGCACCGCTCACACGGGTTTCGAGCCCTTGGACGAATTCTGTGTCAGCCTCGTTCGTCAGACTGATGCCTTTCAGGCCTAATAGTGCTTCTCTCAGCGAAGTGGCTTTGCTGAGGACGGCTACTGCACCTTCGCTCAGCCCTACGGTAGTTGCCAAGTTTTTTAGTATTGGCGCTTCGGGAATGCTCAACCCAATTGAACTAGCATTTTTGTAGTTACGTGACACAGTGAATCTGAATCCGGCCTTTATGTCACAACCGATTTTGGCGTTGATTTCAGATGCCTCAGCGTCGTCGATTACGTAGGTTAGAATGACGGCGTCTTCAGGCGACTCCTCGTGGCGTCGCTTATATGTCAGCAGGTCTTTGCGTGGATAGTCTTCGGTGATGTCGAATTTCTCTTTGTCCAGCGCATCCTTGGCTTTATGTAAAGCTCTGAGAAAGACCGTCTTTCCGGCTTCATTCATCCCCACCAAGACAGTGACCTGGGGGTCGATCTCAGTTGTCTGCTGCTCATTGATTGAGCGGAAAGGGCCAACCTTTACAGATGTCAACAGCATGTCCGTTTGTCCTTGTTGATCGAACGCGAATGGGCACGAAGGTAAGCGAAAAGCCATCACGTCGTCTACGTAGACGTGGCTACTCTTAACGGCAGTCCGCTTTTGGCCGGTAGCTGTCTGTTTTAGTGAAGCAAACGCCTACTGCGCCGCAAGCGAGGATAACGGCCGCTTTGGTTATCGTGGCGCGCGATTGCTGGCCTCGCATCAGTGATGTCACAATGCCGCGCCATGCCTTGCACGCTACGTAAGCGCGGTTCACGGACTATCACCATGCCCAGCCTCTGTTGCTTTTTTAACACGCCAGGCCCGCCGAAGAGACTTCTCCTCGTTCGGCTGCGTCGACTGCTGTGCTTTGTGCTGCTCTGGGGGCAGGCTGCGTGGGCGAGTCCTGGCCCTCAACAGAACGGCGCCGAACAGGTCATTGATGTGCAGCTACGTTGGAAACATCAGTTCCAGTTCGCGGGCTACTATGCCGCCATCGCAAAGGGCTATTATCGCGAAGAAGGACTGGACGTGCGCTTGCACGAAGGTGGCCCCAATGTCACACCGGTCGAAGAAGTGCTCTCCGGGCGTGCCCAATACGGCGAAGCCAATAGTGAATTGCTCTACGAACGCCTGCGTGGAAAGCCCTTGGTAGCGCTGGCGGTGATTTTTCAGCATTCACCTTCCGTGCTACTGGCGCGCACCGACCAAGGCGTTCGCACTGTGCACGACCTGATCAGCAAGCCGGTGATGCTGATGGATGCGCAGACCGATGCCGATTTTCTGGCGATGTTCCGTAGCGAGGGTATCCCCTTCGAAAAACTGCAACTGCTACCCAGCAGTTATCAAATTGGGGATTTAGCCAGCGGTAAAGTGACGGCGTTCAACTCGTACCTGACCAACGAGCCCTTCTACCTGCAACAGCGGGGCGTGAACTACAACATCATCTCGCCCGTCACTTACGGGATCGACTTCTACAGCGACATACTGTTCACCACCCAAGCCGAGATTGACGAACACCCACAGCGGGTCGAGGCCTTCCGCCGCGCTACTCTGCGCGGCTGGCGCTACGCAATGGATAACCCCGAGCGAATCATAGACCTGCTGCTCAATCAGTATTCGGTGGAGAAAAGTCGCGCGCACTTGCAATTCGAGGCTCAGGCCATGCGTCCGCTGGTGGTATCTGACCTGATCGAGATCGGTCATATGAACCCCGGGCGCTGGCAACGTATGGCTGAAACCTTCCTCCAATTGGGTATGGTCGACAATATCGCCGGTCTGGAAAACTTCATTTACGATCCCAACCCGCCACAGCTTGTCGAGCGGCTGCGCAAGACCATTGTGCTGATCAGTATTGGCTGTGTGCTTGTCCTGATGTTCACTCTGGTTCTGTTGAATGCCCAGCGCCATCTGCGCAACGAGATCAAGTTGCGCAAACTCGCCGAAGAGGAAGTACACAAGCTGGCCTTCTATGACAGCCTGACTGGCTTACCCAATCGCAATAGTTTTATTCCCTTTGCCAGCCAGAAGCTGCTTGCCGCAAAGAGCCGTGGAGAACATCTGGCCCTGTGCTATATCGACTTGAATCACTTCAAACAGATCAATGATCGTTTTGGCCACCAGGCAGGCGATGCCATCCTGGTCCACGTAGCCACGGCCATCAAATCCAACATTCGCGAGTTCGAAATAGCCGCGCGTATGGGCGGTGACGAATTCGTCGTACTGCTCGACGGCGCGCATCACAGAGGCGATATCCAGCGCATCACCCATCAAATCTGTCAGGCCGTCGCCTTGCCCATTCCATGGAAAAACAGCCAGATCCAAGTCAGCGCCAGCCTAGGGGTGGCGTGGTATCCGGAAGATGGTGAAGGTCTCGACGATCTGATTTTTAAGGCAGACACCGCCATGTTCCAAAGCAAAGCCAGTATCGCTGCGCAGGCTTGAAGCGGCTTGCGGTGCCTCTGCTAAAAGACTGGGTACTTGGAAACCAGCGCGCGACTGCGGTTTTGCGTGGGCCTCGTCCTTTGCATGACGCTTCTGGCCAGCGCCGTGGACTGACCCAGGTTGCAGAAGCTGAATGACCACTTTCTGGCCGCAAGATGATGTTCCGGTTTTCTCGCGCTCGATTCCGGGCTCAGGTCAGCTGCCGTACGCCCAACCCTAGAATCAATCCGCCGCGCGGGCGATCAATCACTTTGCGCGCCATACATCCCCGTATGAAATCATGAAAGCCTGAGCGCCGCTCTACATGGCATCATGGTGAGGCGGTGGCGCACACGCGATCCGAGTCCATGAACTGCTGTCACGAAAATTCCATGTTTTCAGGAACGTCGCCGTATGCACCTACCCCGTTTGATTAGTTTTTTGTTGGCCTGTGTGCTTTCGTCGGTTTGCTTGGCCCGTACTGTTGAAATTGACCCTCGCGGCGAGCGTCTTTATAAGCAGGCTCTCCCGCATTTACAAGAAGCGGAGAAAAACCTCCAGATGATAGATTTCAAATCCCCGGCTTCAGACATCCAGGCGAGGAATCGCGCGTTGGGTGCAAAAGCCAACGCTCAGCTTCAGATTGCGGTTCCCTTGCTGGAGCAGGCCGCAGCGTTAGAACATCCTGTTGCGCAATACCGCCTTGCACTGATCTATCTGACGTACTCACCCGGGGGCTCTGAAGAGGAGGCTTGTATATTGCTCGAAAAAAGCCTGGGCCATGGCTTCGCTCCTCCCGCTGTGACGATTGCGTCAGCCTGTTTTGCGTATACCGATGCGCCTGAATATCGGTCTGCATTGGAGAGCGTGCTGGTGCCCGCGCCAACGTATGAAAGTTACTTCCCGCAGCCTGCGATGAACTTGGCTTGTCGTCGCGAGGAGGCTTTAGGTGCTGGATTCCAATGGGCAACCAGCCGCGACTATCAAGCAGAAATCTACTGGCTCATGGGTGTTAAAAATCGCGCGCAGCGCTCGGAATTTGCGCAAAAAGCCGTCGATATCAATGGTTGCTCCAAAGCGCAACAGTGGGTCGGCAAACCTAAGTCATGAGCGAGCTAAAGCTCTCTAGACCAGACACCCTCCGAAAGCGTAAGCGCTTGTGATCGCAGCCACCGCCGTCTTGAATTGGTGTCTACGAATGGCCGATTCTGCTGAAAAGTCGACCATGGTTTCCACGGTATAAAGGTACGGGTCTGAGCTTGAAGTCTTTGCTTTGAGCAGAGGGTTCCGGGTTAGCTTTGTAAGCGGATGGCGAACACATCCTTACTTCGCCCTCACATCGATCCGCTTCCAATTGCTATATAAGGCTCCGTCTCGCTAAGAGGTGCGAGTAGGTCGCGGGAGCGATGCGATCATTTGATCAAAGGCCACCACCGCATATCTCCCATCAAGGCTTTTAAAGGTTGGTATTTCTGAAGGAAACCCGAATCTCACTCTGCCGGGAAGCACTTCATCCATAGCTGAGTACCAGGTCAGCAGAGCTTGTTGGAGGCGCACGTGTAGCTCGAATCCACTCCGTCGGCGGGTGGTGTCTGCTTTGGCCCGGTCGCGCGCAAGCTGAGGATCTATGCGGCCAACAATGTAATAGTCAGCAAAGCCAATACGTCCTTGCGCGATTGTTTCTCTTGTAGCGTCCAACTCTATTCGCCAAGTGTGTTCGCTCGTCTCGCCGATCTGCCAAAGGCTCCAAATGTAGTGGAGCTTGAGAGGGTCACTGTCACACAAAGCCCACGAAGAAATGTCTTCCATGGCCAACGCTTTTTGCCAACGATCCACGTTTCGCTCTGCCCAAAAAGTCGCTGCTCCGACTGGATCTTTTATCCGATCCGGCTCGTTTTCAAAACGGCCGTTTTCAGAAATGACATGTTGCCCTCCATGCTTAGCGCACCAAGTCGTTTTCCCGCTGGCGCTGATTCCTTCAACTACCAAAATCATCGTTATGACTACTCCGTTAATTGCGCCATCCTTGCAAGTCCCAAAGCATCAGGGCTTACGTGGTTTCTGCCGCCACCCACTGATGCGGCAGCAGTTGCTCGATCTCGCTTGTCCGCTGCGTCGGCAGGCGTGTAAAAACGGCGACGTTCGCGCCGTCGTTTCTGCTGGTGCTGGATGCTTTACCGTTCTGGCACCCCTAACAGCTGAGCGCTGATCCCGTATTGTTAATGCCTCCTGCTGCGCATCGCTCGCCTGGCTGTCATGGATCTCAGCGCAAACCTCCATGAAGTGATCGAGCCCTTTGGCTTCAAGCATTTTCGATTTCTCACGGAAACGCCTGAAGGCTGCTGGCGCTGCTCCTCCTCAAGGACAGACCTGAGATTTTGATATCACTGTGACCTAACGACTGCAACGCTCCGGATCATAAGGCATTCCTCAGGGTTTGCAGGTAGGCAACCTGACGGGTGAATTCGGTGCTGGACAGGCGTTCTTCCAGGCGCGGGCGCAAGGCCTGGCCAATGTGGCGTGTCGGTTGGCGGGTCATGCGGGCCAGCAACTGCCATTGTTCGGTGACCGGTAACGCTTCGAAGCCGGGATGGCGCTGTCGGGCGCGACGCAGAATGTCCTGCTGCAGAGACCGTAGCAACGCATGTTGACCTCGGCGACGCAGCAGAAAGTCGGCGCTGGCGCGCAGGTGCTCGCTCAGTTGCCGGCGCGCCCGCGAGGGCTCGGGCTGCAGAGGGCCGTGGCGCATGCCGGCGTGCCAGAGACCTGCACCCAGGCACAGCGCCAATGCCAGCAACGCTTGCGGGAAATACTTCCAGAGCAGCCCGAACAAATCGTCGTGATCGGTGCGCAGCAGGAAGGTGACGTCGCTGTCCTGACTCAAGTACCACAGCAACCAGGCATTGTCGTATTTGCCGATGGCGCGGGTTTTCCAAAGGTCTGCGTCAGTGAGGATCGTGATCAGGCCGTTGCCGTACACCATTTGCAGCAGGTGGGTGGCGTCGGCGCTGTTGGCCCAGGATTGTGCGTGGTCCTGCGGATCGTCCAGGTGAAAGGCCGGATCGAAACTCATGTAGGCCGGGTCGTTTTCGTTTTGCACATAGAGCCGGGTCAGCTCCGGCCAGGGTGTTTTTGGCGCCTCGATGTCCGGCGTGCTCAACGGGATGACGGGCTTGATTTGCTCGCGTTCACGTCGCCTGTCCTGTTCGCGCAGGTCACGGGTGAGGAACTGATGGATCTGCAACTGATCGAGCAACAAGTCGCCGCTGCGGCCTTTCTTCTCATCCCACAGCTGCTCGGCGACGAACAGCAGGCGCCCGCCTGCACGGGTCCAGCTCAGCAACCGGGTGACGTCGGCCGGGGTCATCTTTTCGCGTGTGTCCAGCAGCATCAGGGTCTGCGTTTGCTGGCGTGTGTCGGGCAGGTGATCGAGGGCTTGAGTGACTCTGACCGACACGCCTCGCTGGCGCAAAAACGTTTCGGCAGCCAGATACGGGTTGGCCCGCACTTCAGGTGAAGCACCTTGGTCGACCATCTCTTCATAGTGCTCGATACGTTTGAGCAGCGGCGCGCTGGCAATCGCGACGCACACCAGCACGATGGCGCCGATCAGCATCCCTGTGCGCCGGCTCATGCCGCGGCATCCTTGGCGAACAGCCGCCGCCAGTCGTCACACAGAGCCTTATGCACGTCCGCGTCAGGAAGCTGATGACCGTAGGCCAGGTTTTGCCAGTGGCGTGTCAGTTCATGGCTGTAGGCGTGGAGCGTTGGCTGGTTCAGGGCGTCAACGCGTGCCAGCACTTGGCCTTCGGTGTCGGCATTTCTCAGAGGCAGTTGATAGTCGGTGAGCAGGCTGTTGAGCAGGGCGCGGTAGAGCAGACTGAGGGCTTCGCGGGGTGCGTGTGACCAGAGTTTTTCTGCGGCACTGGCGACGTCGTGCGGCAGACTCTCGGCGCCCACCTGCAGGCCGAACAACTGTTGAGGTGCCGTGCGCGAAGAGGGGTTCTTGCGTTGGCCCCGGCTGACAAACGTGCCGAACCAGGCGCGATAACGCCACACGGCCCAGGCAACGACCACGGCGATCAAGGTCCATAGCAGGGCTTCGAAAACTGTCGACAGGGTTTTGCCTGCGTTCAGTAATCCCATCACCAGCTTCGCCAGCCATTGAGGGCTGTCGCCGGTCTTTGCACTGTGTTTCTGTTCGGCGATTCTCCAGCCCGAGACGGTTTTCGGGTTCTTGAAGGGCGGGCTGTCCAGAACGGTTTTGATGGCTTGCCGCGAGGCCTGGCTGGTCAGAGGCTGGTTCAGCAGACGCGCTGCGGTGGGGCCTGCCACCTGCTCGTCCGCCAGAGGAGAGTCCAGAGGCGGCAACGGGCAGCTGTAATTCGATTCGCCTGGGGGCTCGGCGGCCATCGTGGTCGACGGCGACAGGCTGAAGGCAAGCGATACGCCGATCAAGAGCGCATAGGCGCTGCCCATCACGCGCTGACGCAATTGGCGGAACGCCAGTTCGATGTCCCAGGCTTCCAGCGTCGTACGGCGATTGAGGTAAAGGGCGAAGCCGCAAGAGACATAGGTCGGGCCCCAGAACACCAGCACCAGCGCGTAGAACGCATTGGTCAAATGTTCCAGCCAGTTCCATTGCCCTTCGATGTCCAGCAGGCTACGCCATGACCAGTCCAGTTCCACCTGCTGGGGAATCAGCGCGTAGAACAGCAACATTGCACCGGCCCAGAGGCACATCTCCAGCGTGCTGCCCATGGACGTCAGACAGCGCGCGACGCGTCGGTCCTTTTGCCCCAGCAGCGCGATGCGTTGTGCCCGTGCCAATCCGTTCAGGCCTTCAAGTTGCTGCACGGGCAAATAGAAGCTGCGGCTCAGACTGAAACGGCGCCACGTCAGGCTGGCGAGCAATTGGGGTTTGAGCGCGCGCGGCCAGGCCTTGAGCGCTTCTTTTAGCGAAGGAGTTGCGCCGAACAGCGCTTGGGAAAGGATCAGCAACGGCAGCCGTTCATACGCAGGCTTCAGCCACCAGAACAGCAGCACTGCAACGCTGGGATAGTTCCAGAGCAACCCGCTGATCAGCGCGAAAATCGGCAACGTGACCATCGCCCAGCTGGTCATGAGCAGACGCCGATGCTGACGCGCGAGCAGGACGCCGAGGTCGATGGCTTCCCATGGATTGCGCGGGCGAATCGCCACGCAGGCTTCAGTCAGGCGCATGAGGTGTGCGCCCGGCGAAGATCAGATAGGAGGCGACCAACGCCCACAACACGGCGCCCACCAGGTATTTGGTGGTGGGCTGCGGCCAGGCCATCGACGACCAATAGGCTTCGATAAATGCGGCAATCAACAGAAACAGCACCACGCCGCCGATCAGCCGGACGCTGGTTTTTGCGGCGATGCGCAGGGCTTCGCCTCGACGCATCGGGCCGGGTGCGAGCAGTGCCCAGCCCAGTTTCAGGCCCGCAGCGCCCGCCAGCGCAATAGCGGTCAATTCGAAGGCGCCATGCCCCACCACGAACGGCCAGAACGTTTGGCCGAAGCCGACATCGGTGAGGTGACCTGCCACGGCGCCGATCATCAGACCGTTGAAGAACAGGAAGAACAGGCTGCCCAAGCCAAACAGCAACCCGCTGGCGAAGGTCTGAAAGGCGATACCGATGTTGTGCATGATGTAGTAACCGAACATCAGCCAGTCAGTGCTCGAGGCGCGTTCTGCGGCTTGGCCGATACGACGAGCCGCAGGGTCGTACATGGATTCCATTTCGCTGACTTGAGCGGGGCTGACCACGCTGTAGATCAGGTCCGGATACCCGTACACCAGCAGTCCCATCACGATCAGGCTGCCGAAGAACAAGACGAGGGCCAAGGTGACCAGTCGCCATTCGGCACGCACCAGGCGCGGGAAATCTGCGAGTACGAATGCCAGCAACTGGGCCGCGAACTGGCTGCGGTGGCGATACAGTTGTTGATGGCCGCGCATGGCGAGTTGTTGCAGCGGCTCGACCAGATGGCTGCTGTAACCGCGCGCTTGAGCCAGCGCCAGGTGCTGACAAATTTGCCGATACGCCTGCGTGAAGCCGTCGCCTGCTTCGTGCCGGCGCCGGCTGCGTTCCAGCGCGTCGAGGCGCTCGCCGAACTGCTGCCAAGCGTCTTGATGGCGTTGTTCGAAATGGCTTTGCTTCATGGCGAGCACCGGTTCATGCCGATCCCGCCAGTGTACGAGCGATACCGTTCAGCTGGCTCACCGCTTGTTGCGGTGGGGTATGGGCTGGCATCTGCAACGGTTCGGCGAGTATCGACGCAAGCTCCTCGGCCCGCGCCGGGGCGAGCCCCGCCTGACGCTCGGCGAAGGCCAGTACGGCGCGTTGTTCCGACAAAGTCAGCACCCACGGCGGCATCACGGGTGGCGCATCGGGCAAGGCCGGGCGAGGTGTGGGTGCGTCGCGGTAAATCACCAGCGTCCCTGCAGCCAGATCGCCAAGGCGTTTGAACAGAGGGTGTTGCAAGCAGGAAAACGCCCCGACGCTGTAACCGAACGGCAGCATGTCGACGAAGCGCAACAGGTTGCGCAGCAGCGAGGCTGACCAGCCGACCGGCGTGCCGTCATCATGGACTACGCGCAATCCCATCATCTGCTTACCGGGTGTGCGTCCCTGATGCAGGACCTCAAACAGCACCATGTACCACCAGTTGATCAGGAACAGCACCAGCACGAACACGCCGGTGCCGAATTCACCCAGCGCTCCCAGCACAAAAAACAGCCCGGTGAGCAGGGCACCGCGAATCAACAGATCGATGCTGAAGGCCAGCGAGCGCGCCAACAGCCCGGCTGGACGCAGCATCAGGTCGATGCCTTCCGGGGTCTCCATGCGGATACGGGTGTCCAGCGGGGCAGGCTGCGCAGCGTTCCTTGACCAAGCGTGCGAGGTGGACATTGTGGGGAGGGATACGCCTTGAAATAAAGTCTGATGCTAGCCACGCAGGGGGAGGTAAGCAACCTGCGCATAACCTCGTTACATCTGCCGCATCGATGGTCTGTCAGGTCCATCTGTTAGACTTGCCCGGTCTTTTGTTCAGGATCCGCCCCCGTGACCTCCAGCATCTTCTGGTACGACTACGAAACCACCGGGATCAATCCGCGTAACGACCGTCCTCTTCAAATGGCGGGCATACGCACCGATGAGCAACTCAACGAAATCGCCAACCCCGTCAATCTCTATTGCCAGCCGAGCGACGACATCCTGCCGCACCCGGCAGCCTGTCTGGTCACGGGCATCACCCCGGCACGGCTGGCGGAAAAAGGATTGTGCGAAGCGGATTTCATGACGCGCGTGCATGCCGAGCTTTCACAACCCGGCACGTGTGGCGCGGGTTACAACACGCTGCGTTTCGATGACGAAATGACGCGCTACAGCCTGTATCGCAACTTCTTCGACCCTTACGGGCGCGAGTGGCAGGGCGGCAACAGTCGCTGGGACCTGATCGATGTCGTGCGTACCGCCTATGCCCTGCGCCCCGAAGGCATTGTCTGGCCGGAAGAAGAGGGCCGTGTCACGCTGAAACTTGAGCGTCTCACTGCTGCCAATGGCATTGCTCACGGTCAGGCGCACGATGCGCTGTCCGATGTGCGTGCAACTATTGCACTCGCACGGTTGATTCGCGACAAACAACCCAAGCTGTACGACTATCTTTTCCAGTTACGCAGCAAGCACAAGGTGCAGGAACAGATACGGTTGTTGCAGCCGCTGGTGCATATATCCGGACGGTTTTCCGCAGCGCGAAGTTACCTGAGCGTCGTATTACCGCTGGCCTGGCATCCCACCAATCGCAATGCGCTGATTGTCTGCGACCTTTTTCATGACCACTGTCCGTTACTGGACGAAGACGGCGAGACCTTGCGCCAGCGTTTATATACACGTCGTGAAGATCTGGCGCAGGGGCAGCTGCCGGTGCCGCTCAAACTACTGCATATAAATAAATGCCCGGTCGTCGCGCCTCTGAGCGTCTTGCGTGAGGAAGATCGCCAGCGGTTGCAGTTGGACATGAGCGTCTTGAAAGAGCGTGTCTTGCGGCTGAATGAAGGGCAGGCGATCTGGGAGGAAAAGTTGAAAACGGTTTACACCAGTGAAGAATTCGCGGCGAGTGAAGACCCCGAGCAGCAGTTATATGATGGGTTTATTAACGACCGGGATCGTCGTCTTTGTGAGCAGGTCCGTATTGCCGAGCCGCAGCAATTGGGTAGCGAGGCCTGGCCCTTCGATGATCCTCGTCTCCCGGAGTTATTGTTCCGTTACCGCGCCCGAAACTTTGCCGAAACCCTGAGCGTCGAAGAGCAGCAACGCTGGTTAAGCTTTTGCCAGTTACGCCTCACCGACCCGCAGGCCGGGGCGCCCAACACGTTGAAAGCCTTTACCAAAGCCTTGATCGCGCAATCCCTCACCGCAACGCCCGAGCAACTCAAGGTGCTGAGCCAGTGGCAGGATTATTCGTTGCAACTTCAGCAGCGAGTAGGCTTGTAAACCAGGGAAGCCTTTTCGCGGCCAATAAAAAACGCCAGCATTTGCTGGCGTTTTTCTTGAGTCGCACATCACTGCACAACAGCTATCGCACTCGGTGGGTAATTAGCCCAGCAGAGTTGCCCAGGTTTCAACCTCGTCGCCGCCCCACTTGGCTTTCCACTCTTTCAGGGTTTTATGGTTGCCACCTTTGGTTTCGATGATTTCACCGTTGTGCGGGTTTTTGTATTGCTTGACCTTGCGCGCGCGCTTGGTGCCGGTAGTTTTTACTGCGGCGCCGCGAGGGGCCTTCATTTTGGAATCTGGATCCAGCAGCGCGATGATGTCGCGCAGGGATTTCTGATATTCGCCCATCAGGGTGCGCAGTTTGCCTTCGAACTCAAGTTCCTTTTGCAGTTTGTCGTCTTGTTGCAGGTTTTGCAGACGCGCTTGCAGTTCTTTGATGGCTTCTTCTGTTGCGCGGTATTCGTTGATCAGGGACATGAGGGCTACCTGTGTTGTGATGAGCAGGGTGTAATGACGCAATAATAGTCACAGCGTTTGCGCAAGTAAACATTTAAGAAAAGTTTTATCTGTAGCATTTTGAAATAGCTGAGTGACCTGCACGCTCATGAAACAAATGTTATGTCGCCGGCTTTCAAAAGAATGCCTCTATTGAGTGCTTTATCTGCGCCTTGTTAGGTCTGGAGAGGGAGCGGCCCGGGAGGCGTGGACCGTTACCGTTGATCGGAGGCGGATTTTCACCCGATGAAATCAGTGTCATCGGAATACTGCAGAGTCGTCGGGTAATCGCTAGAATAGCGCCCTTTGCGAAGTTCTGGAGTTTCCCCCTCATGCGCACTTTTCGTCTGGTCATCGCGTGCCCGGACCGTGTTGGCATCGTTGCCAAAGTCAGCAACTTTCTGGCGTCCTACAACGGCTGGATTACCGAAGCGAGCCATCACTCTGACAACCTCAGCGGCTGGTTTTTCATGCGTCACGAAATCCGTGCCGACACGCTGCCGTTCGACCTCGAGGGTTTCCGCGAGGCATTCACCCCCATCGCTGAAGAGTTCTCGATGGATTGGCGCATCACGGACTCCGATCAGAAAAAGCGTGTGGTGTTGATGGCCAGTCGCGAATCGCATTGCCTTGCGGATTTGCTGCACCGCTGGCACAGCGATGAACTGGATTGTGAAATCGCCTGTGTGATTTCCAACCACCAGGACCTGCGCAGCATGGTTGAGTGGCACAACATTCCTTACTACCACGTGCCGGTCGATCCAAAAGACAAAGAGCCCGCCTTCGCTGAGGTTTCCCGCCTGGTAAAACAGCACGATGCCGATGTGGTGGTGCTCGCCCGTTACATGCAGATCCTGCCGCCTGATCTCTGCCGCGAATATGCACATCAGGTTATCAATATTCATCATAGCTTCCTGCCATCGTTCGTGGGCGCCAAGCCGTATCATCAAGCATCGCTGCGTGGCGTGAAGCTGATCGGTGCAACGTGTCACTACGTCACCGAAGAGCTGGACGCTGGCCCGATCATCGAGCAGGACGTGGTGCGCGTCAGCCATCGCGACAGCATTGAGAACATGGTGCGTTTCGGCCGTGACGTCGAGAAGATGGTGCTGGCGCGCGGCCTGCGCGCGCACCTGGAAGACCGGGTCCTGGTCCATGACAACAAGACCGTGGTGTTCGACTGAGCCGGGCGATAGCGTCCAGCGAGAGAGGCAGCCTTTAAACGCCGGACCTGTGGGGGCCAGTTCATTTGCGAAGCCACGTGTCAGGCGACACAGCGCGGTGAACGCACTGGCTTTTCAGCGAATGGATTCGCCCCCATGGTCCTTCCTTAGAGCCGCAGAGCACAGCCATGAATGATCCACTCGACAAAGCCACCTCCAAGGCGCCGCCCACCTTGGGTGAAGGCTGTCTGAGCCGTTATGACCCTGATGCATTGTCTCCCGAGGACGGAACCGACTTCGAGGGTGCCGCTCAGCTGTGGGAGCAGCTCAAGCCTGAGGGAACGGATGAAGAACCTTTACGCCGCCCGGATCCGGAGTAGCTTCATCAACAAGGGTCGGCCCACCATCAGCAGAAACACCGGTCCGCCCGCCACCAGATAGAAGTAGTACGTCACGATCCTCCAGATCAGAATCGCGGCGGCAGCGGTCGATTTGCCCACCATCGGCGCCAGCAGGGCCGCCGAGGTCAACTCCGCAGCACCTGCGCCGCCCGGCGACAGGCTGAACTGCCCCGCGCTCAGCGACAGCATTTGCACCAAAAATGTCCAGGCCCAATCGATGTTCACGCCAAGCCCCTGTAAGGCCAGGTACATCACGCTGTAGCGCAGGCTCCAGTGAACGCAGGTCAGCGCGAAGACCTTGAGCAGGATGCGGTGGGGCATTTTCCAGGTTTCAGCCAGTGCGTCGCGAAAGTGCAACAGCTTGCGCGCCCACCGGATACGCGTGGTGTTTTTGCGTTTAAGCCGCTTGAGCAGCTTGCCGTTCAGCAGAATGATTCGACGGTGATACCGTGCAAACCCTGCGCAGGCACACAGGCCCGCGCCGATCAGCAAGGCGCTGGCAATGAGCATCCATTCAAGGTTTTCGCTGAGTTTGTGAAAGACCGCATAGATGAGGATGCCGATCAGCGCGAGCAGGAAAAACACCAGGTCGTTAAGCTGATCCGTCGCGAACGCTGCCGTGCTCTTTGCGGGACCAATACCGTTGCGTGACAGCAGCGCCACCAGGGTTAACGGCGCTCCGCTGCCTCCGGGCGTCGCGCAATACGCAAACTCGGTCGCCATGACCACCGCCAGGCTCTTGCGCATTCCCAGTCCTTCAGCGCTTTCGCCTAGCAGCAGGCGCAAGCGCATGGTGTTCATGCACCAGCCGACCAGAACCATGCCAAACATGCCGAGCAGCAATGGGAGCGGAAAGTTGCGAAGGCGTTGAAACATGTCCGCACCGCCCATGAAGAACGGAATGAGAAGGGCAAGTACCAGCGCCACCGCCAGCCAGACAAGTCGCCTCACGCGGCGGACCTGGCAGCACACTGCCGTTGCAGCCAGTCAAACTTGGTCATGGGTTCGCGGCCGTCGTGGAGTAGGCGCTCCAAGGTGTGCAGCCAGTACTGGCGAGAGAAATCATGGCGCATGTCCACGGGGTGCAGCCCCAGGCGGATGGTGGTGGCGTTATGCAAATGAGCCTCGCGATGGTCACTTATTATTTTCGACAGCCCGCGTCGCCAGGAACTGCGCGCGCTCCAGACAATACCCGGTGCGTCGATCGGGGAAAAGTCCGGCAGACGATACAGATGTTGTGCATCACTGGTGTAGTCCAGTGGTACTTGACGCAAAGCTGCTCGCGTTCCATCGCTCATGAGCCAGGCGGGCGCTACGAATCCGTGCACGGGCCAGCCGTTGCGCTCGAACACCTCCAGGCCCGCTTCAAGCCGTTGCAGCGCCTGCGGGTAATCCAGGGTATAGAACTCGCCCTCCCAGGTATAAATGCGCCGCCTGAAAAAGTCGCGAGCGGTGCGCGGGGTGGGGCCGTCATCACAGTGGCGATAGCCGTGAAGCGCCAGTTCGTCACCTCGCGCCAGACGCGACTGCATCAGACGTTGAAACGCCGGTGCCTTGTCGACGGGGTCCGCTCCGTGAAAGTCCGGTACGACCAGCCAGGTCATCGGAATCTGACCCATCGCATCGATGGCTTCGACAAAAGGGCGATAGTCCTGCCAGGTCTGCGGGGCGACGTCGTGCAGCACTAAAACAACGCTGCGTTCGTGGTGCTGCAGGATTTCAACCATGGGCGTAGGCTCGGGTGTGGACGCCGGCGGTGACGCCCAGGATTGATGCATAGTGGCCGAGCAGTCCGGTGACGACGCCGTCCCAATCGTAGTGTGCCTCGACGTGGCGGCGTGCTGAAAGCCGCATGCCTGCAATGTCTTGAGCGAAGAGAAGACGCACAGACGCGGCCATGGCCTTAGGGTCATTGGGTTTGCACAACACACCGCAGGATTCGGGAATGATCTCGCGGAAAGCGCCCGCGTCGACCGCGACCACGGGTGTCCCGCTGGCCATGGCCTCGAGAATCACCAGGCCAAAGGTTTCTTGATCGCCAGCGTGTACCAATGCGTCGGCGCTGGCCAACAGGCGGGCGACTTCCTCGGACGGCACAAACTGATCCATCGTGCTGACATTCTCGGGCACGTGAGTCGGCATGTGCGAGCCCACTAGCAACAGGTGATAACCCTTGCCGAGCAGCCGCATGCAGTCGAGCAGAATCGGAATATTCTTCTCGCGCGAACCGCGTCCGGCAAAGACCAGCAAACGCGTTTCGTCGCTGAGCCCCAGTGCTGACTTGAGTCCTGAATCGCGACGGGCCGGGTTGAACCGCGCAAGGTCAACACCCAAAGGCTGCACATACACGTTTCTGACCCCCAGCCGGCTGAGTTTTTCGGCCATGACTGCGCTGGGCGCGAGAACCCGATCAAAGTGACCGTAAAGCTTGCGAACATAGGTTTCAACGTTGGTGCCCAGCCAGGTGCCGATACGGTTACTGACCAGCAGTGGCAGATCGGAATGGTAGAAGCCGATGACCGGGACATCCAGCTGGCGGCGGGCGTCCAGCGCCGCCCATGCGGTGAGATAAGGATCCCCCGCCTCGATAAGATCGGGATGAATATCACGCAGAGCGTTTCGCCATGGCGCTGCCCGCAATGGGAAACGATAACCTTTGCCGAACGGGACAGGCGGAGCCGGCACGCTGTATACGCCATCTTTGAAGTTCATGCCGGCGCCAGGGATTAAAAGACTGTGTCGAACGTTTGGATAGCCGGCCAAGCGGCAGTGCTTTGCATCCAGGTAAGTGCGCACCCCGCCGCTGGCAGGGGCGTAAAACATCGTCATGTCAGCGATATGCACGGTTGCCTCCTTACGGCGGTGTCGCGTCCTTGGTTGACCATCCACAAGAATAGTTGTTCGGTCGGAAAGCTGTTCTGGCAGGTCTGGCGCTGTGGGCTTCTCGTGGGGTGAACTAGAGTGAAGAGGCCGACGCTGGTTGGCGATGTTTAAGGCGGGCGAAGCTTGATGAATCGCTTTGGCCTTATGCGAAACAAGCGACCTGAGGGGAAGACATGCCGGATTCTCAAAAAATACTGATCGGCGCGGGCCTCGACGGTCAGCCGATCGGCCAGGCGATGCGCTTGGCCAATCGTCACGGACTGGTGGCCGGAGCGACAGGCACCGGAAAAACCGTGACCTTGCAGCGCCTGGCGGAAGTGTTCAGCGATGCCGGTGTGGCGGTCTTCGCTGCAGATATCAAAGGTGACCTTTGTGGATTGGGCGCAGCGGGCGATCCGCAAGGCAAGGTGGCCGAGCGTATTGCCGGGATGCCCTGGCTGAATCACACGCCGCAGGCCTACCCGGTGACGTTGTGGGACGTACAGGGTGTGTCGGGTCATCCACTTCGTACGACGTTGTCCGAAATGGGACCATTACTGCTCGGAAGCCTGTTGGAATTGACCGACAGTCAGCAGTCGGCCCTGTATGCCGCATTCAAGGTCGCCGACCGCGAGGGGCTGTTGCTGCTGGATATCAAGGACCTCAAAGCGTTGCTCAACTATTTGCGTGACAACCCACAGGCGCTGGGTGAAGACAGCGCGTTGATGACGACAGGTTCCAGTCAGGCATTGCTGCGTCGTCTGGCGGTGCTTGAGCAGCAGGGCGCCGAAGCCCTGTTCGGCGAACCGGCACTGCAACTTGAAGACATCCTGCAGCCGGCGAGCGATGGGCGAGGGCGTATTCACCTGTTGGACGCCAGCCGCCTGGTGCATGAGGCGCCGAAGGTCTACGCGACGTTTCTGTTGTGGTTGTTGGCCGAGTTATTCGAGCAGCTTCCTGAGCGTGGCGACGCCGACAAACCGCTGCTGGCGCTGTTTTTCGACGAGGCGCATCTGCTGTTCGCCGATACGCCAAAAGCCTTGCAGGACCGGCTTGAACAGGTGGTCCGGCTGATTCGCTCCAAGGGCGTGGGCGTTTATTTCGTCACGCAGTCTCCATCCGACCTGCCCGACACGATCCTTGCGCAACTGGGCTTGCGTATTCAGCACGGCTTGAGGGCCTTCACCAGCAAAGAGCAGAAATCGCTGAGAGCCGTGGCCGAGGGGTTTCGGCCCAATCCCGAATTCGATGCGCTGACGGTGTTGACCGAGCTGGGGATCGGTGAGGCGTTGGTGGGAACGCTGCAGGAAAAGGGCACGCCAGAAATGGTCAAGCGCGTGTTGGTTGCACCACCACAATCAAGGATAGGTCCGTTGAGCGATACCGAGCGCGCGGCGTTGATCGCCCGGTCACCGCTGTCTGGTCGTTACGACAAGCCAGTTGATCGCGAATCGGCGTATGAAATGCTGCTGGCGAGGAAGGGCGCGGCGTCCGATCCGGGGCGGGCACCCGTTGCAGATGAGAAAGCAGAAGGTGGCTTTGTCGACATGGCCGGCGGTTTTCTGGGCGGGCTGGCAGGTCAGGCGGTCAAGAGTGCGATGCGTCAGGCTGCCAATCAGATTGGCCGCGAGCTGGTGCGAGGCTTGATGGGGTCGTTGCTGGGGGGGAGCAAGAAGCGACGCTGACGGCGGGGGTTCAAGTTTTTCATCCGCCCGAAACAACGGTGCCCACTCAATGAGTGGGCACCGTCAGTCTAAAGCGGAAGGAATCAAGCCAGTGCTTTGGACGCCAGCCAGAACAAGGCAGCCGACAGTGCGACCGTAGCGGGCAGGGTCAGCACCCAGGCCAGCAGGATGTTGCGCACGGTGCCACCTTGAAGGCCGCTCTTGTTCGCTACCATGGTCCCGGCCACGCCGGAAGACAGGATATGCGTGGTCGATACCGGCAGGCTGAAGACGTTGGCCAGTGCGATAGCGCTGGCGGTGGTGATCTGTGCCGACATGCCTTGTGCGTAGGTCATGCCTTGCTTGCCAATCTTCTCGCCAATGGTCAACACCACACGTTTCCAGCCGACCATGGTGCCGATACCCAGCGCCAGTGCCACGGCGAAAATCACCCAGAACGGGGCGTATTCAGTGGTTGCGGTCAGGTCTTTACGCAGTTTGTCCAGATCGGATTTCTCACGGGCATCCAGCGCTGGCAGCTTGCTCACTTTGCGCGCGGTGTCATCCAGGCACAGCAGGTAGCGACGAACTTCAATGCGATGCTCGGGCGCCAGACTGTGATAGTCGGTTACACCTTTGAGGTTGCTGAGCAGGGCATCAATGGTCGGTTCGGTTTGTTCCGGGTTGCAACTGAAGCGCTCGGGCAGGTCACCGCTCTTGGATTTGCCCAGGGCCAGGTACTCGCCAAGCGTTGCGTTGTTGCGTTGGTAAAACTGGCTCAGGTGCAAAGTCGCGTCGCGGGTACGTTCGATCTGGTAGGTCGTCGTGCTCAAATCCAGTACGAACTGCGCAGGCACGATGCCGATGAGCACCAGCATGATGAGGCCGATGCCTTTCTGGCCGTCATTGGAGCCGTGCACGAAACTGACCGCCATGGCCGATATCACGAGAACCAGACGGTTCCAGAACGGTGGGTGCTTTTTGTCGTCGAGTTTGCGACGTTGTTCCGGCGTCTTGTGCATCTTCGACAGCGGACGCCAGGTTTTAAGGCCGATCAACACCAGCGCGGCGACGATGAAACCCATCAGCGGCGAAAATACAAGCGAGGCGCCGATATCGATCGCTTTCTGCCAGTTCACGCCTTCGCCCAACGGAATATGGTTGATGAGCGCGTTGGCCAGGCCCACGCCCAGGATCGACCCGATCAAGGTGTGCGAGCTGGATGCCGGAATTCCGAAGTACCACGTTCCCAGGTTCCAGGTGATCGCCGCCGCCAGCAACGAGAACACCATCGCCAGTCCATGACCGGTATTGACGTTGATCAGCAACTCGACCGGCAGCAAGTGGACGATGGCGTACGCCACGCCGACACCGCCGAGCAGTACCCCGAGAAAGTTGAACACACCCGAGAAAAATACCGCCAGATGAGGCGGCATGGCCTTGGTGTAAATGACTGTCGCCACCGCATTGGCGGTGTCATGAAAGCCGTTGATGAACTCGAAGGTGAGGACAAAAGCCAGGGCGAGCAGCAGGCTCACAATCACCCAGGCATCCAGTCCGCTGAATAAATCGATCATGGAAGGTTTTCTGACCCGGTATTAAGGGGGCGGGATTATGACAGAAAAAAAACTAATCGATAGGCAAGCCGCCAATTGGTAGCAACCTGCAACGAAAA
>Ga0308163_10001894_pt1 | contig 20847 bp, 15 predicted proteins | sample PhyTR1_FD_201037 | JGI IMG/M metagenome (GOLD analysis project Ga0308163, IMG submission 201037) | Phyllosphere microbial communities from UC Gill Tract Community Farm, Albany, California, United States - DLSLT.R1 | ecosystem: Host-associated > Plants > Phyllosphere > Unclassified | place: USA...
GCCGGCATCAAGGTACGAAACTTGCAACGGTGAGAGCATACGATCAACCCTTGGAGAACGCCTCGTGAGTAAAGAACTCTCTGGCAGCACGCAACTCTGGAACGAAGACCTGGCGCCGACCACGGAAGCGCAGCGCACCTGGCGCTGGTATCACTTCGCGGCGCTATGGGTTGGCATGGTGATGTGCATTCCGGCGTACACGCTGTCGGCGAGTTTGATCGAAGGTGGCATGTCCGGTTATCAGGCGGTGCTGACGGTGTTTATCGCCAACGCCATCGTGCTGCTGCCGATGCTGTTGATCGGCCACGCCGGCACCAAATACGGCATTCCTTACGCTGTGCTGGCGCGTGCCTCGTTCGGCACCTCCGGCGCGCGGCTGCCGGCGCTGATGCGCGCCATCGTCGCCTGCGGCTGGTATGGCATCCAGACCTGGTTCGGCGGCTCGATGATCTACACGCTGCTGGGCGTGATGATGGGCGGCGAAATCGGCGGCGCAAAACTCGGCTTCCTCGGCATCAACGGCGCGCAGCTGCTTTGCTTCCTGGCTTTCTGGGCCATCCAGTTCTGGTACATCGTGCACGGCATGGACGCGATCCGCAAACTCGAGACCTACACCGCGCCGCTGAAGATCGCCATCTGCTTCGTGCTGCTGGCGTGGGTGCATAACAAGGCGGGCGGCTTCGGCGACCTGCTATCGGCACCGTCGCAGTTCGTGGAGGGTGGCAAGAAGGCCGGCCAGTTCTGGTCCGTATTCTGGCCTTCGCTGACGGCGATGGTCGGCTTCTGGGCGACTTTGGCGCTGAACATTCCCGACTTCACCCGTTTCGCCAAATCGCAGCGCGACCAGGTTATCGGCCAGTCGGTCGGCCTGCCGGTGCCTATGGGACTGCTGGCTGCGATGGCGGTGATCGTCACCTCGGCCACCGTGGTTTTGTACGGTAAGGCGATCTGGGATCCGGTCGATCTGGCCAGCCGCATGACCGGCGTGGCGGTGCTGGTGGCGCTGCTGATCCTGTTGATCGATACGGTCTCGGTCAACCTGGCCGCCAATCTGGTCGGGCCGGCGTATGATTTCTCGGCGCTTTCGCCCAAACGGATCTCCTACAAGACCGGCGGCTACATCACCGCCGGTATCGCCATCCTGATGATGCCGTGGAAGATACTCGAATCGACCCAGGGCTATGTCTTCACGTGGCTGATCGGCTATTCGGCGCTACTCGGCCCTATCGCCGGCATCCTGATCATCGACTACTACATGGTGCGCAAGACCGAACTCAATGTCGCCGAGCTGTATCGGGAGGGTGGCGCTTATTCATATGGCAACGGCTGGAATGTGGCCGCGGTGCTCGCTTTCGCGGTGGGCGTTGCGCCGAATATCCCGGGCTTCCTCAACGCCGCCTTCCCGGCGTCGTTCCCCGGTGTCGGCGAGGGCTTCAAAACGATTTATACCTACGCATGGTTCGTCGGAATCGTCATCTCCGCAATCGTGTATGGGGTTATGATGAAGGGGAAGACGGTGCCCGCGGTGAGGGCGCCCGCCCACCCCTAAGATTCACAGGATTCAGGAGATGTAAATGACTACTATCATCCGCGGCGGTACCGTCGTCAACGCCGACCGCGCCTTTCGTGCCGATGTGCTCTGCTATGGCGACAAAATCGTCGCCGTCGGCGAAAACCTGGACGCGCCGGCGTCCGCGCGCGTGATCGACGCCGCCGGGCAGTACGTCATGCCCGGCGGGATCGATCCCCACACCCATATGAACCTGCCCTTCATGGGCACCGTCACCCAGGATGACTTCTACACCGGTACCGCCGCCGGTCTGGCGGGGGGCACCACCACCATCATCGACTTCGTCATTCCGGCGCCGGGACAGAACCTGATCGAGGCCTATCACCAATGGCGCGGCTGGGCGCAGAAAGCCGCTGGCGATTACACCTTTCACGTGGCGATCACGTGGTGGGACGAGACCGTGCACCGCGATATGGAAATCCTGGTGCGCGACCATGGCGTCAACAGCTTCAAGCACTTCATGGCATACAAAAACGCCATCATGGCCGACGACGAAACCCTGGTGAAGAGTTTCCGCCGCTCGCTGGAGCTGGGCGCCATTCCAACCGTGCACGCGGAGAATGGCGAGCTGGTTTATCAGTTGCAGCAGGATTTGCTGAAGAAGGGCTTGACCGGACCGAGTTCGCATCCGCTGTCGCGCCCTCCGGCGGTGGAGGCGGAGGCGGCCAACCGCGCCATCGCCATCGCCAATGTGCTCAATACTCCGGTCTATATTGTCCACGTCTCCTGCGCCGAGTCGCTCGACGCCATCACCCGCGCCCGCGCCAGCGGCCAGCGGGTGTATGGCGAGGCGCTGGCAGGCCACCTGCTCATCGACGAAAGCGTGTACCAGAGCGACGATCTGGAATACGCGGCAGCCCACGTGATGAGCCCACCATTCCGCAGCAAGCATCACCAGGCCGCGTTGTGGCATGGTCTGCAAAGCGGAAACCTGCACACCACGGCGACCGACCATTGCACGTTCTGCGCGGAGCAGAAGGCGGCCGGCAAGGACGACTTCACCAAGATTCCGAACGGCTGCGGCGGTGTCGAGGACCGTATGTCGGTGATCTGGGACGCTGGCGTCAACAGCGGCATGCTCACGCCTTCCGAGTTCGTCAAGGTCACGTCGACCAACACCGCGCAGATTTTCAATATGTATCCGCGCAAGGGATTGATCGCGGTCGGATCCGACGCCGATATCGTCGTCTGGGACCCGGAAGGCACCCGCACCATTTCGTCGCTGACCCAGTTCGCCAAGGGCGGGTTCAACGTCTTCGAGGGCCGCACCGTGCGCGGCATCCCCAGCACCACGCTGGCCGCCGGCAATGTGGTGTTCCACCGCGGCGTGCTGATGGCGGTGGAGGGCGCCGGCCGCCACATTGATCGTCCCGCGTTCAAAGCCACATCGGCGCGTTAAACAAAGGAGCAGGGTTATGAGTGAAATGCGCATCAACGGCGACCGCCTGTGGGCGGCGCTGATGGAACTGGCCCAAATCGGCGCCACGCCCAAAGGTGGCGTCAAGCGTCTGGCGTTGACGGACCTGGACAAGCAGGGCCGCGATCTGGTGGTGGGCTGGGCGAAGGACGCCGGCATGTCGATCACGATCGATCAAATCGGTAATGTCTTCATGCGCCGTGACGGCACCAACAACGCGCTGCCGCCGATTATGACGGGCAGCCATATCGATACCCAGCCAACAGGCGGCAAGTTCGATGGCAATTACGGCGTGCTGGCCGGCCTGGAAGTCGTGCGCACCTTGAACGATTTGAAGATCAAGACCGAGGCGCCGATCGAAGTCGCCTTCTGGACCAACGAGGAGGGCTCGCGCTTTGTCCCGGTGATGATGGGCTCCGGCGTGTTTTGCGGCGCGTTCAGCCTGGAGACGGCCTATGCGGCCAAGGACACCGAGGGCAAGACCGTGGGCGAGGAACTGGCGCGCATCGGCTATAAAGGCGATCAGGTGCCGGGCCAGCATCCGATCGGCGCCTACTTCGAAACGCATATCGAACAAGGCCCGGTGCTGGAGGATGCCGACAAGGTGATCGGCGTGGTGCCGGCCGTGATGGGACTTTCGTGGTACGACTGCGTGGTCAGCGGCATGGAGGCGCACGCCGGCCCGACGCCGATGGGGTTGCGCAAGGATGCGCTGCAGGTTTCGACCCGCATCATGCAGGAAGTGGTGGCCATCGCCAACCGCTATCCGCCGTATGGCCGCGGAACTGTCGGCATGGTGCAGGTGTTCCCGAACAGCCGCAATGTGATTCCGGGCGAAGTCAAATTCAGCATCGACCTGCGCAACGTGAACGACGAACTGCTCAATACGATGCACGAAGAGATGCTGGCGTTTATCGACAAGACCCGCGCCGACAGCGGCCTGGCGATTTCGATAGAGCGCGTGTCCTACTATCCGCCATGCCCGTTCCATCCAGACTGCGTCGATGCGGTGCGCAACGCCACCGCCAAGCTGGGATATTCGACGATGGACGTGGTCTCCGGCGCCGGTCACGACGCGATCTATGCCGCGCGTCTGGCGCCGTCGGGCATGATCTTCGTGCCTTGCAAGGACGGCATCAGCCATAACGAGATCGAGGACGCCAAGTCCGAGCATCTGGAAGCCGGTTGCAACGTGCTGCTGCATGCCATGCTGGAGCGCGCGCGGGTAGTGTGAGAGATTACACCGACCCACAGCTAGCATACCTGGATGGCAACCGGCGCATGGCGGTTGGCGATGCGGTCGGTGCCGAAGAGTGCTTCTGGCAGGCGATTGCGCTACAGCCGGAGCACGCGGGTGCACGCGCCAATCTCGGTTACCTGAAAGAGCTGCGCGGCGACCTGCTGGAGGCGGAGTTCCACTATCTGCATGCGATCGCGCTGCTTCCCGATAACGCCCAGCTATATCAAAATCTCGGCGTACTTTTGCAGAAGTCCAGACGGTTCGACGAGTCGGAGGCGGCCGCGCGCATGGCGCTCGATATCGCGCCCGAGTCGCCGTCGGCGTGGAGTCAACTGGGCGTGCTGCTCGCATGCATGCAGCGCGAGCAGGAGGCCGAGGCGTGCTACCGGCGCGCGCTGGAGTTGGACGAAGACTATCCGAAGGCGCAATTCAATCTGGCGTACGTCCTGCTGCGGCAAGGCCGGTTTGCCGAGGGCTGGCCGTTGCTGGAATCCCGCTGGCACTTCGACCGCCTCGCGCAGCCGTTCAATTGTCCGCCGTGGGAGGGCGAACCGCTATCAGGCAAATCGGTAATCATCGTATCCGAGGCTGGGCAGGGCGATATGATCCATTTCAGCCGCTACGCCGCGACGCTGAAGGAGGCAGGCGCGCTGCGCGTCGCGGTGGCCTGTCCTCCGGCGCTGCGGCGCCTGATGGCTGGGTTGGACGGCGTCGATGAGGTCTACGCGCAGCAGGGCGCGGTGCCGGGCAGCGGTTGGGATTTCTGGACGCATCCGATGCGGTTGCCGGCGTTGTTCGCTACCGACTTATCCAGCATCCCATCCGCGCCGTATATCACGCCGGATCCGGAGTCGGTGCGTTATTGGGCGGGGATGCTGCCTGAAAATGGGCTGCGGGTTGGTCTGGCGTGGAAAGGCAATCCGCAGTTCGAGAACGATGGTGAACGCTCGCTGCCATCTTTACACACGTTATCGCCCTTGGCCGATATCGATCATGACGGCGCGCTGCAGTTCGTCAGTTTGCAGAAGGGGGATAGTGAGGCGGAGGCGTTGACACCGCCGTCCGGCATGACGCTGCAAGCGATCGCACCGCGTTTGCAGGACTTCGCTGATACCGCGGGCGTGATCGCCAATCTGGATCTGGTGATCAGTGTCGACACGGCGGTGGCGCATCTGGCCGGCGCGTTGGGCAAGCCGTGCTGGCTGCTGCTGCCGGATCATCGCTGCGACTGGCGCTGGCTGACGGATCGCAGCGATACGCCGTGGTACCCGTCGATGCGATTATTCCGCCAACCGCAAGGTGGCGGCTGGGGACAAGTGATCGCCGAAGTCGCATCCGAACTGCGGCTCAAGCTCCATTCTGAATCACGTAGGGCGGATTAGCGCGGAGCGCGTAATCCGCCATGCATGCGCCGCCGACGGCTCAACCATGGCGGATTACGGCGTTCCGCCTAATCCGCCCTACGTGGAACTATGGAACGTTTAGGTCTCGTAATTGCGCAGAAAATCCAGCAGCACCTGCGCCGCGATATCGGCGTCATCGGCGGTCATCGTCTCCAGCGGGTTGTGGCTGATGCCACCATTCCCGCAGCGCGTGAACAGCATCGCCACGTCCGTGATTGCCGCCATCGCCATCGCATCGTGTCCGGCTCCCGACAACAAATCAAAACGCGGCAAACCGGCACGCTCGATCGCCGCCCCCAGCTGATTCATCAAACGCGGCGCACACGGCGCGGCCGCAGCGTCGACTATCGGCTGCAAGCTGAATTCCACCTGCCGTCGCGCGCAAATCTTCGCGATGCCATCCAATACATCCCCGACCGCCGCCTGCCGCACCGCATCGTCGGCAGCGCGGATGTCCAGCGACAGCTTGCACGCCCCGGGTATCACGTTGACCGAGCCGCAAGGCACCTGCAACTGCCCGACCGTTCCCACCAAGGCCACACCCTGCGCGCAACGCCGCTCCACCAGCAGCACGATTTCCGCCGCCGCCGCGGCAGCATCCTTACGCATCGTCATCGGCGTGGTGCCGGCGTGGCTGGCCAATCCCGTCAATTCGACCAGGTAGCGCGAGCTGCCGGCGATCGCCGTGACCACGCCCAGCGCCAGATCACGTTCCAACAGCACCGGCCCCTGCTCGATATGCACTTCGACAAAGCCAAGCAACTGCGCCGGGTCGCGCGCGATTGCGGGGATGCGCGACGTGTCATGGCCGGCGGACAGCAGCGCCTCGCGCATGGCGATGCCGTCGGCGTCGGTCTGGTCCAGCAGCGACAGGTCGAAACGGCCAGTCACTGCATTACTGCCCAGGAAAGTGCTCTTGAAGCGCACACCTTCCTCCTCGGCGAAACCGATTATCTCCAAGTGGTAAGGCAGCTTCTCGCCACGCTGGTGCAGATGGCGCACGATGGCAATCGGCAGCAGTATGCCGAGACGTCCGTCGTATTTGCCGCCATTGCGCACCGTATCGTAGTGCGACCCGGTCATCAGCGTCTTCGCACCCGGAACATCCGAGCGGTAGACGCCGACGACATTACCGACGTTGTCGATATGCGCTTCCATGCCGGCTTCGCGCATCCACTCGGCCAGTTGCGAGGCGGTGCGGCGGTGCGCCGGCGTCATATAGGCGCAGGTGAGGTCGAAGTCCGCGTTGCCGCTGTTGTCGGTGTCGCTCCACGCGCCGATGGTCTCCGCCCACTGCATGATGGCCGGGCCGAAGTCCAGTGTCACGCCCAGCAGGTCATTCAAGCGTATCTCGGCGATGCGCTTGATCTGGCGCAGGCACTCGGCGATTTCGTCCACGCGCTGGTTCTTCAGGCGGCGCGTAAAAGTGGCGATGATGTGGCGGCGGCTCAGTCCTTGTCCGTCCGGGCCTTTGACCGCGAGGATGAACGGGAATCCGAATTTGGCGTTGTAGTCGGCGTTGAGCCGGTGCAGCGTGGCGAATTCCTCGGCGGTGCACAGGTGCAGCCCGGACGTGGCCTGTTCGCTGGTCGATTCCGCCGTCAACTGGCCGGCGACGGCCGCTTTGCCTGCCAGCTCCGGGTGTTCGCGGATCAAGCCTGTTTGCTCGTCCAGGGTGGCGGCGCTGACCACATCCTGCAATGCGAGTTTGAGCGCTGTGGCGTTGGCGAACGGCCGCTGTGCCGCCGCGCGCTGCGGTATCCAGGGGGAGTGCTCATAGATGCCGTGCAGGTGCTCGACGAAGGTGGCGACGTCGCAGCTGTTTAAATCGGAGAGTGTGGTCATGGCGTGGTATCCGGTATCGAACCGTTATCATAACCTCGCGGATGCTCGCGCGATATACGCGGGATGCCGTAAGATATATATCGCCAGGCTTACCTCGTGCGGCTTACTTTTGCACCAGCGCCCTGGCGGCGGCGGCGACCTGCTCGCGCAGCCATTTGTGCTCGGGCGCCTGGTGCACGCGCTCATGCCACAGCTGGTAGAAGCGCATCGCCGGGAACTTGACCGGCACCGTATAGGTTTTCAGCGACATCTGTTTTTCGTAGTAGCGGACAAATTGGCGACCGGTGGTCAGTACCAGGTCTGTCTGGGTCAGCATGTAGGGGATCAGCCCGAAATAGGCCGATTCGACGACGACGTTGCGTTGCAGGTCCTGGCGTTCCAGATAGTCGTCGATGACGCCGTGGTAGCCGGGCAGGATCTGGGTCGGCGCAACGTGGGGCAGGGCCAGGTAATCGGCAAGCGTCATGGCATCGCTGGCGGTGCGCAGGGCGTAGGGGCAGTCGGCGCGCATTACGCAAATAATCGGGTCCTCGAACAGTTTGGACATGTGCAGGTGCTCGGGCGGCTCGTCCCAGTTGGCGATGACCAGGTCCATGTCGCCGTCGGACAGCAGGCGCACATAATCGACGCCCGGACCCAGGCTGTGGATCTTGACGCGGCTATTGGGAGAACCCCGGCGCAGCAGGGCCACCAGGTTGGGCAGGAACTGGCTGTCCAGGTAATCCGGCGCGGCGATGTGGAAGGTGCGCGCTTCCTCCTGCGGGACGAAGGGCGACTTTTTGAGGAACAGGTTTTCGGTCTCGTCGAGGATGCGCTTGGCCGGAATCAAAAGGCTCTCGCCGTGCTGGGTGGGCACCATGCCGCGCGCGCCGCGCACCAGCAGCGGATCGCCGGTCAGCTCGCGCAGTTTGCGCAGCGAGGCGGAGATCGAGGGCTGCGGCTGATTGAGTTTGAGCGCGACGCGGGAGACATTTTTCTCCACCAGCAGCAGGTAGAGTATGCGGATCAGGTGGAGGTCCAGGTGTTGCGGCAGGGCGGCCATGAACTATACGCGCTTGAATAGGGGGTTATACGGGAATGGATATGTTTAATATACTCTAATCTTCATGTGGCCGGTATCAAATCCGTTTATCTTCTGTAAATTAGCCACATCCTCGACCGGAAAGAATCCATGGAATTATTCGCCTATCTGATCCCGTACGGCCTTGAGTGGCTGAACCTGATCGTCCGCTGGCTGCACGTCATCACCGGCATCGCCTGGATCGGCGCGTCGTTCTACTTTGTCTGGCTGGATAACTCGATCCGTCCGCCCGCGCCGGGGTCCGAGCTGGCGAAGAAAGGGGTTTCGGGCGAACTGTGGGCGGTGCACGGCGGCGGTTTCTATAATCCGCAAAAATATTTGGTCGCCCCGGCGGAGCTGCCCAAGGAGCTGCACTGGTTTAAATGGGAAGCCTATTCCACCTGGTTGTCCGGTATCGCGCTGCTGACCATCGCCTACTACTTCAACGCCCAGGCGATGATGATCGATAAATCCGTCGCCGACATCAGCAGCCTGCAGGCGATCGGCATCGGCGTCGGCACGCTGGTCGTGGGATGGACGGTCTACGACCTGTTGTGCCGCTCCCCGTTGGGCAAGCATGACCTGTGGTTCGGCGTCGTCGTGTTTGTGTTGATCGTGGCGGCGGCCTATGGGCTGACGCATGTGTTGAGCGGGCGCGCCGCCTACATCCACGTCGGCGCGTTGATCGGCACCATCATGGTCGGCAATGTGCTGATGCTGATTATTCCCGGCCAGCGCAAGATGGTGGAGGCCATGTCGGCCGGACGCCTGCCCGATCCCGTCCACGGCCAGAAGGCCAAGCAGCGCAGCGTCCACAATAACTACTTCACGTTGCCGGTGCTGTTCATCATGATCAGTAACCACTACGCGATGACGTATCGCCACGATCACGCGTGGCTGGTGCTGGCGTTTATCATGGCGGCCGGCGTCTTCATCCGCCACTTCTTCAACCTGCGGCACAAGGGGCGCGTCGAGTGGCGCTATCCAGCGATCGGCGTCGCGCTGCTGGCTGCGGTCGCCGTGGCCATCGCGCCCCCTCGCCCGGTAGCGGTGGCGCCGGCGGCCGATCCGGCGGCACAATTCGCCAACGTGAAATCCATCATCGAGCATCGCTGCGCATCCTGCCACGCCGAACGGCCGACGCAGCCCGGCTTCGCGGCGGCGCCTTTGGGCGTAACGCTCGAAAACGAGGCCGGGATCCGCCAGAACGCAGAGAAAATCTACAAGCAGACGGTCCAGCTCAAAGCGATGCCGTTGGCGAACCTGACCCAAATGACCGATGCCGAACGGGCGCAAATCGCCGCCTGGTACGAAGCCGGCGCAAAATAAAGGAAGCGACTATGAGCGGCACCAAGGAACAACTGGCCCGATGGATCGATGACCACTTCGACGAGGAGGTCGGCGTGTTGCAGCAGTTGTTGCGCGTGCCGACCGACACGCCGCCCGGGAACAACGCGCCGCACGCGGAGCTGGTGGCCGACCTGGTCAAGGTCTATGGCTGGAGCGCCGAGAAGCACGCGGTGCCGCAGCAGGTGGTGCGCGACTACGGCATGGAGACGATCACGAACCTGATCGTTCGCCGCCCCTACATGGCGGGCGGTCCGACCGTCGCGCTGAACGCCCACGGCGACGTGGTCCCGCCGGGCGACAACTGGACCTATCCGCCATACGGCGGTGTCGTGGAAAACGGCTTTATCTACGGCCGCGCGGCCGCCGTCTCCAAGTGCGACTTCGCCACTTACATCTTCGCCACCCGCGCGCTGGAAGCGTTGGGTGTGCCGCTGAAAGGCGCCCTGGAACTGCACTTCACTTATGACGAGGAATTCGGCGGCCTGCTCGGGCCGGGTTGGTTGCTGGAGCAAAAACTGACCAGGCCTGATTACGTCATCGCGGCGGGCTTCAGCTACAACATCGTCACCGCGCACAACGCGTGCCTGCAACTGGAGATCACAGTCAATGGCAAATCCGGGCACGGTGCGATGCCGGAAACGGGACACGACGCGCTGCAGGCGGCGACGAAGATCCTCAACGCCATCTACGACCAGCTGCCGGAACTCAAAAAGATCAAGTCCAAGGTCGATGGCATCGACTCGCCGACGATGCTGGTGGGCCGCATCGACGGCGGCACCAACACCAACGTGGTACCGGGCAAGGTGGTGCTGAAGATGGACCGCCGCATGATTCCCGAGGAGGAGCCGGCGCAGGTCGAGGCGCAGGTGCGCGCGATGATCGAGAGTGCAGTGCGCGGCCTCCCCGGCATCAGCCTGGAGATCCGGCGCCTGCTGCTGTCGCACGCGTTGCGCGAGCAGCCGGGCACGGAAAAGCTGGTCGCCAGCCTGCAGCAAAACGCCCGGACCTACATCGGCGAGCTGATTCCGGCGCAGGGTACGCCGCTGTACGCGGACGCGCGCCTGTATGGCGAGCATGGCATCCCGGCGGTGTTGTACGGCGCCGGGCCGCGCACGGTGCCCGAATCGAACGCCAAGAAGGCCGACGAGCGCCTCGACCTTGAGGACTTGCGTAAAGCCACCAAGGTAATCGCCGCCACGCTGCTAGATTTCCTAAGATAAACTCCAGGGTCAGGTCCACCATTTCTACACGAGCTGGGCGCTAGGGCTGTCTACGGTCGTGGCCGTGTAGAATTGGTGGACCTGACCCCGGAGTTGGGGTGTGGGGTAGCGCACGGCGGCTGCAATCAAGATTGCCGTATGATATGAAAATTATTCTCCATACGGCTAGCCTGTGCTTCGATACGAGTTGATCAGTTGCCATGACTGCGGGGTGCTGCACCAGTACCGCCCGGTGCGGCCGCGCGAGAAGGCGCGCTGCGCGCGCTGCCGCTCCGTGCTCTATCGCGGCATCCATTCGGATCCCAACCGCATGGCCGCCATCACCCTCGGCACCATCGTCATCTTCCTGATCGCGCAGTTTTTCCCCATCGTCGAGCTGCAAATCGGCGGCTATAGCACCAGCGCGACTTTGTTGGGCTCCATCCGCGTGCTTTGGCATGAGCAGATGCAGCTGGTGGCGGCCGTTGTCTTCCTGTTTACGATGCTGCTGCCGGCGGTGGAGTTGGGGGCGCTGTTTTATGTGACGATGTCGCTGCGCGCCGGCCGCCGTCCACCCGGCTTCGACCATCTGCTGCGCGCCGTCGGCACGGCGCGTCGCTGGGGAATGACCGAGGTGCTGATGATCGGTATCCTGATCACCATCGTCAAGATGACCAGTCTTGCGCAGGTTTTGCTGCAACCGGGCCTGTTCGCCTTCGGCGTGCTGACACTGATGCTGGCCATCGTGGTCTCCTTCGATCCGAAACACCTGTGGAATATCGGCGAGCATTTGCCCGGCCCGGGCGGCCCGCGCGCGTCCCAACGCGAGTTCCACTACAAATTTGCGCCCGGCGGCGCGCATATGGAGGCCTGCCATAGCTGCGGCCTGGTGGCCTCGGTGCCGCGCAGCGCGCGACATCAGCGCTGCGAGCGTTGCGGCGCGGCGCTGCATCGACGCCGCCCCGATAGCGTCGGCCGCACCTGGGCGTTTCTGCTGGCGGCCGCCATCCTGTATATCCCGGCCATGCTGCTGCCTGTGATGTATACGGATTCGCTTTTCGGCAAAGAGGACGATACCATCATCAGCGGTGTCATGCTGTTCTGGAACAGCGGCTCGCAGGCGCTGGCGATCATCATTTTCGTCGCCAGTATCGTGGTGCCGGTGCTGAAGCTGGCCGCGTTGTCGCTGCTGGCGCTGACCGCGCAGACCAGATCCCGCTGGCGCCCGCACCAGCGCACGGCCTTGTACCGGATCGTGGAGTTTGTCGGCCGCTGGTCGATGCTCGATATTTTTGTCATCACCTTGACCGTGGCGCTAGTGCGCTTCCAGACGCTGGCGGTGATCACCGCCGGTCCCGGTGCGCTGGCGTTTTGCGCGGTGGTGGTGCTGACAATGCTGGCGTCGATGCAGTTCGACCCGCGCCTGATTTGGGATCCAACCGATTCAAATGGAGAAAAACATGCCTGAAAACGAAGGCGGCCAGCCGCCCCTGAACGAGCCACACGTGGAGAAGGCCAGCCGCTGGCTGCCTTCGCTGGTGTGGCTGATTCCCTTGCTGGCGGCCCTGATTGGCGCCGGCCTGGTGGTCAAGTCGTTCATCGACCGGGGACCCACCGTGACGGTGAGCTTCCGCAGCGGCGACGGCCTCGAACCGGGCAAGACCAAGGTCAAGTTCAAGGATGTCGACATCGGTCTGGTGCGTTCAATTTCGCTGGCGAGCGATCTGACCAAGGTGCTGGTCACGATCGACATGAGCAAGGAGGCGTCTCGCTTCACCGCCATCGATACCCGTTACTGGGTGGTGCGACCGCGCATCGGCGCCAGCGGCGTCTCCGGGCTCAATACCCTGTTGTCCGGTTCTTACATCGGCGTCGATGCCGGCAAGTCGGAGGAAACCAAGGACGAATTCACTGGTCTCGAACAAGCGCCCCAGGTGGCTTTCGACGAGAAGGGCAGCTATTTCACCCTGCACGGCGAGACCCTCGGTTCGATCGACGTCGGTTCGCCGATCTTCTATCGCCGCATTCCGGTCGGGCAGGTGGCCGCCTACGATCTGGAGCCGAAGGGGCGCGGCATCATGATGAAAGTGTTCGTCAAGTCGCCCTACGACCAGTACGTCGGCAAGGGGACGCGCTGGTGGCATGCCAGCGGCGTCGACGTGCGGCTCGATTCCAACGGCTTCAAGGTCAATACGCAGTCGCTGGCGGCCCTGCTGGTCGGTGGCATCGCGTTCGAGAGCATGAATGGTCAGAAGCCCGCGGCCGCGGCGCCGACCGGCAGCGAATTCCTGCTGGCGGCCGACCAGGCCAGCGCGCTGCGCGAGCCCGATGGCGCGCCGATCACCACGGTGCTGTATTTCGATCAGTCGCTGCGCGGCCTGTCGCAGGGCGCCACCGTCGATTTCCGCGGCATCGTGCTGGGGGAAGTGCGCTCGGTCGGCGTGGAGTTCGATCCGGTCAAGAAGTCGTTCCGCATGCCAGTCACGGTGGATATGTATCCGGCCCGCCTGGGCCGCGCTTTCCAGAAAAGCGTCGACGAGGATCAGCGCAACAGCGCCGGCTCGCAGGTGCTGGAGCGGATGGTGGCGCGTGGCCTGCGTGGACAGCTACGCACCGGCAATCTGCTCACGGGGCAGCTGTACGTCGCACTGGACTTCTTCCCCAATGCGGCGGCGGTGAAGCTTGACATGAGCAAGGAGACGGTGGAATTGCCGACGGTTCCGAACAGCCTGGACGAACTGCAAACGCAGCTTGCCAGCGTCGCCCGCAAGCTCGATAAGGTGCCGTTCGACGAGATCGGCGTCAATCTGCGCGATACGCTGAAGAGCGCCAATGTGCTGCTCAAGCAGCTCGATTCGCAGGTGGTGCCGGAGATGAAGGACACCCTGGGCGCCGCCCGCAAGACCTTCAGTACCGCCGACCAGATACTGCAGAAGGATTCGCCGGTGCAGTCCGATTTACGCGAGGCCTTGCAGCAGCTGACGCAGACCATGCAGTCGCTGAACGCCTTGTCCGATTATCTGGAACGCCATCCGGAATCGCTGTTGCGCGGCAAAGGCAGCAAGCAGGATAAACTGGGAGAGAAGAAATGACGCAGACGATCAATCGACGCACCGGCGCCGCGCTGGCGGTATTGACGGCGGCCGCGCTTGCGCTGACCGGCTGCGCAAGTACGCCGCCCGAGCATTTCTACAGCCTGAGTAACGGCATGGGTGTCGCACCGAAGGCCGACACTCCGCCCGCCGCCTACTACATCGAAGTGCCGGCGGTGACCGTGCCGCAGCAGGTTGCACGCAACCAGATGGTGGTCACCACTGGCGCCGGCAGCATCGATCTGCTGGAATACGAACGCTGGGCGTCGCCGCCGGCGTCTGAGATCGGCCAGGCGCTGTCGCTGGTGATTTCGGGCGAGCTTGGGACCATCGACGTGTTCCGCACGCCTTCGCCGGACGGCATGCCGGTGTACCGCATCAGCACCAACGTGCAACGGTTTGAATCGGCGCCCGGCAAGTACGCGCTGATTGACGCGGTGTGGAGCGTGAGGCTGTTGGGCGGCACCAAGGTGCTCACCTGCCGCAGCGTTGCCAACGAGGAGGTCGGTGCTGGCAACGACGCGCTGGTGGCGGGCCATCGCCGCGCCGTCGTTCGCATCGGCGCCAATATCTCCAAGGCCGTGCGTGCGCTCGCCGCAGGCGGCAATGCCGGCTGCTGAATGGATCTCTAGCGTCCCGCCCACACCGGCGGGATGCGTCCGGCCCAAGGCGCGGCTTGTTCCAGCTGGCCGGCGAGGCGCAGCAGCAGGCCATCCTGGCCGAAGCCGGCCGCGAACTGCACGCCGAGCGGTAATCCATCCCGGCTCAATCCAAGCGGTACCGACATCGCCGGCACGCCGGCCACGTTGAATAGCGGCGTGTAAGGCGAGTGACGGAACACATGCCCGGTCCATTCCAGTCCGTCCATCTGCGCCGTTCCCTCGGTGTAGGCGCCGATGCGCTGGGCGGTGTCCGGCAGCGTGGGCGTGAGCAGCACGTCGTACCTGCCGAAGTAATCCGCGACGGTCCGGCTGATCCGGTTGCGCACATCGAGCGCACCCGCGAAAGCCGGCGCCAGCGCGCGGCGGCCATACTCGTAACAGGCCAGCGTGGACGGCTCGAGGGTCGAAAGATCGGCGTTGCGGCTGGTGGCCGCTGCAAAGCCGTCGATCCAGCCGACCAGATTGGCGCACCAGATCTGCGCGTTGGCATGCACGAATTCTTCCCACGCTACGCCGATGTCCAGCTTCACTACATCGACGTCGTGGCCCAGTTGACGGCATAGCTCCGCAGCCGCCAGCGTGGCCGTTGCCACGTCGGCGCTGGGCCGCTGGCCGCTCCACGCCTCCAGCATCACGCCGACGCGCAGCTTGCCCGGCGCGCGCGTGACCTCGGACAGGAAGGTATGTTGCGCCGGCGCGGTGAAATAGGGCTCGCCCTCGTCTGGACGGTTGACCGCATCCAGCAGGGCGGCGCTGTCGCGCACCGAGCGGCTGACTCCCAGCTGAACGCCAAGTCCATTGAATACCTCGTCCATCGCGGGGCCGTTGGAGACGCGTCCGCGTGTCGGTTTCAGGCCGAATAGTCCTGTCGACGCGGCCGGAACGCGGATCGAGCCCGCCGCGTCGGTGGCATGCGCCATCGGTACGATGCCAGCGGCCACCGCCGCCGCGCTGCCGCCGCTCGAACCGCCGGCGCTGTGCGCGAGATTCCACGGGTTGCGCGTCGGTCCGTTGAACAGCGATTCGGTGGTGGTGCTGAACGCCATTTCCGGCGATGCCGTGCGGCCCAGCGTTACCAGGCCGGCGCGGTGGAAGTGCTGCATCAGGTTCGAGTCTTCGGCGGCGATATAGCCTGCAGCGATACGGCTACCCAGTTCCATCCGTTTGCCCGCCATCGTGATGGCGACGTCCTTGATCAGGAAGGGCACCCCGGCGAAAGCGCCGCCGGCGCCTTTTTCGTTGGTCCTTTCGCCCGGCCATTGCTCGACCACGGCATTGATTAGCGGATTGACCTTGCCGATTGCCTTACCCGCCACCGTTTGCAGCTCCACGCTGCTAACGTCGCCCTTTGCCACCAGAGCGGCGAGTCCCAACCCGTCGTACCGCACGTATTCTGAAAGTTTCATGTGGATCCCCCGAAATTCAAATGATACCGATCGGTATCACTAGTCTGTGGGATAATGATACCGAACGGTATCTTTGTCAAGAAAATCCTGGAGAGATCATGAGCGAAGCAAAGCAGTCCATCCGCGAGCGCCTGTTCGACGCAGCGTCGCAGCTGTTTTACGCCGAGGGCATACGCGGGGTCGGCGTGGAGGCGATCGCCAAGGCCGCGCAGACCACGAAAATGGGTCTGTACCGGCATTTCGAGTCGAAGGATGTGCTGATCACCGAGTGGGTGCGGGAACTGGTGGCGCAATATGCGGCGGTGCTGGACGCGCTGGAGGCGTCGCACCCCGACGATCCGCGCGCACAGTTATTGGGATTCGCGGAATTCATCGCCGACGATGTGGTGCGCGCCTCGTACCGGGGCTGCCCGTTTATCAATACCATCGCCGAACTGCCCGCCGCCGACCATCCGGCGCGGCAGTTGATAGAAGCGCACAAGGTGCGGCAGCTGCGGCGCCTCGGTGCGCTGTGCGCCAAGGCCGGCATTGCGGAGCCCAAGCAGGCCGCCGTCCATTTGACCTTGCTGCTCGAAGGCGCGCAAACCGCCGCGCAGAACGGATCGGTGCCGCGTCTGCGTGAAAACCTGCTCAAACTGGTCGACTCGGTACTGCGAGCGGCCTAGCGCCGTGAAATAAAATATTCATTTGATGATTTTTATCCCGGCCGTTAAGCTGTGCGGACTGTTTGGACAGGATTGAAAATATATGGGACAAATTTACCTGGTGCGCAGCGGACAAGCGTCCTTCGGCAGCGCCAATTACGATCAGCTGTCAGCGATGGGCTACGAGCAGGCGCGCTTGCTGGGCGAGTGGTTCGCCAAGGCAGGACAGCCGTTCCACCGGATGATAAACGGCGGCATGGCGCGGCACCACCAGACCGCCGATGCGTGCGTAGCGCAGCTGGCCAGGGCGCAAGTGCACGACGCCGAGTGCCTCACCGACCCGGGTTTCGCCGAATTCGATCATCATGAGGTAATGCTGCGGCATTGTCCCGAGTTTGCCGATGCCGACACTTTCCAGCGGCTGCTGGCGCGTTCCGCCGATCCCCAGCGCGCGGCGGAGCAGTTGTTCCGGGCCGCCATGCAGCGCTGGATGACCGGCTGGCATGACGACCAATACGCTGAAACCTGGCCGGACTTCCGCCGCCGTGTGGTATCCGCGCTGGAGCGGCTGGATACGCCGGACAGCAAGCGGACCACCATGGTGTTCACCTCCAGCGGCGTGATCGCCACCGTCATCCAGCACGTACTGGGGTTCCAGGATTTTCAGGTGATGGAGATGACGTGGAAGCTGGCCAATTGCGCCGTCACCCGCATGCTGCACCGTCAGGGGGAATTCGGCCTGAGTTACCTGAATAATTATTCGCACCTGGACCAACCGGGCCAGCCGAACGCGTTGACGTACCGCTGAAACGGACTACGGAATCGCCGAACCAGTGAAATACGTAGGGCGGATTAGCGCAGCGTAATCGGCCATTTGTGAGCCGCCGATGGCTCATCGATGGACGATTACGGCGTTCCGCCTAATCCGCCGTACGTGATCTGGAATGCATCCGCCGTTTCAGACCACTACTCACGGATGTTGACTGTATGAGCGTACAGTATAATTAAGCATGCTTACGCCCGCAGCTCCACCTTTACAGCAAGGATTTATCCTGACCCGCCATTGGCGCGACGCGCCCAATGGGACGGAGATCGAGTTTTGGCTGGCGACCGATGACGGCCCCAGGAAAATCCGGTTGACGATGCAGACCTCGGTCGCCTTTGCCGAGGCGCGCGAGCGCCCGGCCATCGAGGCGCTGCTGGACAAGTCGGACGGCATCGAGCTGCGCGAGCTGAAGCTCAAGACCTTCGAGCGTGAACCTGTCATTGGTGTCTACTCGTCGCGCTACAAGCAGTTGACGGCGCTGGAGCGCACGCTGCGCGACCATGGCATCAAGATGTACGAGGCCGATATCCGCCCGCCCGAGCGGTATCTGATGGAGCGCTTCATCACCGCCGGCGTGCAGGTGGAGGGCGGCCGCGTCGAAGGGGCCACCATCCGCGACTGCAAACTCAAACCCGCTCCCGACTACCGCCCCAAGCTGAAGATGGTCTCGCTCGATATCGAAACCAGCGCCTACGAGGACCTGTATTCGATCGCGCTCGAAGGCTGCGGCCAGCGCCAGGTGTATATGCTTGGCACGCCGCCTGCCGAGGCGCCGGGCTACATCGACTTCGACCTGGAATACTGCGCCACGCCGCGCCAGCTGATCGAAAGGCTCAACGCCTGGATGGCGCGCCACGATCCCGATGTGCTGGTGGGCTGGAATGTGGTGCAGTTCGACCTGCGCGTGCTGCAGAAAAACGCCGACAAGCACAAGATCGCGCTGACCCTTGGACGCGAGGGCAAGACGATTGAATGGCGCGAGCATCCCGGAAAGCAGGGCTACATGTTCGCCCCGGTGGTCGGCCGCGTCGTCCTCGATGGCATCGACGCGCTGAAGGCCGCGTCCTGGATGTTCCCGTCCTTTAGCCTGGAGAACGTCTCGCAGGCGATGCTGGGCGAGGGCAAGGACATCGGCGACGTCTATGACAAAATGGCGGAGATCGAGCGCCGCTTCCAAGAGGATAAGCCCGCGCTGGCCCACTACAACCTGAAGGACTGCGAACTGGTCACGCGTATTTTCGACAAGGCCAATCTGCTGGCCTTCATGATCGAGCGCGCGACGGTGACGGGTTTGCAGGCCGATCACTTGGGAGGCTCGATCGCCGCCTTCGGCCACCACTACCTGCCGCGCATGCACCGCGAAGGCTATGTGGCGCCGAACGTGGGCGATATCGCCGGCGGCGCTTCGCCGGGCGGCTTCGTCATGGATTCCAAACCTGGGCTGTACGATTCGGTGGTGGTGCTGGATTATAAAAGCCTGTATCCGTCGATCATCCGCACCTTCCTGGTCGATCCGGTCGGGCTGGTCGAGGGCGAGGCTGCGGAAGATCCGGCGTCCGTGGTGGAGGGCGTCAACGGCACCGTGTTCTCGCGCGAGAAGCATTGCCTGCCCGAGATCACCACGCGGATGTGGAAGCAGCGCGACGCCGCCAAGCGCGCCCGGAACGAGCCGCTGTCGCAGGCGCTCAAGCTGCTGATGAATTCCTTCTGCGGGGTGTTGGGCGCGACCGAATGCCGTTTCTTCAACCCGCGCCTGATCTCCTCGGTCACCTTGCGTGGACACCAGATGATGAAGCAGACCCGCGAGCTGGTCGAGGCGGAAGGCTACGACGTCATCTACGGCGACACCGATTCGATCTTTATTTGGCTCAAAAAAGAATACAAGAACGCCGACGCGCTGGAAATCGGCCAGCAACTGGCAAACAAGATCAACGCCTGGTGGCATGCCATGTTGAAGGACAAGCATGGCCTCGAATGCCATCTGGAGATCGAATTCGACACGCACTTCCAGAAGTTCTTCATGCCGACGATACGCGGGACCGAGTTGGGCAGCAAGAAGCGCTACGCCGGCTTGACGATCAATGCCAAGGGCGAGGAAGAGGTGATTTATCGTGGCCTCGAAGTGGCGCGCAGCGACTGGACGCCGTTGGCGCAGCAGTTCCAGAAAGGGCTGTTCCTGCGCATCTTCAAGGACGAGCCGTATCAGGACTTCGTGCGCGACTACGCGCGCAAGACGCTGTCCGGAGATTTCGACGAGTTGCTGGTCTACCGCAAGCGGCTGCGCCATCGGCTGGACGAGTACAAGGTCAATGTGCCGCCGCAGGTGCGCGCCGCGCGTCTGGCCGACGAATACAACCAGTCGCATCACCGCCCGCTGCGATATCAGAACGGCGGCTGGATCAGCTACGTGATGACCACCGGCGGGCCGGAGCCGCTGGAGGCGATGCGCTCGAATATCGACTATGACCATTACCTGACCAAGCAACTGCAGCCGATCGCCGACTCGATACTGCTACCGATGAAGGACAGTTTTTCCAGCCTCACCACCACACAAGCCAGTCTTTTTTAAGGGAGCGACCATGAGCGATTTCAAGAAGCTGCACGACGGTAGCAAGCTGCTAAACCTGCCCAACGCCTGGGATGCCGGCAGCGCGCGTTTGTTTGAAAACCTTGGCGCGCCTGCCATTGCGACTACCAGTGCCGGTGTGGCCTGGGCCGCCGGTTACGCCGATGGCGACAACATGCCGGCCGACGTGGCTATCGCCGTCGCCGTCAATATGGCGCGTGTTTTGACGGTGCCGATTTCGGTCGATCTGGAAAACGGCTACTCGGATGATGCCGATGTAGTGGCGCAGAATGCGATGAAGCTGGTCGAAGCCGGCGTGGCGGGCATCAACCTGGAAGATGGCCACGGCACGCCGGAGGCGCTGGCGGCGAAGATCGTCGCGATCAAGAAAGCGGTTGCCGCAGCGGGTAAGGAACTCTTCATCAACACCCGTACCGACGTTTATCTGAAAGGCCTGGCGCCGGAAGGGGAGCGGGCGGCGGAGGTGTTGAAGCGCGCCGCGATCTACAAGGCTGCAGGTGTGGACGGATTGTTTGTGCCGGGTATCTGCAAGGTCGACGAGATCAA
>Ga0308163_10001895_pt1 | contig 20829 bp, 15 predicted proteins | sample PhyTR1_FD_201037 | JGI IMG/M metagenome (GOLD analysis project Ga0308163, IMG submission 201037) | Phyllosphere microbial communities from UC Gill Tract Community Farm, Albany, California, United States - DLSLT.R1 | ecosystem: Host-associated > Plants > Phyllosphere > Unclassified | place: USA...
AAGTTGAGATCAGTTTTTCTGAAAACAGCGAACTTTTGGTAAAAGCCGATGCCGCATTGATTAATATTATCGTTTCCAATTTACTGCGAAATGCAATTTTCCATAATATAAAATCCGGAAAAGTGGACGTCCAGATTAATGCTAAAAAATTAATCGTTAAAAACACAGGAATTAAAAATTCTTTAAACCCCGAAAAAATATTTACAAGATTCCAAAAATCTGAACATCATCAGTCAGGAAGCGGTTTGGGATTAGCGATTGTACAGGCGATTGCTGAATTGTATGATTTTTCGGTTTCTTATGATTTCAAAAACGGAATGCACGATTTTACAGTGAATTTTTAATGCTTTAATTTTTTTTAACGCAAAGTTTTTTTCTTTCTTAAAATTTAAAGAGCAAAGAATAATCAATAAAATTGATTTAAGCGTGTGTTATTTTCAAGTTTCATAAGCGACTTGTCGCAACCTTTGCTCCTTACATTTTACTTATTTTAAATCTTTGCACTTAAATAATCTGCATTATCTTTACTTTTAAAAAATTCCCATTTCTTTCCAGATTTCTTCCCAAATTTTTCCCGATTCGTGCTGTTGATTTGTAGTATGAAAACAACGAAACAAATTTTACTAGCAGGAATTTTAAGCATTTTAGGAGGTTTCTCAGCATTTGCACAAAACCAATCTAAACCCGTAAAAGTCTCTCACGCAGAACCTATTTTCCAGGATTTGGCACGAGATCTCGGAGCCAGAAAAGGCGAAAAGGAATTTAATTTGGGTGCCAATTTTTCAAGTGGAAAAAATTATAGAGAAAGCGGATATTTAGCCGAGTATGAATTTGCACCGATTAACCGATTAGGTCTCGAAGTGGAAACCGATTTTTCTTTTTTTAGTCCGAAAAATAATTCTACCAAAGAACAAATTCCCGGAAATCGATTAGATGGAATCAGGCTTTCTGCGCAGTACACTTTTTTTGTTTCGGAAAAATCTCAGACTTCACTGGCTTTAGGCTATACTCAAGTTATAGAATTTACAGATTTCAAAAACTATGGCAAAGGAAAATTTATTACAGGTTTGGTGTACAGTCCGTTTTTTGTGGCTGCAAAAAAATGGGGTTCGAATATTCATACTTTGGTTTACACGTATCCGATGATTCAGCATGAATTGGGAGAAAACACGACTCCGGTTGATTGGCAGATCAATACTTCTATGATGTATTCTTTACCCAATTCCGGTCATTTTATAGGCGTGGAAGTCAACAAAGAAATCAGTCATGGAAAAATGTCGGTCACCCTTCGTCCGCAAGTAAAAATTAAACTCGATCCACATTTTGCTGTGGGAATCGTAACGGGAATTCCTGTTTCGCACGACAAAGAAAATGTGTCTTCGTTTTTCAGACTAGTGTATGAACCTTGATTTTGATTGGATTTTTTGTTTGTTATTCGCAAAGACGCAATTTGTTTTAAGCCTCTCAAACTATACGGCGCAAGGATTTTATCTCAGATAAAATTTTCAGGTCTCGCAAATTGTGCACATTAAACAGATTTTTTATTTGTTAATCTCCGAGAGAAAATTTAGATATTAAATTAGATGTAACTATAAAGAATTATTAAAGTTTTTAAGCAAATTTTAGATCTACCTTAAGAAATTCATTTCTCTTAACTCAACTTACCAACTTAATAATCTTAATGGTTTAAAAAATGACTTTAGAAAAAAACCTAACGCAAATCCTTTTTAATGACCAGATATTTCAAATCTTTATCTCCTGCGTTGCTAATTCCATGCTCTGAATTTGGAGGACAGTACAAACTGGTATTTGCTCCGACTTCCACGGTTTTACCATCAAGATAAAAAGAAGCTTTTCCTTCCAAAATATAAAAAAATTCTTCTTCAGGATGGTGATGTGGGGAATGCGTAGATTTTCCAGGCTCTACAATACTCATCTTCAACGTGTTTTCTTCAGTGAATTTCTTATCGGCAAACCAATACTGATAACCGGATTTTGTTTTCGTCGCTTTAGTTAAATCAAATTCGTTCACGCAGTTTTCAATCGTATATTCAGAAGATTCATTTGCTGCAGCTGATTTCTGAGCATATATCTTTTGCTGGAATAACATGATCATTATGATAATCGTGAGTTGAGATAATCTTTTCATTTTTTTTAATTATTTAAAACAATCTGTTCAAAGATATTCAATTCTTCTCTGAATTTAATTGTGGTAAATTATTTAGATATCAGTTTAAAAATAATTATATCCTTTAAATTTTTTAAACCCTCACATATTTTACTGTTGAAGCTTAAGAAATTTATTTCACTTAAACGATCTTAAAACTTAAATTGATTTAATGGTTAAAAAAACATCATTCCCAATTGTTTCCAGAATCATGTCGGAAATTAGCATTATAAAATTTACGTTATGAAAAATTTAATAGTAGCAATCAGCATTTTAGGTTTAAGTTTAACCAACATTTCAGCACAGGATATTCATCAAAATGAAGTTCCTTCGGTTATTCTAAACAATTTCCAAAAAAGTTTTCCAAAAGCAGCCGATATCGACTGGGAAATTAAAGGAAATCTTTATGAAGTAGAATTTGAAACAGGATTATTAGGTGATGATCATAAAGTTTTGTATTCCAGAGACGGAAAATTGGTAAGACATGAAGAAGAAATTTCAAAAAGTAATCTTCCAAAATCCGTTTTAGCTTCCATCAACAAATCTTTTTCTGGTTACAGAATTGATGATGCAAAGAAAATTACAGAAGGTAGAAAAGTGATCTACAATGTCGAACTGAAAAATCTTTCTCAAGAATGGAAAGTAGTTTTTGATGCACAAGGAAGAATTTTACAGAAAAGAGAAGATTAATTTTTAATCTTCTCCTTAATTTCATCCTAAAAATCTATCTCCATAAGCCCAACTGTTTTGTACATATCTGTTTTATTTCTAAATTGCATTGTCTCTCGAAAAAGAGAATGACAATCACAAAAAACATTTATGGAGCAGATTATTCCGTTTGATTTACAGATACAGCACAGCCCTTATTTCAATTATACTTTTTGTTTAAACCAATATTCTTTTCTTCAGAGCATTGCTTTCAGAGAAGTTGCTGAAGATTTAGAAAATCTGAATCTTCAGATTACCTCATCTTTGGGTTTATTTGAAAAATATGACGTTTATATTGATAAAATCAGGCAGAACGCACTGTATAAAATATCTCTTTTCAACTTTATCTTTAATAATGATTTATTGAAAAGACTGACTGAAAAAGATTTAGATCAAATCAAAATTCAGCTTTTTAAAGACGGAGAATCGACTTATGAAAAAAGTTTCAGTATAGAAGTTCTGCCGATGGATTATTTTGGTGGATTGCAATCGTATCCGCAACTTTTGGCTTCATATGTTCTTTCAAATAATAATCTTTTATATAAACTGAAAGCTGATGCGATTGATATTTTAGCGAGAAATAAACTTACTCCATCTTTTGAAGGTTATCAACAGAAAAGCAAAGAAAGGGTTTTGCAAATGGTTTCGGCGATTTACAAATCCATTCAGAATCTGGAATTGATTTACAGCGCAATGCCTCCAAGTTTTGAGAAGAACGGACAAAGAATCAGGCTTGTGGACACGGTTTTGGAAACAAAATTCGGGAACTGCATCGATATTTCTTTGCTTTTCGCAGCGTGTCTGGAAGCAATTGATTTGAATCCGATTATCGTTGTAACAGACGGTCACGCTTTTGTTGGAGTTTGGTTGGATGATCAGCGTTTCGACGGAATGGTTAATTTTGATCAGGCTGCAATTTCTAAAAGAATTGCAACTGGAATAAAAGAAATTGCGTTAATTGAATCGACCAGTCTCTGCAGAGGAACCCAAATTTCATTCAAAGATGCGATGAATTCTGCGGAAACTCAGTTGATGGATTCATCAAGATTTTTGCTTTCGTTAGACATCAAAAATGCAAGGTCGGCGGGAATTTCTCCACTCCCACTTTTAAAAAATGAAACGATTAAAAGTCTCGATTTCGATTCCAATAAAAATTCTACAAAACTTGATCAGGATTTTGATTTGGGAACTCAATATGATGATCTTGAACTGACAGACTTTTCAAATCTTACCAAGCAAAAAGTCTGGGAAAGAAAACTGCTCGATCTTTCGCTCAGAAATAATCTTCTGAATCTGCGGTTTACCAAAAGTATGCTTCAGTTGGTTGATTCTAAAATTAATGTACTTGAAGACAGTTTAGCCGACGGAAAATCATTCACAATTCATCCAGACAACAATCAGGCGGTTCTCAGAAAATATAATCTGTACGGCGAGCCTTTACATCAGTCGCAACCGCTTTTTAAATTTGCGGATGATGAGTTTAAATACAACCGACTTTTAACATATTATCATCAGGATGATCTCGATAATATCCTCACCAACCTTTACAGAAGCGCAAAACTCGCAGAAGAAGAAAACGGGAAAAGTACATTGTATTTAGGAATCGGATTATTAAAATGGTTTGAACCAAAAAATAAAGACGTTTCAAGACTGGCTCCGATCTTATTAGTTCCTGTTGAACTTTCGAGAAAATCTGTGAATTCTAAATTCACGCTTCGAAGCCGTGAAGAAGAAACGATGATTAATATTACGTTGCTTGAATATTTAAAACAGGAATTCAAGCTAAACATCAACAGCCTTGAAAATCTTCCGATGGATGAATCGGGAGTTGATGTGCCGAAAGTTTTGGCGATCATCAGAAATGCAGTTCTCAATCTTGAAGGTTGGGATGTTCTGGAGCAGTTGGTTTTGGGAATTTTTTCCTTTAATAAATTGATTCTTTGGCAGGATATTTCAAAATATTCGGAAGAAATTCAGAAAAGTTCGATTGTAAAAAGTCTGATCGACGGACGATTGACAGGAACTTTGCAAAGCGTGGAAAATGATACTCAAAGTTTAGAAAATATTTCCGCTTCAGAATTGGTTTTGCCTATTTCGACCGACAATTCTCAGTTGAATGCAGTAAAAAATGCCAATCTCAATAAAAGTTTTATTCTTCACGGACCTCCCGGAACTGGAAAGTCACAGACGATCACCAACATCATCGCCGATGCTTTGTCGAATGATAAAAAAGTACTTTTTGTAGCTGCGAAAAAAGCTGCTTTGGATGTGGTTCATCATCGATTGGAAAATATTGGTTTGGGTGCATTCTGCCTCGAATTGCATTCCAATAAATCTAAAAAATCAGATGTACTGAAACAGTTTGAAAGAACTTTGGAAGTTCCGAAATATAAAATCAATGCCGATTATCACGAAGAAGCAAAACGCCTCGACGAACGCAGAAAAGAACTTGGAAAATATGTAAATGAATTGCACAAAAAATTCCCGATTGGCTGGAGTTTATTTGATACTATTGCCTTTTTGGAAACCAATCATGTAAAAGCAGATGAACGTTTTCATATCAATTTCCCTTTGGAAAGCGCTGATGTTTTCAATTGGAATCAGTGGAAAGACTGGTTGATTCCGTTTGCGTCGATTGTGCAGAAAATCGGACAACCTTCACTTCATGCATTACGACCTATAAAAACTTCAAATCATCAGTTTGAAAATAAAAATCTTATTCTTTCCGCAATCAGTCAGTTTAATAAAAAGAAAAGTTCAGCAGAACAAGTAAAAAAGCAGTTTCAACTGGAGAAAGTTTCCAATGCTGACAGCATAGAAATTCTTGAATATTTAAAAAACAATCCTGTGAAATCTGGTTTAATAGATTTGGTTTTTAACGAAGGTCAACTGAATCTATTTAAAAACTGGATGATTCAGCAAACGCAGTTTCAACAAATTGAAAATCAAATCACTTCCAATTTTAATTCTTCCATTTTAAATATAGATTTTGCTTCATTAAAATTGTTGTGGAATCAGGCAAAACATACATGGTTTATTCCGAAATGGTTTAAACAAAGGAAAGTAAAACAGCAACTAAACGGTTACGCCAAATCAGGAATAGAATCTGATGTGCAAATCGATGGACTTTTTGACAAACTTGAAAATTATCAGCAACTTAAAAATCAATTAAACAATCTTCATTACAATGCACTTTCATCGGTGACGAATCTTTATTTTAACGGAAGTTCGTTTGATATTTCTGCGATTGAAAAAGATTTAAAAACCATTGAAAGTACGAAGGATTTAGCTCAAAAAATTTCAATTCCGAATTTTCCGGAATGGCTGAAAGATTTTTCATTAAAACAAGATAACAATCAGAATATTTCTGAAGTCGTTGAAACGTTGAAAGACTTTGACAATGCAGAAACTCAGCTTTTAGAATTTGTGCATGAAGTTCCTAATGATGTGGATTTACAGACAATTGTCAAGAATATTCATCAGTTGGAAGACTGGATTAATTTCAACAGTTTAAAAGAAAAAGCACAAGATTTAAATCTAAACTGGTTCATCGATTTCCTTGAAAAAGGCTGGCTCGATACAGAATCTCTCGAACTCGAATTTGAAAAGATCATTCATCTGAACTTATTCATTAAAACCATTTACAGTTCGGGAACTTTGAACGGTTTTGATGCCAATATTTACGAATCTCAGATTCAGCAGTATAAAAATCTTCACAAAGAATTTACAGAACTGACCAAAAATCAGTTAACGATGAAACTGAGCGATAGAATTCCTAATTTTTCACAGGAAGCTGTTCAAAGCTCAGAAATTGGAATTCTTCAGAAAGCTATCCGAAACAAGGGACGGGGATTATCCATCAGAAAACTATTTGACCAAATTCCTACTTTAATTCCGAGGCTGAAACCTTGTATGTTGATGAGCCCGATTTCGGTGGCGCAATATTTTGATGTAAATGAAGAGCATTTTGACTTGGTTATTTTCGATGAAGCTTCGCAGTTGCCGACTTCTGAAGCGGTAAGTGCTTTGGCGAGGGCAAAACAGGCGATTATCGTGGGCGACCCGAAACAGATGCCACCGACCAGTTTTTTTGCTTCCCAAAAAGTGGATGAAGAAAATTTTGAGCTCGAAGATCTGGAAAGTATTTTGGATGATTGTCTGGCGCTTTCGATTCCTTCAAATTATTTACTGAGACATTACCGAAGCAAGCATGAAAGTTTGATTTCTTTCTCCAACGCTCATTTTTACGATAATAAACTGCTCACGTTCCCATCTCCTGATGATCTGAACCGAAAAGTAACGTTTGAATTTATTGATGGATTTTACGATAAAGGAAAAACGAGAACCAATAAAAATGAAGCGGAAGCAATAATTCAATACATTAAAGATCATCTTGAAAAGCAAAATAAAAAATCGATTGGTGTAGTGACTTTCAGCCAGACTCAGCAAAGTCTGATTGAAGATTTACTGCAGAAATTATTTCAGGAAAATCCAGATTTGGAAGAATTTACCATCAATTCTGAAGAACTGATTTTCATTAAAAATCTTGAAAATGTACAGGGTGACGAACGTGATATTATTCTGTTCTCGATTGGTTACGGCCCTGATGAAGACGGCAAAGTTTCGATGAATTTCGGTCCGCTCAACCGCGACGGAGGTTGGAGACGACTGAATGTTGCCGTAACAAGAGCACGCTACGAGATGAAAGTTTTTTCTTCATTAAAAGGTGACCAGATCGATATGAACAGAACAAGTTCTGAAGGTGTTTTAGGATTGAAAAATTTCCTGAACTTTTCTGAGAAAGGTTTGGTCTATCACAATTCAAATCAAACGGTAAATCAGCAGAAACTGATGGTGAATTCGATTGCGAAACATTTGGAGGAAAGCGGTCTGAAAATCAAAACTAACATCGGAACTTCGGAATATAAAGTTGACATCGGCGTGATTAATCCTGAAAATGAAAGCGAATATCTGATGGCGATTTTGCTGGACAGTGAAAATTATTTCAATATCAATACGACCAATGACCGAGAATTGCTTGTTCCGAATGTTTTGAAAGGTTTGGGTTGGAATGTTTTCAGAATATGGACTTTGGACTGGATTAAAAACAAAGAAAAAATCATTGAGAAAATTCAGGCTGAAATTGAAAAAATAAAGACTGAGGTAAAAGAGAAAAAAGAAGAAATCATTGAACTGAAAACTTCTGAAAAAGTCTATCTGAGTGAAGTTTCGAAAATCGAAAAACCTTCGAAAATGATTCCTTATGTTGCAGCAGAATTGAGTCCGGAAATGAATGCCAATTCGGAAACCATTTATTCTTTTGAAAACAAACAGGTTCTTCTCAGTCAAATCAAAACAATTATCGATACCGAATCACCAATCAGTCAGAATGCCTTATTCAGGAAGATTCTTAAACTTTGGAATACTTCAAGAGCAGGTGGAAAAATGAATAATTATCTTTTGGAAACTTTAAATTCTATCCCTAATCTACAAACCTCAGAAAGTTATCAGAAATTTTACTGGAGTGAAAATCTACATCCTCAAAATATTGATTTCTATCGAGATAATTCTGTAGAAAAAAGATTGATTGATGAGATTGCTCCTGAAGAAATATCGGTTGCTATTATGGAATTGATGCATTCGAGTTTGAGTTTGAATAAAGAAGAATTGGTTCGTGCGGTTTGTAAAACTTTTGGGTTTGCCAAAGTGGGTTCTCAGATTGATTCTGTAGTGAAGTTTTGTGTGGAGGATTTGGTTGGAAAAGGGATGTTGAAGGAAGTTGATGGGAGGATTGTTTTGGGGTAAATTTTAAAACTTTTTTTGATTTTCATCCTTTATTAATAGTAAACGAAAAATATTTAATTTGAAAAATAAAGCTTTACTTTATGGAATACTCTTAATCTTAGTAGGATTTTCAGGAATTTTCTTTTTTGGTTATAAAGACAACGGTTTTTTGGAAATAATAAGTTATTTATTTTTTTTCTGTAGTTGGCTAATTATTACGTTCTCATTATTGGGGAAATATTACAGTTTTAAAAAACCAAATTTCAGTTCGAATAAAATGTTGTGGATAAAAAAAACGATTAAGAACACTGCAATAATAGGTTTTGCAGTTATTGGGATGTTTTGTTCAATGATTATTACAGGAAATTTAACTGATAGAAGAATTCAAAATATTTTAAATAATGAACCAATTGAAAAATCAATTGCAGAAGTGATAAATCTGGAAAGCAGGTACACAAGAGGAGGATGGAAAGTTTGGGCAATATTTCAATATAAAACCAGAAACGGTATTTATAAAAAAGGAATTTATAATTATAATGACAATTTCAAGAAAGGACACAAATACGATATAATTTATTCTGTAAAATATCCTGAAATTGCAGAAATTAAAAATAAAGTAGAAAACAATTAATGATTAAATCAGAGTATGAAAAAAATATTTTGCATATTCAGTATTCTTTCTATTACTATGGTTTTTTCTCAAAAATACGAAACAAAAATCGCAGACCGATACCAATCAAAACAACCGCAGGATTTATCTATTCCACACTTTTCCTGCATATTTCCCAGATGGAAATAAGGCATTTCTGAAAAAAAATAGATCAAAATATCAATAAGGAAAATTTGAAAAATCAAGGAGCAAATTTAAATACTGAAATTATTTTAAAAATAGACCAACAGGGAAATGTGCTCAATATCTCAACCTTCGGAAAAAATGAAAATTTTAATAAAGAAGTGAAAGTTGCCGCTGCAAAAATCTACCCAAAATATAAAATGGACCGTTGGAAAAAATAACTATGGAGAAAAAGTAATTGATATTGTGAAAATACCGTATCTTTTTAAGAATCTTTAGTTTCAAAAATTATGAAAAATACACTTATCTTACTTATTGTTTTTCTTTCAAACTCTTTATTTTCTCAGAATAAAAGCCTGCAAGAAAACTTTATAGATATTGCAGAATCAAAATGTTTTGGCAAGCAAGATATTTCAAATGCTGAAATGCGAGAATGCACTATAATAGCGAGAGAATCTTGGGATAAAGAGCTGAATAAATATTATAATCTTCTTTCAACTAAACTTCCAAAAGACGCTTTTGAAATACTTAAAGCTTCGCAAAAAGAATGGATTATCTATCGTGATAAAGAATCTAAATTCATTACTAAATTTTATTTTGAAGTAAAAGAAGGAACAATATTGTACAATATCGCCGAGGATAGGAAAAAAGAAATTGTAAAAAACAGAGCTTTGGAATTACAGATGTTTTTGGAAGATTTAGAGTATTAAATTTAAACTCTTATAGAAATGCATCAATAAATTTAGATAAATACAAAATGTCATCTGTAATAAAAATGAAAAAGATTACAACCATCATTTTATTTCTATTAAGCATCGCTCAACTTTGCGCTCAGGTTCCTGATTTAGAAAAGGCAAAACGCAAATATTTCCAAGCCAATGTAATCAGCTATAAAACGACCGCATATTATCCTAATCCCGAAACGGATGCAGTCTCTGTTTTCAATGTTTTATACACCGTTTACAAACCTCAAAATAAAAACTTTGAATTCTACAGCAAGAACGAAGCTTCAGAAGAATTCTATAAAAACAATTCGTATTACGAAGTAAACCATACTGAAAAAATTGTTTACGAATACGAAAATAAAGACAATCAAAACGCTGCAATTTTATCTTCCCGTCTCAGACAATTCGGACCAACCACTTTGCTAAAACAGAAATGGAGCTTTATTGATGAAACCCAAATCGACGGGAAAATTCACAGTCATTATTCAAATATTGAGAGCATCAATCATTACGAAGGAAAAGAAATAAAAGTTGAGTTTCATATTTATATTTCAAGAAATTTTACAATCAGCAAGTTTGAAAGAAAAAGTTTTGTTGATGGGAAACTTGGGCAAACCGTTACGTATCTTTTTAGCAACTACATTTTCTTTGATAAAACGACCAATTTTAAAGTGATCCTTCCGACACAGTATGCCTTAAAATACTTCGAAAGACAAGAATCTTTGCAACCCTTAGCAAAAAATTCAGAAGCTCCGTCTTTTGAAGCCATCGACATTAACGGTCAAGAATTTTCTTTCATTCCAAAAGAAGAAAAGCAAACCCTTCTACTCTTTTCTTCAACCAATTGTGGCTATTCTAAAATCATTTCTGATTATATTTTAAGCTCTGGTTTTAATTTAAATCCTAAAATTGAGCTAATCAATATTTTCGGTTCAGATTCTAAAGTAAATGTCAAGAAATATTTCGCCAATAAAGAAGTAAAATTCCCGATAATTACTGATCGAGTAGACCTTGAAAAACAATTTGGAATTAATGGTTATCCTATTCTTTACTTGGTGAATGAAAACGGAATTATTAAAGAAACTTTAGATGGCTCATCACAAGTATTACCGTTTCTGAAAAGTTTAAGTATAAAATAAATGAATTAAATGATCAATCTAAAATTTCTTTAACTATGAACAACATCTACGAACCAAAATTTGTAAAACAACTCTTCAATCAAATGTCTGGTTCGTACGAAAGAATGAACTACATTACTTCGTTTGGCTTTTCGATTCGCTGGCGAAGACAATTTTTAAACAAATTGGGAAAATCTGAGCAAAATTTAAATGTTATTGATTTGCTTTCCGGGTTAGGTGAAAACTGGGCTTATCTTAAACAAAACTTCCCCAACTCTACTTTTTCTGCTTTAGATTTCTCTGAAGAAATGATTGCTCAATCAAAAAATAAAGGAAATAAAGTTTTTAATAATCAATTGAACTTGCTTTGCGAAGATATTCTTCAGAATAATTTAGAATCAAATTCATTTGATATTATTTCCTGTGCGTACGGTTTAAAAACATTTAATGAGCAGCAATTGGAAATCTTGGCAAAAGAAATTTCAAGAATTCTTAAACCCAATGGCAAATTTAGTTTTGTTGAAGTGTCAAAACCGAAAAACAAATTTTTGTATTATCCTTACCAATTTTATTTAAGCAAAATGATTCCCGTTCTGGGTAAATTATTTTTAGGAAATCCGAGTGATTATAAAATGCTTTGGATCTACACTGAGAATTTTGGAAACTGTGATCACGTTAAAGAAATATTTAACAGACATAATCTGAAAGTAAAATCAGAAAACTATTTTCATGGGTGCGCAACGGGAGTTTATGGTACAAAATCATAATTAAATAAAATTAAAAATCACAAACAGGAGATAAGTAGAAGTAATTTTCTTACCTTAGTTTTTACAAACAATAATCGATGAAATCATTTCTAACACTTATTTTACTGTTTTGCTGTCATTTTATTTTTGCTCAAAACATCGAGCATACACCTGAAAACAAACTCAAACAAGATTCAGTGAATCTTCAGAATAAAGTTGCCGAAATTATGATGGTGAATATTGATGAAGAAAAAAACAATTCAAATTTGAATAACCAAAAAACTTCATTAGATAGAAAGTCAAGTAAAGAAAAATCCGAAGTAGCTCAAAATATAAATATCGTTCAGGAAATTAATACGGTATTAAATTATAAAATTAACCGGATTTGGCGAGAAGATCTGTACTGTCTGGTTTGTCAAAAAAATTATAGTCCCCGACTGGCTGCTTAAATGTCAAATAATATTTAAAAGAAAAGCACTTCCAAGATGGAAGTGCTTCAATATTTTAATCAAATTTATTTCAAATACGTTTCATATAAATCTGTTCTTCTGTCTTTCAGAATCTGAACTGAGCCGTTATAATGCAGATCTTTCAGTAAATTAACATCCACATCTACAATCAGCGTCATTTCAGTATTGGGAGTCGCCTCACCTTTCACCGCATTAGACGGGAATGCAAAATCTGAAGGTGTGAAAACCGCCGCCTGACCAAACTGAATATCCATATTATTTACACCCGGTAAATTTCCTACACAGCCCGCAATCGCTACATAACATTCATTTTCTATGGCTCTTGCCGCAGCGCAGTGACGAACTCTCATGTAAGCATTCTGAGTATCGGTAAGATAAGGCACAAACAAGATTTTCATTCCCTGATCAGCTAAGATTCTTGGCAATTCAGGAAACTCTACATCATAACAAATGACCAAACCTATTTTTCCGCAGTCGGTATCAAAAACTTTAATTTCGTTTCCGCCTTTCATTCCGTAATACTTCCTTTCATTGGGGGTGATATGAATTTTTCTGTATTCATCAATTCTACCGTCCCGGTGAAGAAGGTAACTTACATTGTACAAATCATTATTTTCAAAAATCGGCATACTTCCTGAAATAATATTCACATTGTAACTGATTGCCAGATCTGAAATTTTCATTTTGATTTCCTCGGTGATTTTAGCCAACTCAATCATACTGTCCCGCTCTGAAAGGTTGTTGAACGGAGCGAGCAAAGGGGTATTGAATAATTCCGGGAACAGCACAAAATCTGATTTGTAATCTCCCATTACATTTACAAAGAACTCTACCTGCTCATAAAAAGCATGAATATCTTTAAATTGCCTCATCTGCCATTGCACCAATCCCAGACGAATAACGCTATCCTGCATTGTATTTGGCTTTTTGCTGTAATAGATATTATTCCACTGCATTAATACAGCATTTTCGCGCGAAGCTTCATCTTCGGGAAGATATTTTTTCAGCACCTTTATCGGCAAAAAATTATTGGAAAGCTGAAAAGAAAGTACCGGATCATATATTTCCTTGTCTCTTACTCTTCTGATGTACTCTCTCGCTGACAATTCATGACTGTGCTTATGATAATGCGGAATTCTTCCACCCAAAATAATAGATTTCAGATTTAATAATTCACAAAGTTCTTTTCGGGCATCGTATAATCTTCTTCCCAATCTCAGTTCACGATATTCGGGATCAACAAAAATTTCGATTCCGTATAAAACATTTCCGGTTGAAATATGGGTATTGAAAGAGTAATTGCCTGTGATATCACTATACGTATGATCATCACCAAACTCATCATAATTAACAATAATAGAAAGAGCAACAGCTGCAATTTTTCCGTCTACCGTGATGCAGATCTGTCCGGCTTCAAAAATTTTATTAAGCTTTGCAATGCTTTTTTTTGACCAGACGTATTCTGACATTTGAGGATAGGCTCTGCGCATGGTTTCTACAAGCTCGTCATAATCATCTACTTTCAGGGTACGTGTTTCTATCTGCATAAATATATTTTTACTAAAGTTACGCAAAAACTCTGCAAACCTTTTGACATCGTCCTTTAAAAATATTTGAAAGATGTTATTTATACAAACTATATTTTCGTTTTGTAAAAAATCACAGACCTGTTTTGTATATTTTTCTGTTTTAAAGCATTATTAATTCATCGTTTTATAAAACCAAATTATTTAGACGCGTAAAGCAATAAACTCACACGTCTAATTTGTTTAAGTTGGACGTATAAACTTCTAAATTAAGACGTCTAACTTTAATTGATGTTGCCTAGAACCAACTGAGTTAAATGAAAATTAAAAAAAAAGAAACACCAACATTTCTGGAGGTGTTTCAAGAGTACGAAAAAAAAATCTATTGTTTTTGAATTTTATATAATCTTCCCGCATCGGTTACCGCATACAATGCATTATCGGTTCCCTGCGTGATATCTCTGAAACGCTGCCCTTCGTTTACCAATAAACGTTCTTCCCCCATTACTTTATTATCTTTAATAACTAATCTTACGATGTGAGTTCCGCTTAATGAGCCTATAAACAGGTTATTTTGCCACTCCGGAACGTTATTTCCTTTGTAAAACGTCATTCCGCTTGGTGAAATCACAGGATCCCAGTAATATACAGGCTGCTCCATTCCGCTTTGCTGCTGAATTCCGCTTCCAATAACTCCACCACTATATTCTATTCCGTAAGTGATTGTTGGCCAACCGTAATTTTTTGCAGGCAATACACGATTAATTTCGTCTCCGCCACGAGGTCCGTGTTCACTTTGCCACAATTCTCCTGTTGTAGGATGAATAGCAATTCCCTGCGGATTTCTATGACCGATACTGTACAATTCAGGTAAAGCTCCAGACTGAGTAAAAGTAGGGTTTCCCGGAGCCGGAGCGCCATCTTTTGTTATTCTTAAAATTTTCCCGATAGCTGCCGTAACCGATTGCGCCAAAGGTCTTGTAGAAAGATCAGAACGTTCTCCTACACTTACCATAAGATTTCCGGTAGAGTCAAATAAAATTCTTCCTCCATAATGTAAATTTCCTGCAGAAGAAGACGGATTTGCTCTGTAAATAACGACCGCATTTTCTATAGATGTTTCAGAGGTTGAAAGTTTTCCCTTTGCTACTGAAGTCTGAGTTCCTCCTGCAACATTTTCAGAGAAAACCCAGTAGATCATTCTGTTTGTAGAAAATTGCGGGTCTATACAAAGTCCTAATAAACCTCCTTGTCCGTTAGAATTAACTGCAGGAATTCCCGTTATTGGGTTGCTTAAACTTCCTGTACTGGTTGCAATTCTCATTGTTCCGGTTTTTTGAGTGATCAGCAATCTTCCGTCCGGTAAAGCGGTGATTCCCCAAGGCGACGTTAATGATGAACTTAAAACGGTACTGCTGTAAGGTGTCTTTGTTTTCACACCATTTACCCTTGTCTGCCCGGCAAAAGCAGGAGAATATGTTGTATTTGCAGGATTGGTTTCGACAGGCGGATAAATTGCCTCATTTCCAGGCTCTTCAACAGGTTGTTGCTCGATGTCATCAGAACAGTTTGCCAAAAACATCGCAGATGCAATCAGCATGTAATGTACTTTAAATTTCATATTGGTTAAGCTTTGGTGATTTGATTTGAAAAATGACAATTTAAAGTTTGGAAAGCATCAAAGTTTGCGCCAATAATTTAATATTATTTAAAATAACTCATTTTGAACATATAAAAAAAGATTCATGTTAAACTTAAATCTTTTTTATTCTTTGATGCTTTTAAAATTCAAATTCACCGATAAGAATTTCTTTATCACTACCATTATCTTCCTTCTGATTCTGAAAAACAACTATTTTTCTTTCTTGTTTTCCCGTTGCATAATTGATGTAAATTTCAGCCATGATTGCAGTAGGACCTGCAATTCCCGTTTGATTTTCGCTATAGAAATTGGTCTGAATCTTATACTTTCCTTTAACTGCTTTTTTCAATAAAAATTGCTCAGGTCCGAAACCCTGTGTAAAATCATTGCTCAATCTTCCCCCAACTTCTGTCGAAGAATGAGAGTACATACATACTTCTTTATTAGGGTCTGTTACCCAAAGATCAATATCTGTATCGTCTTTATTCCAGTTGATAACAACACGGATATTTACAGGAAGATCTGTAATAATTTTAGGATTAATATTTTTTAAATCTAATTGACTTCTGTAGTTGGTTATCAGTTGATTGATTTCCATTACAACAACCTCCTCGATTCCGTCATCACGATCGGCTAATTCATCAGTATAAGATTGTGTAAGAACTTTGTATAGATTATCTAAAGCTTCCTGATAAAGCTTATTATCTTCTAAAGCCAATGCATAATCACGGTAACTTTGAGGATCAAATGGACGCCATTCTAAAACTTTTTTGGTGATAAATAATTCTTTATCATACGTTCCTGTCTTTTTTAATTTATAAGCCAATAATTTATACAGTTCTTCATTTTCTATATCTAAATCCGCAATTGAACTTAGAACTTTTAAGCCAGTTTTCTTATCGTTATTTTTAAACAACAATTCTGAAACATCAAAATAATACTGTGGAAGATTTTCGTAATTTTTTCTGTTTTTAAGATAAATCTGATAGATTTTTTCCGAATTTTCAACAGTTTTAAAAAGCTTCATATATTCGGCATTCGATTCTACATCTTTTATCTCAATTCTGCCAGAGTTGATAATGTCTGATGCATTTTCATTTTCATATCTCGGAGTAACAACGATACCTTCTACTCTTCCCTGTACTGAGAGCAATTGTGTATTTGAACTGACAGAAGGCACACCTCTAACGGTAACCCGATCAGAAGTTACTGAAACAGATGAAGAAGTAACAGATTCTTTACGAGTGACTCTATTGTAACCCATCACTACAACTTCCTCAATTTCATTTGAGCGGTCGGAAGTTATCGAGTCCGATTTTGCTAAGCTAGGGGAAGATTCTACAGTTTTTGCAGCTGGAGCTGCAACTGGCAAAGATAAATTTTCAACTTTTATACTTTCCTGATTATATACTGCAGTTTCTACCGGTCTTTCAACTTGCATTGGCTCATTAGAAGTGGGTTTCGGATAAGTTTTTCTTGTTTTTGCCTGAAAATCTTTTTTCCACCATTCTTTAAGCTCTTCAGTCATATGTTCTGCATCACTCATCAAATCTTTTGTCCATTCCTCTTTTTCATTTCTTTTGTTTTTTACAATTTCATCATATTCATTTCTTAATTCTTGAGGCGGAGCAATCTCATACTTCACATAATCCTCAACATTTTCTAAAACCATTAAGCTCATATTATTGCTTACCAATCCGAACTGCTTGCTTATATTTTTTATTTCATCTTTATTTTTTATTTCAAAAATCTCCAGTTCGTTTAGTTTTTTCTGAGCCCAGAATTTTGAAATATCCCAATCTTTAATAGTTTGCTCATTCGAATTTAAACGAATAGTTTTTGTTTCGATAATTTCATCTCCGTAACCGAAATTAACTTTGACGGATGTTTGATTCCCTTTTAAAATTCCCGATAAAACGAAATCTTCAGAAACAGTTTGGGTAAAAGAAGGATATACTTCAGAAACAAAATCATTCTTTTCAACTCCTAAAAATTTTAGAGGCTGAAAAAGCAGTTTTCTGACTTCTTTTTTTGGATTACTTTCATTTAAATTTAAAAATTCGCCTCCTGTTTTATTGCTTATAAATTTCAACTGACCAAAATTCACATTATTAGAAGATGAAATTGTGTAAGTTGGCTTATTCCAAATCAATTTTAATTCTCCGAAAGACGATAATCCGTCAGTAAAGAAAAAAAGCTCGTCTTCTTTTATTTTTTCCAATTGTCCAAAGTCGGTTCCTCCGTCGTATATTGTCTGAGATAAATATTTTTTCAGTTCGTCCCAATTTCCGTTATTCATTTTAAAAGTTTTACCTTCATCAAATGTATTGTTGATAAAGTAAACTTTGACTTTCAGATTTTTATTCGTGTTGAAATATTCTTTCAGCAAAGCAAATTCTTTTTCATGATCGCGTTTTTTTCCGCTTAAAGAATTATCCCAGACTATTGCTACATTTTCAGGAAGTTTTTTTTCTCTTTCATTCTGTTTAATATTTATATCTACTAAAAAATAAGATGAATTATCCGAAGCTTTCTGCATTAAAACATTTGGAAGATTATTTTGAGGGAAATTTATTTTTAAATTGTTTCCCGGCTTATATTTTGTCTTGTTCACTTCTGCAATCCAAACATTTCCGTTTTTAACAAAATTAAAATTGCCATCTGGTTTTTCTTCAAGTTTAGGAGCTTCTGTATTTTGGAAGACAGAAGTTTTAATTGAAAATTCTGGGATTTCTGAGGTATAATTTAGCGGTAAAAAATATTCATAGCTTTCTCCTGATTTTTTAAGCTCATAATTATAAGTGATCTGAACCGTTCTTTCACCACCATTTGCAGTAAGGGGATAAATTGTCGTACGGAAATTATTCCCTTCAACTTTTTCTAAAATTCCGGGATCTACATTTTGTTTTTTTATCGTTTCATACACTTCTCTGGCTTTTTCTTTTTCTACAGGAACTGCATTCCTCAGTTTTCCGTTAATATCTAAAGCATAACCACTTGCATTTACTCCTTCTGGAAGCGGAAATGTAAGTTTTGCCTCTTTTATACGAGCTGAATTATTTCTGAAAACCATTGTAACAATATTCGTAGAAATCTTGCCCGTAATTTTGGTTTCTATGACCAACTTCTTTAAGATAACCTCTTTATTTTTAACATAATTTCCTTTATCATCCGAAGTCTCCACCACGGGAATCTGCGCAAAAAACAGAGCAGGAAAAAACAACAATAATTTCAGATATAAACTTTTCATATATTCATTGAAAGTGGAAAAACCTTTCATTCATAAAGATGCATAAATTAAAAGAAAGGTTGGAAAAATTTTTAAATTTTTCACAAAAAAACCTTTCAATAATATGAAAGGTTTGTTAATTTATGAGAAATGGATTGTTATTAATTTAAAATCTCATTCATTTTCGTCAAAATAATTGGTTTTCCATCGGTAATTACAATAGTGTGCTCATGTTGCGCCATGTATCCGCCTTTATTTCCTACCATCGTCCAGCCATCATTCAATTCCACCGCGATCGTTGAATCTGTCGAAATAAATGTTTCGATCGCCACAACAGAATTTTTCTTAAACCTTCGGTTATCGTAACGATTTTTGTAATTCATCAATTCATCAGGCTCCTCATGCAAACTTCTTCCCACACCGTGACCGCCAAGATTTCTAATGACTTTAAATCCTCTTTTTTTGGCTTCAGTTTCCATTAAAAATCCAATATCAGCGATTTTTACGCCGCCTTTTATATTATTAATGGTTTTTTCCAGAATTTCCTTTGATGCATCGACTAATCTCTGATGCTGATTGATGTCATTTCCAATGATAAATGAGCCTCCGTTATCTGCCCAATATCCATTAAGCTCTGCCGAAACATCAATATTAATTAAATCACCTTCTTTCAGAACTCTCCCTGAGCTAGGAATTCCATGACAGAATTCGTTGTCTACGCTTATGCACGTCCAACCCGGAAAGCCATACGTAAGATAAGGCGCTGACTTTGCACCAAAGTCTGAAAGAATTTTTGCTCCGTACTCGTCAAGATCTTTTGTCGTCATTCCAACTTTCGCGTAATTGATCATTTCTTTCAAAGTAAAAGCGACTGCTTCGCTTACTTTCTGCATTCCGATTAATTCCTGTTCGTTTGTTATAGACATAATGATTTTTTGAAAGAGTAAAGTTAGGGAATAAAAAATATTGAATTATAAATAAAAAAACACTTACTGTAACAGTAAGTGTTCTGTGGTCCCACCTGGGCTCGAACCAGGGACCACCTGATTATGAGTCAGGTGCTCTAACCAACTGAGCTATAGGACCTCAAAATTTGGTTTAATTTTGTGTTTGCAAAAATAGTAAAATTTCTTTCACTACAAAATTTTTTATGGCTTTTCTTGACAAAGTTCTACCAAGACTCCATTGGTTGATTTCGGGTGCAGGAACACAACTAATTTATTATCAGCACCTTCTTTAGGCTCTTCAGAGATAAACTGAAATCCTTCTTTTTTTAATCTTTCTACTTCATTCTGTATATTTTCTACGCCAAATGCCAAATGATGAATACCCTCTCCTTTTTTATCAATGAATTTTGAGATCGGACTTTCAGGATTACTGGCTTCCAAAAGCTCAATTTTACTTTCACCTGTTTCGTAAAATGAAGTCACTACGCCTTCTCTTTCTACGGTCTCTTTTTTGTAAGATTCTTTCCCTAAAAGTTTTTTAAAAAGATCATCAGAGATCCCCAAAGATTTCACTGCAATACCGATATGCTCTAATTTCATAAATCTAAACTATATTTTTTTGACTGCTATTCAATTTTCAAATAGCAATTCAAACAAAAGTACTAAATTTGCATAAATTATGGAAAGCAACAGACAAAGAAAAGTAGCACAGATTATACAGGAAGATTTCGCAGAACTTTTCCGTAAACAGGCATCAGAAAGCAAACAGAATTTTCTGGTTTCCGTTTCCGACGTTAAAGTAACACCCGACTTGGGAATTGCAAAAATCTATTTAAGTATTTTCCCACAGGAATTTCGTTCTACAATTATGAAAGAAATAGAAGAAAACAAGGCACAATACAGAAACTTTATCGGTCAGAAAATGGCAAAACAGGTTCGTATTATTCCACAGTTGAGCTTCTATCTTGATACGA
>Ga0308163_10001896_pt1 | contig 20827 bp, 20 predicted proteins | sample PhyTR1_FD_201037 | JGI IMG/M metagenome (GOLD analysis project Ga0308163, IMG submission 201037) | Phyllosphere microbial communities from UC Gill Tract Community Farm, Albany, California, United States - DLSLT.R1 | ecosystem: Host-associated > Plants > Phyllosphere > Unclassified | place: USA...
CCGGGATGGTGATGGTGCCATCGGTACCGCCCGGCACCAGTGCGCCGGTGGTGTTGTTGTACAGGACCGCGCCGACCGCGCCGGCGTTCTGCGCGTTCTTGACCTTCTCGGCGAAGGTGCAGCCGCCGCGGCTGATGAGCGCGACCTTGCCCTTCACGGCCACCGTGTTGGCGGCATTGAAGGCGCTGCAGGCATGGCCCAGTTCGCCAGGCTGGTTGGCGACGTTGGCCAGCGTACCGAGAACACCCCTGGCCGGCGGCAGCGGGCCGAAGGAAGAGGTGTTGAAGTCGATCATCAAGTTGCCGTTGGCGGCCGGCGACACCGCCTGCAGGACCGGGACGTTGGTGAGCATGCTGGCGCCGGCTTTCGCGTTCGGGCCGATCCACGCCAGTTGCAGCGGATTGATCGCCGAGGCGCGGCGTTCGGCGGAGCTCATGACCAGCCAGGTCTTCTTGGCCGTGTTGTCGTACATGAACTGCTCCCACACGCTGGGCAGGCCACCGTTGGTCACGTAGGCGGTGCCTTCGGCGTTGATGCGGGCGCCGGTCGAGGTGTTCACGCTGATCACGGAGAAGCCCAGGCCGTGGCCCAGTTCGTGCAGCAGGGTGGCGACGAAGTTGACCTTGCCGCCGGCCTTGCCGTCCAGGCCCAGGTAGAAGGGCGAGCCGTCCAGGCAGCCGGTATTGCCGAGGTTGACGTTGAACTGGGTCTTGATGTCGACGTCGCTATAGCCGCTGCCGTCGTCGGGCTGGCCGGCGCTCAGGTCGGTGCCGGCGAGCTTGTTGGCCAGCGCCTGCGGATACCAGGTGCCCGGTTTGCCGTTCGGGAAATCGTGCCAGATGTTCCAGGCGCCGGCGCTGCCCAGGGTGGCCGAGGTGGCGCTGCAGGTCAGCGCTTCCCAGCCGGCGCTGACCTTGATGTTGATGTCGCTTTCCAGGTTCTTTTCCCAGATGGCGGCGACGTATTTGTAGACATTCCAGCGCTGCTCGCCCAGGGTGGTGCCCATGTTGCCGCCGACCGGCTGCACCGGGGTCGGGTCGTTGAAACCGACGCCGGCCGGGTCGCGGCTGGTGATGGTGATGGTGGCGGCTTGCGCGGCCAGGCAGGTCAGGGCGCAGGCGGCGGCGATCAGCGAACGGGCTGCGGTACGGGAGTTGACATTGAAGCGCATGGATTACTCCGTAACAGGGGTCGTGTGGGCGTGCGCGTCGGCTTCTGCGGCGTCGACAGTGCCGTGCTGGACTTTCAGCGTTCCGTCGGGCTGGCGCACTGCGACCGAGGAGGTCAGGAACTCGTCGGTCAGGCGCGCGCCGCGGGCGCCGCTGGCGTGGACCTTGGTTTGCGGGACCGGTGCGGCGAAGCGCGACGCGACCCTGACCTTGGCGGCCTTCATCGCCTGTTGTTCTTCGCTGGTGGCGGCGCGCAGTTTGCCGGTCGAGGCGTCGCGGGTCACGGTGATGGCGTCGGTGCTTTGTACGGCCTGTTGTTCGGTTTGCTGTTCCGCCTGCTGGGCAAGGGCCGGCAGGGCGCATGCGCACAGGGCCAGGACGCCGGCGGCGCCCAGCAGGCGCTGGATGGAAACGTGCTTCGACATGGGGACTCTCCGAATGGGTCGATTGATCAGGCGCGGCGGCGGCGGGCGATGCCCAGGCCCAGGGCGCCGAAGGCGAGCAGCGCCAGGCTGGCCGGTTCCGGCACGCTGGTGATGGTCACGCTGTCCAGGCCGATATAGTTGGCAGTGGCGGCGGGGCTGGCGTACTGCACGCCGAAACGGGCCATGCCGACGGTGTCGGCGCCCAGGGTGGCGGTGTACTGCACCCATTCGCCTTGCGTCACGGTGCCGATGGCGGTCAGCTCGACCAGGGAGCCGTTCAGCAGGAAGCCGTAGTTGGCGCTGTCGGAGAATTCGCCGTTGGCATCCACCTCGCCGCGCAGCCAGAAGCTCACGGTCGCGCCGCCGGTGGCGTCGAATACCGGGCTGTACAGCCAGTTGCTGATGACGCCCTGGCTATCGGGCGTGACGTTGTAATTGATGGCGGCGTACGAATTCTCGCCGCCAGCTTGCGCACTGAAGATGTCCGAGGAGCCCTGGAACCAGCCGTTCGGCGGAGTTTCGGCGCTGGAGGAGGTATTGATGCCGCTCCAGCCCTTCGCAGCCAGGCCATTGGCGCCATAGACATTACTGAAGTCTTCGTTGATCACCAGGCCGGCCTGGGCCGACATTGCCATGCCCGACAGTGCGATCGCGGCAAACGCTTTTTTCATCATTTGTAGTGCGCCTCCAAAGTTTTGAACGACGAACCGCAGGTGGTGCGATCCGAAATATGGCAGGAGTCCCGGTACGGAGCTTTGGTCCCGGCGGGTAGCCAGTAGGAGGCTTACTGCATATACCGTGCCACGTTTCTAACTAATTGATTTCCAATCGGAAAATTTAAAATAGTCGAAATTTGTCATCAAATTGTAAAAAAGCCCGACTTATTCGCTGAAAAATCGCGTTTTGCACCGCTTATGTGCAATTTATTGCGTTTCTACGAAGGAAATTCACTTATTGTTTGGAAATTTTGTAATCAATAGTTACCTTGAAATATTCGTAAATATGTTTTTTCGTGGCAGGGTAGTTACCAAGACTGCATAGCCGTTCCACATGGAATGATGGAAAACCTGCCGACACAAAGACGCAGCGCGCCCGATACCAGTGCGTTACAAACGGAAAAACAGGCCGCATGCGCCGCTTTGGACGGCGCATGGAGAGGGAGGGAAAACGGCAGGCGGTGCCCTTGCGGCGCCGCCGGAGAGGCGGGGTCAGGCGCGCGCGGCGGCGCGTTCGGCGTGCTGGCGTTCGAGGGCGAGGCGCAGTTCCTTGCGGCCCTTGGCTTCCTCGAGGCGGCGATGTTCGTCCGGCGTCGACGGCTGCAACGGTGCGACGGCGACCGGCTGGCGGTCTTCCCCGACGGCGACCATCGTGAAGAAGCAGCTATTAACGTGCCGCACCACCTGGCTGCGGATGTCCTCGGCGATCACCTTGATGCCGATTTCCATCGAGGTGCGGCCGGTATAGTTGACGGCGGCCAGGAAGGAGACCAGCTCGCCGACGTGGATCGGCTGGCGGAAGGTCACCTGGTCGACGCTCAAGGTCACGACATAGGCGCCGGCGTAGCGGCTGGCACAGGCATAGGCGACCTGGTCGAGCAGCTTGAGGATGGTCCCGCCATGCACGTTGCCGGAAAAATTCGCGGTGTCCGGGGTCATCAGGACCGTCATGGTGAGTTGGTGGGCGGGCAGGTTCATGGCGCTATCCTCGGATATAAGAATGGACGGATGTTGCCTCAGAAACCCAACGGCGGCAAGCCGCCGAAAGGCCAGCCGCCGCGAGGGAAGCAGGGGATCTGCTAGCATGCCGCCATGGCTATCCTACTTGTCCCCGGCTTCATGGCCGATGAAACCCTGTGGAGCGACATGACGGCGGCGCTCGAGCGCTTCGGTCCGATCGTGCATGCCGACCTGCGCCACGACAGCTCGGTCGAGGCGATGGCGAGGAGCGTGCTGGCCGCGGCCCCGCCCAGCTTTTTGCTGGTCGGCTTCTCGATGGGCGGCTACGTTGCCCGCGCGATCGTACGCCAGGCGCCCGAACGGGTGCGCGCACTGGTGCTGGTCGCCACGTCCACCCGGCCCGACACCCCCGCACTGCAGCAGCGCAAGGGCGCGATCGGCAAGGCCGCGCCCTCGATCGCCTTCAGCGGCTTGAGCCGCATCGCGGTGGCCAGCTCGCTGCACCCGAAACAGCGCGACAACGAGGCCATGATCGAACGCGTGCGCGCGATGGGCGTGCGCCTGGGCGGCGAGGTATTCCGGCGCCAGTCGATGCTGGAGCGTCCGGGCGACCTGGCGCTGCTGGGAGCGATCCGCTGCCCGACCCTGGTGGTGGCCGCCGCCCAGGACCGCTTGCGCAGCCTGGAAGAAGCGCGCGAGATGGCCGCGGCCATTCCCGGCGCGCGACTCGAGATCGTCGAGGACAGCGGCCACATGATCCCGATCGAGGCGCCGGCACGCCTGCTGGACCTGATCGTGCCCTGGCTGGAGGCGCAGGCGGGCGCCTGACCCCCGGCGCCCGCTATCCATGCCCGGCACCGCCTGCGGCGAGCGCTCAGGCCTTGTTCAGGATCGCCGCGATCGCCTGCGCCACACCCTGGCCATAGGCCGGATCGGCCTTCAGGAGGTGGCCGATCTGGCGGTCCTGGGTGGCGGCGTCGGTCTGGCTCAAGGCGCCGGCGAGGTTGTCGATCAGCTTGCGCCGGCCTTCGTCGCTCAGCAAACGGAACAGGTTGCCGGCCTGGGTGTAGTAATCGTCGCCGACACGGGTGTCGTAGCGACCCGCCGTGCCTTCCAGCTGCCAGCCGGCGTCGCCGTGGCCGAAGCCGCCGGCGGCCGGCACGCCGCCTACCTGCACCGGATCATAGTTTTGTGCGGCGCCGCCATTTTCCAGCGCCATCGCGCCGTCGCGCTGCTGGTGATTGACCGGGCAGCGCGCGCGGTTCACCGGCAGGTACTGGTGGTTGGTGCCGACGCGGTAGAGCTGGGCGTCGTGGTAGGCGAACAGGCGTGACTGCAGCATCTTGTCCGGGCTGTAGCCCAGGCCCGGCACGATGTTCGAGGGCGACAGCGCGGCCTGCTCCACGTCGGCGTGGTAATTGTCCGGGTTGCGGTTCAGTTCCAGGATGCCGACCTTGATGCGCGGGAAATCTCCCTGCGGCCAGACCTTGGTCAGGTCGAAGGCGTCCCAGCCGGTCTGCGCTTCCCAGGCGAGGCGGCGGGCGTCGTCCATCAGCTGGATCTCGACGCTCCAGCGCGGGAAATCGCCTTTTTCGATGGCGTTGAACAGGTCGCGCTGGGCGTAGTCGGGGTCGCTGCCGGCCAGGCGCTGGGCTTCGGCCGCGTCAAGGTTCCTGATGCCCTGCAGGGTCTTGAAGTGCCATTTCACCCAGACGCGCTCGCCGGCCTCGTTGATCAGGCTATAGGTGTGGCTGCCGAAGCCGTCCATGTGGCGGTAGCCGTCCGGCGTGCCGCGCTCCGAGAACAGGATCGTCACCTGGTGCAGGCTTTCCGGGGTCTTGCTCCAGAAATCGAACATCATCTGGGCCGATTTCAGGTTGCTCTTCGGATCGCGCTTCTGGGTGTGGATGAAGTCGGGGAACTTGATGCCGTCCTTCAGGAAGAAGGTGGGCGTGTTGTTGCCGACCAGGTCCCAGTTGCCTTCCTCGGTGTAGAAGCGCAGCGCGAAGCCGCGCGGATCGCGCTCGGTATCGGCCGAGCCTTTCTCGCCGCCCACGGTGGAAAAGCGCAGGAAGGTCTCGGTCTGCTTGCCGACCTGGGCGAACAGCCTGGCCTTGGTGTACCGGCTGATGTCGTGCGTGACGGTAAAGGTGCCGAAGGCGCCCGAACCCTTGGCGTGGACCACGCGCTCCGGGATGCGCTCGCGGTTGAAGTGCTGCAGCTTCTCGATCAGGTGGAAGTCCTGCAGCAGGACCGGGCCGCGGGCGCCGGCGGTGATCGAATTCTGGTTGTCGTCGACGGGGATGCCGGAGGCGGTAGTCAGCTGGGTCATGGGCTCTTTCAGAACTGTTTAGGGGCTATCGATTTCAAAAATTTCATAGGTGAGTACTATTTTTAGTGATGGTATTGGTTCCACGCAATTTGATCAAACTATCTATTTATATGGTGTTGATAGAAAAAATTAATACGCCATGCATTGCCTGAAGATGTACGCTATTTCTTGAAATCATCAAATAGTGCATTTTGTTCATGAACAACATCGTCCAGTCGCTACCGATTACGCAGGAATCGCTCAAATTGTCGGAATTGATCGCTTCTCTCAGCTATGCCCTCGACATCACCGAAGGCCAGCCGCCCGGTCATTGCGTCCGCTGTTGCTGGATTGGTACGCACATCGGGCGCCGCATCGGACTGTCCGAAGACGCAATGTGGGAGCTGTATTTCACGCTGCTGCTCAAGGACCTGGGCTGCAGCAGCAACGCGGCGCGCATCTGCGAGCTGTACCTGACCGACGACCTGCACTTCAAGCACGACTACAAGAAGGTGGGCGACAGCCTGCCCCAGGTGCTGGGTTTCGTGCTCAAGCACACCGGATTGAAGGCGGGACTGGCCGAACGCTTCCGCAGCGTGATGACGATCCTGCGCGACGGCCCGGAAATCGCGCGCGAACTGGTGGCAACGCGTTGCCAGCGCGGCGCCGAGATCGCCAGCCTGCTGCGCTTCCCGCAAGGGGTGGCGGACGGCATTTATTCGCTCGACGAGCATTTCAACGGCCAGGGCAAGCCGGCGCGCCTGGCAGGGATGGCGATTCCCGTGTATTCGCGCATTGCCCTGCTGGCCCAGGTGATCGACGTGTTCCACACTTCGGGCGGCCGCAGCGCCGCCCTGCGCGAGGCGCGCGCACGCGCCGGCCAGTGGTTCGATCCGGACCTGGTGGCGGCTTTCGAGGACGTGGCGCAGGATGACGGCTTCTGGCAGGTGCTGGCCGGCCCCGGCATCGACCGGGCCGTGGCCGCGTTGCAGCCCGAGGGCAGGGCGCGCCAGGCGCTGGACGACGACTACCTCGACGACATTGCCGCGGCCTTCGGCCAGGTGGTCGACGCCAAGAGTCCCTACACCAGCGGCCACAGCGCGCGGGTGGCGCTGTATACCGACATGATCGGCGAAGCACTGGGCCTGTCGGCGCAGCGCCGGCGCTGGCTCAAGCGCGGCGCCCTGCTGCACGACGTCGGCAAGCTGGGCGTCAGCAACAGCGTGCTCGACAAGGCAGGCGCCCTCGACCGTGCCGAATGGGATGCCGTCAAACTGCATGCGCAGTTCACCGAGACCATCCTGGGCCGCATCGGTCCTTTCCGCGAGCTGGCGGAGATCGCCGGCGCCCACCACGAGCGCCTGGACGGCAGCGGCTATCCGCGCGGCCTGGGCGCGGACGATATCCGCATCGAGACGCGCATCATCACCACCGCCGACATCTTCGACGCCATCACGGCCGTGCGTCCCTACCGCGGCGCGATCCCGATCCCGCAGGCGCTCGAGATGATGGCAAAGACGGTCGGCAGCGCGCTCGATCCGGCGTGCTTCGAGGCCTTGACGCGGGCGGTGGAGAGCGTGTCGTTCCCGGAAGCGGCTTGAGTCTTCCCGGGGCTGGATGCGAAAAAGGCACCGACCCATCACGGGCGGCGCCTTTTGTTCTGCAGGTCCGGCCGGCGCGCGTGGCGCCGGCCGGTGCCGATCCGGCGATTACAGCAGGGTCAGCTTGACGTCGATGTTGCCGCGGGTAGCGTTCGAGTACGGGCACACCAGGTGGGCGGCTTCGATCAGGTCCTGTGCCACGGCGCGGTCCATGCCCGGCAGGCTGATCGCCAGTTCCGCGGCCAGGCCGAAGGCATTGGGCACCTGGCCCAGGGTAATGCTGGCGTCGATCGACGCGTCGGCCGGGAACTGGATTTTCTTCTGGGTGGCGACGAATTTCATGGCGCCGATGAAGCAGGCCGAGTAACCGGCGGCGAACAGCTGTTCCGGGTTGGTACCGCCACCACCCTTGCCACCCAGCTCTTTCGGCGGAGCCAAGGTAACGTCCAGCAGGCCGTCGTCGGTCACCGAGCGGCCTTCGCGGCCACCGGTGGTGTGTGCCTTGGCGGTGTACAGGACTTTATCGAGTTTGGTGGTCATGGCATTACCCTTTCAGTTGTTTCTGGTTGAATGTACGACTAAAAAATTTATAGCGAATCGGCCAGGCGCTGCCGCAGCAGCTTGACCTGTTCGGCCAGCTTTACGATCTCTTCCACGCTGCAACCGGTGGCGCCGAAGATGCAGCCTGGAATGCGGGCGGCTTCCTGCTTCAGTGCGTGTCCCTGGCCGGTCAGCCGGATCACGACGCGGCGTTCGTCCTCCGGGTCCCTGGTCCGATTCACCAGGCCCTGGGCTTCGAGCCGCTTCAGGAGCGGGGTCAGCGTGCCGGAATCCAGAAACAGACGTTCGCCGATGTCGGACACGCCCAGACCGTCGCCTTCCCACAAAACCAGCATGACCAGATATTGCGGATAAGTCATCCCCAATTGGTCCAATTGCGGTTTATATACCTTGGTCATCGCCAACGACGCTGAATGCAGCGCAAAGCACAGTTGGTTATCGAGTAGCAGGGTATCGCTTGCCTTGATCGTTTCCATGGCTTGAATAATAGCGCCCAATTAAATTGCGCACAATATGTATATTCCTATGGAGATGATAGGGATAATTTATTGAGCAATTGTCAGCGCGGGCTGCCGAAGACCTGGGTCCAGTAGGCGGTATGGTTGTCGTTGGCGGGATGAATGGCGTAGGCCGCGCCCATCTCGGTAAACCTGGGGTTCATGATGTTGGCGCAGTGGCCCGGGCTGTCCAGCCAGGACGCCAGCGCTTCTTCCGGCGTGCGCTGGCCGGAGGCGATATTTTCGCCGACCAGGCGCCAGCGGTAGCCGGCGCGGGTGGCGCGGTCGGCGGGGACGCTGCCGTCGGGCTGGCGGTGGTCGAAGTAATGGCGCTGGGCCATGTCGTCGCTATGCGTCAGGGCGGCCTGGCCGAGCAGGGCGTTCCAGGCCAGCGGAGCGGCCGCACCGAAGGCCTGGTCGCCGCAGGTGCGAGGCCGCGCGCGGGCGGCGTTCACCAGCGCCAGGATCTGCTGGCCGGTCTGTTCCCAGCCGGGCAGCGTGGGGATGCGCAGCGGATGGGCCAGCACCACCTGCCATTCATTGTTCGTGCGCGCCGTGCCCACCGCGGCAAAGCCGCCGTCGAGCAGCTTGCGGCAGTATTTTTGGCGCAGCACCTGCATGGCGGCCGCCGCGTCTTCCGGACCGGTGACCGTGATCGCCTCGGCGCGGTCGGCGCGGTAGCCCTGCTTGCGCAAGGCCGGTTCGAGGAAGGTGCCGGGGCCGACGCGCAGCCGCCCCAGCGCAGGCTCGACCGCCAATGCCGGCATCGGCGCAGCGGGCGTCTCGCCGCAGGTGCCGGGCGCGCCGCGGTAGGTATTGATCAGGCCGGCCAGTTCGTCGGCGCGCACAGGCAGCGCAAGGACGCAGGCGCCCCCCAGCAGGAAGGCGGCGCAGGCGCTCGCCGCGCGGCGTTGCGAAGCAGGATGGTTCACGGATGTGCGGAAGAATGGTGCGAATCACCGATAGATGGGGGCGGCAGGCAGGAAATCCAGTTGGGGCAAGCATGAGATGACCCTTGGCATGTAGAAATGCATGAATTAGCATCGCGGCCTTGGATGACAATGGAGACACCATGAAAAAGACCCTGTGCAGCGCCCTCATCGCGGGCCTGTTCGCCGGCCAGGCCTATGCGGCCTCCGCCGACAACGCCAGACCGTCGGCCGCCCCTGCGGCAACTGCCGCCGCACTGAGCGCCTCGGGCGTGGACAAGGCCGCGCTCGATGCCGCCGTCCGCCCCCAGGACGATTTCTTCCGCTACTCGCAAGGCGCCTGGCTCAAGAGCACCGAGATTCCTGCCGACCGTTCGAGCTGGGGCGCGTTCAATATCGCCCAGGAAAACGTCGAAGGCCAGATCCGCACCCTGATCGAGAAGGCCGCCCAGGACAGCGGCGCCAAGGCCGGTTCCGACAGCCGCAAGATGGGCGACTACTACGCCAGCTACACCGACAAGGCGCGCCGCGACGCGCTCGGCGTCAAGCCGCTGGCCCCGGAACTGGCGCGCATCGCCGCCCTGAAGGACAAGAAGGACCTGGGCAAGCTGGCCGCGCACTCCACCCGCCTCGGCGCCGGCAGCCCGGTCGGGATCGGCGTGGGGCAGGACAGCAAGCAGTCGACCCAGTACCTGATCGAGATCTCGCAGTCGGGACTGGGCATGCCCAACCGCGACTTCTACATCCAGGAAAACGACGCCAAGCTGATGGACACGCGCGCCAAGTACCAGGCCCACGTGGAAAAACTGCTGGCGCTGGCTGGCCAGCCGGACGCCGCCGGCCAGGCCGCGCGCATCGTCGCGCTGGAAACCGAGATCGCCAGGGCGCAGTGGAGCGCGGTGCAGAACCGCGATCCGGTGAAGACCTACAACAAGCTGTCGATCGCGCAGCTGAAGGCGCTGGCGCCGGGCTTCGACTGGGACGGCTGGATGCAGGAAGCGGGCATCGCCGGTAAGGCGCAGGCGGTCAACGTGGCCCAGCCGGGCTACCTCCAGGCGCTGGACAAGATCGTCGCCGCGACCCCGGTCGAGACCTGGAAATCCTACTTCAGCTTGCGCTTGCTGAGCGCCTACGCGCCGTATCTGTCGCAGCCCTTCGTCGACGAGAGCTTTGCCTTCCGCGGCACCGTGCTGACCGGCGCCAAGGTCAACCGCGCGACCGAAAAGCTGGCGATCGCCCAGATCAACCGCGACCTCGGCGAAGTGGTCGGCAAGGTCTATGTGCAGAATTACTTCCCGGCCGAGCGCAAGGCGCAAGTGCAGGAGATGGTGAACAACTTCCTGCTGGCCTTCAAGGAACGCATCGACACGCTCGACTGGATGACGCCCGACACCAAGAAGCAGGCCCACGCCAAGCTGGCCAAGATCTCGGTCAAGGTCGGCTATCCGGACCACTGGCGCGACTACGGCGCGCTGAAGATCGAACGCGATGACCTGGTGGGCAACGTGATGCGCGCGCGCGCGTTCGCCCACCAGTACGGCGTGAACAAGCTGGGCAAGCCGGTCGACCGCAGCGAATGGCATATGACCCCGCAGACCGTGAACGCCTACTACAGCCCGGAAATGAACGAAGTCGTGTTCCCGGCCGCGCGCCTGCAGGCGCCGCTGTACGACGCCAACGCCGAACCGGCGATCAACTACGGCGCGGTCGGCATCTCGATCGGCCACGAGATCAGCCACGCCTTCGACGACCAGGGCGCCCAGTACGACGGCGACGGCAACCTGCGCAACTGGTGGACCAAGGAAGACGGCGAAAAATTCTCCGCCAAGGGCAAGGTGCTGGTCGCGCAATACGGCGCCTACAGCCCGGTTGCCGGCTATACCCTGAACGGCGAACTGACGCTGGGCGAGAACATCGCCGACAACGCCGGCGCCATCATGGCCAGCCGCGCCTACCGGATCTCGCTGAAAGGCAAGCCGGCCCCGGTGATCGACGGCTTCACGGCCGAGCAGCGCATCTTCATGGGCTTGGCGCAAGCCCGCCGCGGCAAGGCCCGCGACGCCGCCCTGATCTCGCAGGTGAAGTCGGACCCGCACTCGCCGTTCGAGTTCCGCGTGAACGGCAGCCTGCGCAACCATCCGGGCTATTACGAAGCCTTCGGGGTCAAGGAAGGGGACAAAATGTACCTGAAGCCGGAGGAGAGGGTGATCTTCTGGTAAGTATTTACGTGGACTGAACTGCCGCCGCCCCTGCCTGCGCCGGGGCGGCGTATGCACTGTTGCATTTCCACAGCACGCTTGGTTGTCCAGGCAATGACCCAATATAATCATCATGAACGGTTCAAGAACGGGTCAATGATGAGCGAACAAACCAATATCCACGCAGAAGACAACCACCCCTCCGCCGAAGTCACCTACCGCAGTGGCGCGGCGGCGCGCCTGGCCGGGCTGTCGGTGGAAACCCTGCGCGTATGGGAGCGCCGCTACGAACTCTCCGATACGCGCCGCTCGGCCCACGGCCAGCGCCTGTATTCGGCGGCCCAGGTGCAGCGCCTGGGCTTGCTCAAGCAGCTGGTCGACCAGGGCCATCCGATCGGCCAGCTGGCCCACCTGCCGCTCGAGCTCCTGCGCGAACTGGCCGGCGGCGCCGGCGCCGCCGGCGGCCAGCTTGCCCGGCCGATCGGCGTGGTGGTGATCGGGCTGGCGCTGGCGCGCCGCATCGCCGCCAGCGGGCGCGGAGCGCTGCCGCTCGAGCTGATGGCGAGCTGCTCGCGCTTCGACCAGCCCGACTGCCTGCCGCAGGGCGGCAGCGCCGATGTGCTGCTGGTCGAACTGCCCGAGCTCGACGAAGGCGCGGTGCCGATGATCGCCGCCGCGCGCGAGGCCGTGCAGGCCGCCGCGGTGGTGGTGCTGTACCGCTTTTGTTCCAGCGCCACCATCCGCGCGCTGCGCGCCCAGGGCTGGCTGGCGGCACGGGTGCCGGCCGAGATGGGCGAGCTGGTGCCGCTGTGCCGCCAGGCCCTGGCCGGCCAGCGCCTGGCGCTGCATGCGCTGCCGGCCGCGACGGCCGCGACGGCCGCGCCGCCACCGCGCCGTTTCGACGACGAGGCGCTGGCCGGCATCACCGCGGCCGGCAACCGCCTGGCCTGCGAATGCCCGCGCCACCTGGCCGAACTGCTGATGATGGTCGGCAGCTTCGAGCGCTACAGCTTCCAGTGCGCCTCGCGCAACGAGGACGACGCCCGCCTGCACCAGGACCTCGGCCATGCCGCCGGCCAGGCGCGCGCCCTGCTGGAAGCGGCGATGGAAAGGCTGGCGATCGCCGAGGACCTGCCGCTGCCGCCCTCGATCCGGCGCGATTGAGGGCTTTGCCTCATAGGCGTGAACCGCCCTTGTCGCAGGCCAGAAATGAGGCTTTGCCGCAAGGATGGTGAATACCGGGCTATAATCCTGAGCTTCAATAGCGGAACTTTCTGCGCCGCACCGGCTTGACCGGCTCGCCGCGCCACCCGCGAACCCGGGACAGGCTGTCCCCGCGCCACGCCGGCGCCGGACCGTCGCCGCGATGCAGGCCATGACCGCGCGTCTCATGCGCATGCTTGCCCGCCCCACTGATTTCAGGAACCGAATGCCGAACGACCTCATTCCTCCTTTCGAGCCGGACAGCCTTGCCGAATCGCTCGACAAGCCCGCCTACCGCCCAGTCTCGCGCCGCATCCGCGCGCGCCTGGAAGCGAGCGGCAGCCGCTTCTTTGCGAACGACAATATTTCCGCCCACATGGAAGAGGGCGAGATCGAGGAACTGGTCGACGAAGTGAGCGCCAAGATGCAGGGCGTGCTGGAAAGCCTGGTCATCGATACCGCGGCCGACCACAATTCGCGCGACACCAGCCGCCGCGTGGCCAAGATGTTCGTCAAGGAAGTCTTTGGCGGGCGCTACGTGCCGATGCCGGCGGTGACCGAGTTCCCCAATGTGTCGAACATCGACGAGCTGATGGTGGTCGGCCCGATCACCGTGCGCAGCGCCTGCTCGCACCACCTGTGCCCGGTCATCGGCAAGGTCTGGATCGGCGTGGTGCCGAATGCGCAGTCGGAACTGATCGGCCTGTCGAAATACGCGCGCATCGCCAACTGGATCATGAGCCGTCCGCAGATCCAGGAAGAGGCGGTGATCCAGCTGGCCGACGCGCTCGAGGCGATCATGGCGCCGGACGGCCTGGCGCTGCTGATGGAAGCCGACCACTTCTGCATGCAGTGGCGCGGCGTCAAGGACATGGATGCGCACATGGCCAACAGCGTGATGCGCGGCGTGTTCCGCACCGACCCGGCGCTGCGCCGCGAGTTCCTGGCGCTGGTCAAGCGCTGACGCCGTCATCGCCGCTGCCCAGGCGGCGTTCGATCGTCACCGGCCCGGCACCTGTTGCGCCGGGCTCCTGGCCGCGCGCCGGCAGCGCTCGGAGCAGAATTTCACCTGTTCCCAGTCGCGCTCCCACTTCTTGCGCCAGTTGAACGGCAACCCGCACTGGGCGCATGGCTTGCTCGGCAGGTCTGCCTTCTTTCGCATTTTCATGGTCGATCCCGGAAGGCCGTGCCGGCGTATGTTCTAGACGGAGAAAGTATAGGCAAATCCTGTTTGCCGAAGTAATTGTGCACGTGAGGTGGGACGGTACAATCGGACGCATTGGATTTTAGACAAGGACCGTCGATGCGCCCAACCGTTTCCCTCTGCCTGCTCGCCCTCGCTTGTGCGCCGGGCGCCTTCGCCCAGACCCTGGTCACCATCGGCAGCGCCTCGCCGCTGTCCGGTCCCGGCGCCCACCAGGGCAAGGACATCGAGAACGGCGCGCGCATGGCGATCGACGAGCTGAACACGAAGAACATCGTCATCGGCGGGAAAAAAATCAAGTGGGCGCTGCAGGCCGAGGACGACGCCAGCGATCCCAAGCAGGGCACCGCCGTGGCCCAGAAGCTGGCCGACGCCAAAGTGGCGGCGGTGGTCGGGCACCTCAATTCGGGGCCGACCGTGCCGGCCTCGAAGATCTACTACAGCGCCGGCATCCCGCAAATCTCGCCGGCCGCCACCACGCCGCTGTACACGCGCCAGGGCTACAACACGGCCTTCCGCGTGGTCGCCAACGACAACCTGGTCGGCGGCGCGCTGGCGAAATACGCCATCCAGACCCTGAAGGCGAAGAAGATCGCCGTCATCGACGACCGCACCGCCTTCGGCCAGGGCCTGGCCGACGAATTCGTGAAAGGCGTCAAAAAGCTGGGCGGCGCGGAAGTCGTCAGCCGCCAGTTCACCAATGACAAGGCCACCGACTTCAACGCCATCCTGACCCAGATCCGCGCGAAGAAGCCCGACGTGGTCTTCTATGGCGGCATGGACGCCGTGGCCGGTCCCATGCTCAAGCAGATGAAGGCGCTGGGCGTGCAGGCGAAATTCGTCTCCGGCGACGGCGTGTGTTCCGAAAAACTGCCGCAACTGGCCGGCGACGCGCTCGGCGACGACAAGGTCACCTGCGTGGTGGCCGGCGGCGTCAGCGACGCCGAGGAAGCGGGCCTGGACGCCTTCGGCCAGCGCTACCGCCAGCGCTTCAAGATCCCGCTGCAGACCTATGCGCCCTATGCCTACGATGCGGTGATGGTGTTCGCCGCCGCCATGCAAAAGGCAAACTCGGTCGACCCCGTGAAATTCCTGCCGGCGCTGGCGCGGATCCAGTACCAGGGCGTCACCGGCGCCATCGCCTTCGATCCCAAGGGCGATTTGCGCAACGCCGCGCTCACGCTCTACACCTACCGCCAGGGCAAGCAGGTCAAGCTGGCCGTGGTGCGCTGATGCGCGGCATGGACTTCAGCTCCTGGCAAAGCATCATGACCACGCTGCTCGGCCTGGTGGTGGTGACGCTGCTGGGCGTGGGCATCCGCGTGCTGATGATGCAGACCATCCAGCAGCGCCGCGAGCGCATGAACCGCCAGATCAACGAGCGCCTGCGCACCCTGATCGCCGCCTACCGCACGCTGGGCGGATCGTTCACCGGCGAGCTTACGGTCGATCCCAGCCATTTGCGCGAGGCCCGCGCGGCCGGGCAGCAGGTCCAGGAAGACCTGGGCGCGGATGCGGCGCGCGCCGGCTCCGACCGCTCGCGCCGCATCCGCGACGCGGTCGAGGCGGCGCTGGCCGACATCCTCCTGCTCGGCACCGAGCAGCAATGCCGCCTGGCCGCCCAGGCCGCGAGCGACATGGCGGCCGGACGCCCGATCCACACGGCCGAACTGGTGATCTCGCTGCGCGACTTCGTGCGCGAGGCGCTCGACCTCGGCCCGATCCCGGCCGGCGCCGCCATCCCGCTGCAGGGGCCTACCCGGGTGCAGGGCGGCGCCGGTGCGCGCGGCAAGGGTGAGGGCGGCGGCAAGGGCGGCGGCGGTGGCGGTGGCGGAGAAGGCGGCGCTGGCGGCGGCATGGGCCTCGGCATCGGCCTGGGCATGCGCGGCGACCACCATGATCCGGCATGAACCAGGGCGGGCACGATCGGTGACAATCGCTGCTTCCGGATCGAGGGCAAGCGCCTTCGCCGCGTAGCCGGCGTGCGTCATGGCGGGGTCATAATCGCGCGCTAGAGTCGCAAGCTCTAGCGTTGGCGAAGGCGGCGGCATGGACAAGCATGGCGAGGCGGCGGGAACGGGGAAGCGGTGGTCATGAAGGACGACCTGCGCGACTACATGGCCGGGAAGACCATCCTGGTCCTGAGCGTGCCCGCGGGCGCGGGCCACACGCGCGCCGCCGACGCCATCCATGCCTGCGCCCTGCCTAGCGGCGCCAGCGCGATCCACCTCGATGCGCTGGCCTACGCCACGCCGCGCCTGCGCAAGGTCTACACCGATGTGTATCTGTGGCTGGTGCGGCGCGCGCCCTGGCTGTGGAGCCAGGTCTACCGCCTGAGCGACCGCGCCGCGCCGCAAGGCCGGCTGCACCGGCTGCGGCGCTGGATCGAACGGCGCGACTGCCGCCGCCTGGTGCGCGAGATCGCCGCACTGCGGCCCGACGCCATCGTCTGCACCCATTTCCAGCCGGCCGAGATCCTGTCGCGCCAGATCGCGGCGGGCGCGCTCGATTGCCCGGTCTGGGTACAGGTCACCGATTTCGACCTGCACCGCATGTGGATCCACCCGCACATCGCCGGCTATTTCGCCGCCAGCGACGAAGTGGCCTTCCGCATGCGCGCGCAGGGCGTTCCGGCGGACGCGATCCACGTCACCGGCATCCCGATCATGCCGGCCTTTGCCCGCCCTCCCGAACGCGCCGGCTGCGCGCGCGAACTCGGCCTCGACCCGGCGCTGACCACCCTGCTGCTGATGGGCGGCGGGGCCGGCCTGGGCGGCCTGTGCGCGGTGGCGCGGCGCCTGCTGGCGATCCCGGGGAATTTCCAGTTGATCGTCCTGGCCGGGAAGAATGCCGCCGAGCTGGCGGCGCTGCGCACGCTGGCCGCGGCGTATCCGGGCCGGCTGGCGGCGCTGGGCCATACCGACCGGGTCGAGCGCCCGATGGCCTGTGCCGACCTGGCGATCACGAAACCGGGCGGCATCACCAGCGCCGAATGCCTGGCGCTGGGCCTGCCGATGATCGTCCATGCGCCGATTCCGGGCCAGGAAGAACGCAACGCCAACTTCCTGCTCGAGCATGGCGCGGCGCTGAAGGCCTTCGACCTGCCCTCGCTGGAATACCGGATCCGCTACCTGATGGCGCATCCGGCGCGGCTGGCCGAGATGCGCGCCCGGGCCCGCGCGCTGGGACGCCCGCGCGCCGCCATGCAGGTGCTGGAAACCATCCTCGAACAACGCGAAGGCCACGATGTCCACGTTTGTTGAACACGCCCACCCCGGCCAGTTCGCCGCGACCCTGGCGGCGGTGCTGCTGTGCGCCTATCTTTTCGCCCGCGTCGAGGTCGAGATCGAGGGCGAGGCCGGCTGGGCCGCGAACCTGCCCACCTGGCGCATCGAACAGCATCCGCTGCTCGACCTCTTCTGGGGCGGCCGCGCGCTGACCGGCTACCACCTGTGGATGTTTTCCTTCATCGGCGTGTTCTTCCACTTCCCGCTGTGCTTCCTCGGCCAGTGGTCGCTGCAGCTCGAAGCGCGCGTCATGGCCAGCCTGATGGTGTTCTGGATCGTCGAGGATTACCTGTGGTTCGTCATCAACCCGGCCTTCGGCTGGCGCCGCTTTAAAAAGGAACACGTGTCCTGGCACAAGCACTGGAGCTGGGGCGCGCCGATCGACTACTGGATCTTCGGCGCGCTGGCCGCGCTGCTGTACTGGTACGGTTTTTAATCAGACCGGTTCGGCGAGGTCGAGCGCATGGCGCACGCGCCGGCACAACTCGGCGGAAGTGCGCGAGATCAGCTCCTGCGGGATCTCGAACTTGGTGGTCAGGCGGTCGTGGTCCTCGAAGCCGTAGGACACCATGAAAGGGTGCATGCCGGTATGCACGGCCGCCGTGAAATCCTTGTGCTCGTCGCCGCAGATATAGGCGCGCGCCGGGTTGATGCCGAACTGCTCGCGGATCGCGCGGAACTGCGCGGTCTTCTTTTCGCCGAGCGGGACGTGGACCAGGAAGTCGAGTTCCTTGATGTCGATCTCGTGGCGCAGGAACAGCTGGCGCAGGGTTTCCAGCGGCTCGTGGGTGATATTGCGCGTCACCAGGCCGACGATGACGTCGGGCGCGCCGACCAGTTCGCGCACCAGGCCGGGAATGCCCTCGTACAGGCTGGCTTCCTGGCGGTACACATGGGTCAATGTGTCGACCAGCCTGGCGCGGCTGTTCTTGCGCAGGTTCTTGCGGATGATCGACGGGAATTCCTTCAGGCCGCCCAGGTACTTGAGCATATTGTGGCGTTTCTGGAAGCGGGCTTCGTCGCCGATCACCAGGCCATGGCGGGCGAAGGCCGTTTCGATGGCGGAGAAGGCGTCGATGGTGGTGCCGTCCGCGTCGAGGATCAACAGCTTTTTATTGCTCTTGTACATGGATGCCGTGTCCAATCAACCTGTTTCCACCAATCATACAAGTGGCCGTGTTACCGGCGTATGACAGGACTCCCGCGATTTTCTAACGTGCCGGAAATGTTCGGAATCTGTGGTGAAATCCCTGCATCGACGATTTCGGGAATCCATCATGACGAGCGAATTCAAGGCGGGCGACAAAGTGGAATGGCATTCGCCGCAGGGGACGGTGCAGGGCAAGGTCAAGAAGAAGCTGACCTCGCATACGGCGATCAAGGGCCACGAGGTGGCGGCCTCCAAGGAACATCCGGAATACCTGGTCGTCAGCGACAAGACCGGCGCCGAGGCGGCGCACAAGGGCAGCGCGCTGAAAAAGATCTGAATTGCATCTGATTGCTATCCATTGTGGTTCAGCGCACGGACGGCCCTGCCTGGGCACGGCATTCTGGACCTGTCATCGAAACATCGCAAAAGGAGAGCAATCATGGGTAAATATTTCCTCGCCTGGCTCATGGGTGTGCCGGCAGTCGTGCTGGTCATCCTGTACTTCTTCTTCCGCTGATCGACGCGTGCGCGTCGACCCGGAGCAACGCCACCCTCGGGTGGCGTTGTCGTATCAAGGACCTTTGTTCTAAGAAGGCTGCACGAAGTTCACTTCATACACCCATTCCTCGGCGCGGCGCTTGCCTTCGCGTTCCAGCAGGTAGACAAAACCGATGCCCAGCGCCTCGTCGGCCAGGCGCCGGTCGTGGCGCACCGCCGCCGCCAGGTAGTCCAGGCCTTCGCCGCGCTGTTCGCCCAGCAGGATGCGGCCATAGGTGTAGGACGCCATCGGGAACGGCCCGCCGGGCTGGCGCAGCAGGTGTTCCAGCGCCGGCTTGGCCGCTTGCGGGGAATCGAATTCGGCCTGCAGCAGCGCCAGTTCCTGCAACTCGTGCAGGGGCAGGGCCGGGAGCTGCGCGGCGCGCAGGGTGTGCAGGCGCGCCTGCGAGCGCGTCACGTGGCGATGGCGCTCGGTCCAGCCGGCGGATTGCTCGCGCCACCATGCGCGGTCGAATTCCTCTGCCAGGCGTTCGCCGAGGTCGCCGAGCAGGGTCGCCGCGCTGCTGCGCTGCAAGGGCGTGGGCAGCACCGGCTGCTGGCCGAGCGCCTGCACCCGTGCGCGCAGGCAGGGGTGGGTGTCGGCGACATTCGATTCGCGCCGCCAGGCCGCCTGCAGGCCGGCGGCGCTGGCCCATTCCTCATGGCTCAGGCGGAAGGCCGTGGCCATCGCCTTGTAGGGCATGAAGCTCGGGCTGTCGCGGGTATCGGCCTGGCGGTACAGTCCGGCCCAGAAATGCTGGTAGAACCACTGGCCGAGCAGGGTACTGCGAATCAGGCCGGTTGCCGCCGCCGGTGCGCCCGCCATGCGCGCCGCCGCGCGGTCGGCCTCGTACTCGTCCTGGCGCGAGAGTACGAAGGTATAGGCGTTGTAGTAGGGCATGAAGGCGTCGAAGGCCTTCACCATCAGGGCATGCCAGAACGATGCCCCGGCCGTATGCACGATGCGCGCATGCACCTCATGGAAGATCAGGCGCTGGCGGTAGATGCGCGCGCTCATGCTGCCGTGGGCGCCGCACAGGTGGCCGTATTCATGGGCGATCACGGCCAGCATTTCCGTCGTGCCCTGGCCGAACAGGAAAGGCAGGCCGATCACGAGGTAATTCACGCTCGGCCCGGCCAGGCCCCAGCGCGGTCGCTGGGCGATGCAGGCGTTGTATTCCTGGTCGACCAGCACGTGGTGGATGGGCGGGCCGCCGAGCTTGACGCGCATCTTGTCGAGCAGATCGAACAGCACCGGGGCCTCGGCGCGGGTGACGGCGCGGCCCCCGGGCGGCGGCAGCGGCGTCAGCAGGGCGCGCACGGTGACCCAGAACACCGGCACCGTCACCAGGCCGAGCGCGCCGACCGCGATGGACAGCCGGCTGGCGCCATGTTCGCGCATGTGGAAAATGGCCCAGGCCAGCAGCAGGGCGATCAGCACCAGGTTAAGGAACAGCGCGGCATAGGCCGCGATGCTGATCAGGATCACCTTGACGCGGAATGCGCGCGGCGCATTCGCCGCCTGGTTTTCCAGGCGCGTCACCATCCAGCCGAATTCATCGTCGTTCATCGCGTGTTGTCGATTGTCGCCAGAACACGATTCTAGGGCCAAATCCCGCGATTTGTTAATTAGGCGAAACTTTTTTCGCCGTCGGTGCGATTCAGTGAGTGGCGATCGCCGAGATCTCGACGCCGACGTCCTTCGGCAGCCTTTGCACCTGCACCGTGGCGCGCGCCGGCGTCCGTTCCTTGAAGTACTTGCCGTAGACGGCATTGATCCTGGCGAAGTCGTTCAAGTCCCTGACGAACACCGTGGTCGACACCACGCTGTCCATGTCCAGGCCGTCGGCTGCCAGCACGGCTTTCAGGTTGTCCAGCACCTGGGTGGCCTGGTCCTCGATCGTGCCCGGCCTGACTTCGCCGGTCTTCGGATCGATGGGAATCTGGCCGGACAGGAACAGTAGATTGCCGGCGCGGACCGCCTGCGAATACGGGCCGATCGCCGCCGGCGCTTGCGTGGTGGCGACGATTTGCTTGTCCGGGGAGGGAGAGGTGGCGAGCGCGCTGGCGCTCGCCAGG
>Ga0308163_10001899_pt1 | contig 20809 bp, 13 predicted proteins | sample PhyTR1_FD_201037 | JGI IMG/M metagenome (GOLD analysis project Ga0308163, IMG submission 201037) | Phyllosphere microbial communities from UC Gill Tract Community Farm, Albany, California, United States - DLSLT.R1 | ecosystem: Host-associated > Plants > Phyllosphere > Unclassified | place: USA...
GACGCAGCGCGGCGCCGGCCTTGAACTGGTCCGGCGCCCGCAGCAGCGCCATGAAGGTCATGAAGCCGCCGTAGCTGCCGCCGTAGATGCCGACGTTTTGCGCGTCGCCCTGCTGGTTGGCCACCATCCAGTTCAAGCCGTCGATGTAGTCTTCCAGTTCCGGGTGGCCCATCTGGCGGTAGATCGCGGTGCGCCAGTTGCGGCCGTAGCCGAGCGATGCCCGGTAGTCCATGTCCAGCACGATGTAGCCTTGCTCGACCAGCAGGTTGTGGAACATCTGCTCGCGGAAGTAGACCGGGAAGCGCTGCGTGACATTTTGCAGATAGCCGGCGCCGTGCACGAACATCACGACCGGATATTTTTTGCCCGGCTCCAGGGTGGCCGGACGATACAGCTTGGCCCATACCGGATCGGCGCCGTGCGTCGATGGCACCGCGACGATCTGCGGCGTGATCCACTCGCGCGCCTTGTAGTCGGCGTTGCGGGTGTCGGTTAGTTGTTTGGCGGCGCCGCCGCTGCTATCGACGGTGGCGATTTGCGCCGGCATGTAGGCGCTCGAGTAGCGCACCAGCAGCTTGCGCCCGTCCGGCGATAACGCGAAACCCTCCACGCCGCCCAGCGACGTCAGTTCCTTCAGCGCGCCTTTGCCGGTGCCGCTGGAGCAGACTTCATAGGTGCCTGGCAGCTTGGGGTTGCACAGGAAGTAGGCGGTCTTGCCGTCGGCCGACCATTCGACGTTGCTGGCTTCCCATTTGCCCGAGGTCAGCGCGCGCGACGCGGCGCCTGCGGTGGCCGGTTGCAGGTAGATGTGGGCGTAGCCGCTTTCCTCCGACTGGTACCACAGCGTGCTGTTGTCCGGCTGCCAGCCGAAGTCGTTGCCGCGGTTGTTGACCCAGGCCGTATCCGTCAGGCGGTGCACCGGTTGCAGCTTGGCGCCGGCCAGGTCGACGGTGGCGATCCAGCGGTCCTTGTTGTCGATCGCCTGCACCATCACGGCCACTTGCTTGCCGTTGTCGCTCCAGCGGATCGATTCGTCGCGGTTTTCAAATCGTATGCCTCGGTTGCCCTTGAGCGCATCGAGCTTGCGTGCGGCGCGCATCTCGGCCAGCGGATCGACAGCGATGCCGGGCAGCGTGTCGAGCGACAGTTCGGTGACCTTGCGCGTGGCCAGTTCGATCAGTTTGAGTTGCTGCGGCTGCGGGCCTTCGTCGCTGACGCGTTTGCGTTCGTCGTCGGTTTCCTCGTAGCCCGATTCGGTCACGTACTTCGGCAGTTTGCCGACGCGGCGCTTGTCGCCGTCCTTGGCGCTGGTCACCACCAGCAGGTAACGGCCGTCCGGCGACAGCGCGCTGGTGTCGATGACGACCTTCTCACCCAGATAGATCGCTTGCGGGGCGCGCGTGGCATCGGCGCCACGCTCCTGGTTGCGGCGTTCGCGCAGCGCGTCGCGCTCCTCCTTCTGGCGCGCCAGGGTCGAGAGCAGGCGCAGTTGCAGGTCGCGGCGCGCACTGGCGTCCGGCGCGGCGTCCGGGTCCTTGGCGGTGCGCAGCACGGCCACCGGCGACACCAGGCGCTCGGCGCGGCTCCAGCTGAACCAGTCGCTACCCACGCGGAACTGCACGCCGGCGCCGTCGGCCGTGTATTGCGGATCGGCCGCGGGCGTGGTGCCGCGTACGATTTGTGTCAGCGCGCCGCTTTTCAGGTCACGTTCGAACAGGTCGCCGTTGCGCAGCAAAATGGCGCGGGTGTGCGCGCGGTTGTAGACCGGATTGGCGTTGTCGAGGTTTGCCAGCTGCTTGTCGTCGACCAGTTTCGGGCCGCCGGCGGCGATCTGGAAGGTGTCGCGCAGCGGCGAGCCGGCGCGCTTTTGCTTGAAGTAGACCTGGCGGCTGTCCCAGCCCCACCATGCCGATTCGACCGGGTTGCCGATCCAGTCGGGATTGGCCATGGCCTGGTCCAGCGTGATCGGTGTCGGAGCGGTCGCAGTGGCGGCATGGGCCGCGAAAGTCGTGAACGCCGCCGCCAGGGTGGCGGCCAGCGTGGTGGAGAAGGGCAGGACAAAACGCATGGATGGTTCGCTTTGAAGTTGGGTGAACGGGAGCGCCGGATTGCGGCGCGTCCACGATTCTAGCCGAACAGTCAGTTGCGGGCCATCTTGTCTCTCAGTCCATCCCTGGCGTCCGGGCCGCCGCGCCGTGGCGCCATGCGCAGCGCCAGCATCAGGATCAGCCCGGCCGCGAGATACATGCCGATCAGCGCGGCCAGCATGGCGGCGCTGTCGCCCCATGCCAGCACGCGCGCGCTCAATGCCGGGCCGAAGGCGCCGCCCATCATCGCCAGGCCGCCCACCAGCGCGATGCCGATGGCGGCGCGCTGGCGGTTCAGCAGGTCGGTGAGGATGGCCACCAGCAGCGGCAGCGCCGACGCGATGCCGAGCGACGCCAGCGACAGGCCGGCCAGCGACCATGCCAGGCCGTTGTCGGCGGCAATCGCCAGACCGAGGCCGCCGGCGGCCAGCACCATGCAGGCGATGAAGTGGCCGCGCCGTTCGCGCCGGCGGTCCGAGTCGTAGCCGATGGCGATCATGCCGACAACGCCGACGATGCCGGGAATCGCCGCCAGCAAGCCGGGTTGCAGCGGAGCGCTGGCGCCCCAGCGTTGCATCAATGCGGGCGCCCAGTGCGCCAGCGCGTAGCTGGCGCCGGCCAGCAGCAGGTTGGCGATGGCCAGCAGGCAGATGGCCGGATCGCGCAGCAGCGACCAGAGGATGGCGAAGGCCGAGGGCGGGTCGTCCTCGTCGTCGTCCTGGTCGTCTTCATCGATGCCGGCGGCCTTGGCGAGCGCCGCTTCATCGCGGTTCAAATCCTGCGTCACCATTTGCTGTTCGAAACCTGATAACCATTTGGCATCGCCGGGTTGGTCGTCGAGATAGAAGTAGGCGGCGATGCCCAGCACCGCGGCCGGCAGGCCTTGCGCCAGCAGCAGCCATTGCCAGCCCTGCATGCCGCTGCGCAGATGCAGCGCCTGCTGCATGGCGCCCGACAGCGGCCCGGCGACGATACCGCCGATCAAAGTGGCCGATGCGAACACGGCGAACACGCGCGCGCGCCGCGCGGCCGGATACCAGTACGTCAGATACAGGATCACGCCGGGGAAGAAGCCCGCTTCGCACATGCCGAGCAGGAAGCGGATCGTGTAGTACTCGAGCGGCGTGCGCACGAAGGCGCCGGCGGCGGTGGCCACGCCCCAGCCCAGCATCATGCGCAGCAGGATTTTGCGCGTGCCGAGTTTTTCCAGCAGCAGATTGCAAGGCACTGCGAACAGCGCATAGGCGAAAAAGAATACGCCGGTGCCCCAGGCGAAGACCTGGTTGCCGAAAGCGAGGCTGGCCTGGATGTGGCGCTGCGCGAGGTCGACGTTGACGCGGTCGATGTACGCGACCACGCAGCACAGCATCAGCAGCGGCAGCAGCCGCCAGCTGATCTTGCGATAGATTGCATCCATGCCGGCAGCGCCGCGCAGGTGCAGAAGCGTGGCGCCATGGTTCACGATGCGGTGGCAAGTGTGGTCTGCATGTAGCCGATATTAGCCGCGCCTAAATTCTTAGGCAAGCGTTTGGCGCAACCGGGAACTCAAAACAACAAAGCGCCACGATGGCGGCGTTTTCACGCACCATCGTGGCGCAGAGGTGGGTTGGATGCGAGGGTTAGATGCGGACCGACCCGGCGCCGATCGTGCGCGCGTTGTCGCGTGCGTTATAGCCAAGCCCGCCGACGTTGCGGCGCGGCCGCAACTCGGGCTTGGTGGCGGCGTCGCCGTCCTCCTGCGCCAGGAACTGGCTGCCGATCTCGAACCACTCGTCGCTGGAGATCACTTTTTGCGCCAGCGGCAGCAATTCGTGTTCTTCCTTGTCCAGCCGCTTGAGCAGATTCTGACAGTATAAGTCGATCGTGCGGCACAGGAATTTGCCCTGCGAGGCGCTGCGCCGCATCGCCCGGCGCAGGCATTTGTGCACGGCGTTGAGCATCGCGCCGCCCAACCGGCTGAGCGTCTCGAGGTCGTTCATCAGCGCGGCGCAATTGGAATCGGCCGCGCGCACGGCGGGCATCAGGCAGGCCTCGACCTTGCGCTGGTGGCGCGCTTCGGCAAAGCTGGTTAGCTCCTTGAGCTGGGATTCGATGAACACAGGATCCATCTCCTGCGGGCGGCGCGCGATCGACTGCACATGCTGCAGTAACCGCGCGATGAAGTGGCGTTCTTTTTTCTGTTCGATGGAGAGTGTCAGTAGGACATAAGTGGCAGTTAGCATAACGTTTCCCGTATTCGTCTGACTTCGGCTGCGCGGCAAGCGAGGAATGTCTGCGGCCAGCGCGGCCAGTGGGTCTACCTTAGCGCTGAGCTCAGCTCATTCAACGTCGATTTACAATTGTTCACAACTAGCTAAAAAACAATAATTGTGCGGACAATAATAAGTGTCTACTTCGGCGTCCAACTTCGAAGATTACCGGCGGGGAAAACGCGTTATACACCTGCCATGCCGGTGGTTACTGATGCGTACTCAACCTGACTGAGTGGGAAAGTATGCACCCATTTTCCTGAACCGTGTAGGCGTTTGCGAGTCACTAGCAAAAAAAGTTTTGTATCAAACCGCGCCTGTCGTGGCGCGGCTTGCTTTGTTGCGATGCGGCGCAATCAGCCAGCCAGCGGGGTGCCCAGATAGATGCCGCGCGGCGCGCCCAGGCCCTGCTTGACCTGCCTGGAGACCTCGTCGACCAGCACTTCGTCGTCACCATTTTCCAGCGCGGCGACGATCAGGCGCGCCACCTCGGCCGGCGCGGTTTTCGCCGCATCGACGGCTGCCGCCATGTCGGTGTCCATGTAACCCATGTGCGCGGCCAGCACCTGTGTCTTCTGCGCTTGCAACTCGCTTCGCAGCCCGTTCGTCAGCGCCCAGGCGGCGGCCTTGGAGACGCTATAGGTGCCGGTGCCCGGCAGCGTGATCCAGGCCAGCGCCGACAGCACGTTGACGATGGCGCCGCCGCCGTTGTCCTTGAGCGCGGGCGCGAATGCGGAACTCAGCGCCATCGGTCCGAAGAAATTGGTGTCCAGTTCTTGTCGCATCACGGCCAAAGCGTTGGCCGCGTTCAGATCGGTGCCGCTGAAGATGCCGGCATTGTTGATCAGGATGGTCAGGTCGGGAATCGTCCGGACTGCGGCGGCGATGTCGCCGGCGTTGGTGACGTCCAGCTTGATCGGTGTGACGCCGGGGGTGGTGACCGAGTCCGGATTGCGGGCGCCGCCGTAAACCTTGCGCGCGCCGGCTTTCAGGGCGGCTTCCGCCAGGGCTTTGCCCAGACCGCGATTGGCGCCGGTGACGAGGACTACGGAATCTTTGATGTTCATGGTAATGCCTTTCAGTGAGAATGCAACTTACAATATGACCGGTCATCTTAAAACCGGCGAAAAAAAACGATCACACAAGAATCTGATTCAACAGCATGTCGACGAAACGGTCCAGCGGTGCGCGGTCTTGCTCGGCTTTGGAGCGCAGCACCGCGCCCTGCCAGGCGTCGACCGCGAAGTCCGCGAGCTGCGCCGCCGGACGCGTGTTGACGATGGCGCCTTCTCGCTGGGCTTGCGCGATGGCTTGTTCAAGCATCCCGCCCATGGATCCGAACGACTGCCGCGCCTGCTGGCGGATGGCCGGAATCTGGTTCGACAGCTCGGTGCTGAAATTGCCCAACATGCAGCCGCAATTGAAGTCGCCGGCCGCGTTGGCGGCCACCATCAACCTGAAGTGCTCGCGCAACCGTTGCAGCGGCGGCAGCGACGAATCGCCCAGCACCGCCCCGATCTGTCCCGCCTGCTCGGAGTAACGACGCAATACCTCCACGCCCAACTCGTCCTTGCTGGTGAAATGGTTGTAGAACGAACCCTTCGGCACACCGGCCGCCGCAGTGATGTCTTGCACACTGGTGGCATTGAAGCCCTTGCTGTGAAGCAGGGCCAGACTGGAGGCGACGATCTGTTCTTTGACGTTTGGTTTAGGCATGTCGGTAATATGACCGGTCGTCTTAAAAAAGTCAAGCGTTGTTTTGCGGCAGAGCTAATCTGGTTTCATAGACAAATGCTTAACACCAACTATATAGTTGGGGTACCAATGGTGAATATAGGCTATCTACTGTGCGTACCAAAGCCAAGGCATGGACCGGAGTATCGTTACTGTCGTTGTTGCCGATCCTGTTGCCGGGGTTGACGCTGAGCGCGTCGTTGCGGGCAGCGCCGCTGGCGCTGACGGTATGCGTGTTCGACGAGCCGTTTTCGGCGATGACCTTCCCCGACGGCTGCGGCCAATCGCTGGAATTACTGCGGCGCGCTTCGGCGCTGCAACCGGTGGCGATCAGACGGCTGGTGGCGCCGCGTTCCCAATGCATGGACCGCCTGCGCAATGGCGAAGTGGACGCCATGCTGGCCGCTTTTACGCCCGGGCGCGCCGCCTTTGGGGCCTACCCGATGACCGGCGCGCAGCCTGATCCCGCACGCGGCGTCGGCGAGTTGAACTTCGCCGTATCGCGCCGGCGCGGCAGCACGGTCGATTGGGACGGCCAGCGGTTCACCGGCCTGGGCCGCCAGCCGGTGGGGGCGCAGCCGGATTTGCTGCACATGCCGATGCTGCGCGAGCTCGATGTCGTCATCGACGATAGCGGCTCGAGCGTGGAGCAGGTGTTCGCCAAGTTGGCCGGCAACCGGGTGGCGGCGGTGGTGACCGAGCGCGACGAGGGCGCCGCGCTGATCGCACGGAAATACCGGGGACAGATCGACATGCTGCCGGTGTCGTTCCAGAAGACCCCCGTCTACCTGATGGTCAACCAGGCCTTCTACCAAAGGCACCAGGCGCAAATCGAGGCCTACTGGCACGCCATCGCCCAGGCGCGCAATACACAAGGCTTCCGCCAGTTCATCTCGGATTTCCCCAGGCACCCCTAGTACCAGCACGCGCTAAAGTTGCGTAAAGTAACAATTTACTTGCCGTGGCGCGAACTTGGTATGATGCTCGGCGACCGGCCACCAGCCGGTATTTTTCTACAACGTCGGAGATCCCCGAATGAGATTACCCCTGCTGCTGCTTGGGACCGCTGTTGCGGCCTCCAGCGCCATGGCCGCGCCGCGCGGCTTTACCGTGGAAGACCTGGTCAAGATGGAACGGGTCGGAAGCCCCGCGCTGTCGCCGGACGCCACCCGCGTGGTCTACACCGTGCGTGCCACCAATATGGACAAGAACCGCGGCAACACGCAATTGTGGATGCTGGACCTGCGCGCGCCCAAGGCCGCGCCGGTGCGCCTGACCCAGGCCGACGCCAGCAGCAGCGATCCCGAATGGTCGCCCAACGGCGACGCCGTGTATTTCCTGTCGGCCCGTTCCGGCTCGTCGCAGGTGTGGCGCCTGCCGCTGGCCGGCGGCGAGGCGGCCAGGGTCACCGACCTGGCAATCGACGTCGACAACTTCCGCGTCTCGCCGCAGGGCGACCGCCTGGCGCTGAGCCTGGCCGTGTTCCGCGATTGCGCCGACCTGGCCTGCACCAAAGCACGGCTGGACGCCAAGGCCAAGGACAAGGCCAGCGGCAAGCTCTACGACAAGCTGTTCGTACGCCACTGGGATACCTGGGCGGACGGGCGCAACAACCTGCTGTACTCGGCGCCGATCGACGCCAGCGGCAAGGTCAGCGCGCAGCCCGTCAGCCTGAGCGGCTCGCTCGACGGCGACGTGCCGTCCAAGCCGTTCGGCGACCGCGACGAGTATCGCTTCAGCCCCGACGGCAAGACGGTGGTGTTCTCCGCGCGCATCGCCGGCAAGACCGAGGCATGGTCGACCAACTTCGACGTCTACACGGTGCCGGCCACCGGCGGCGCGCCGAACAACCTGAGCGTCGACAACCAGGCCTGGGACACCAAGGCCAGCTATTCGCCGGACGGCAAGACCCTGGCCTACCTGGCGATGGACAAGCCGACCTTCGAAGCCGACCGCTTCCACCTGGTGCTGGTCGATGTCGCCAGCGGCAAGAAGCGCACCGTCGCCGACAGCTGGGATCGTTCGATCGCCGACTACCGCTGGAGCCCGGATGGCAAGGCGCTGCTGGCCACCGCCGACGATGTCGGCCAGCATCCGCTGTTCCGCATCGACGCCGCCAGCGGCAAAGTCAGCAAGCTGACCGGCGCCGGTTACGTCAGCGGCTTCGATGTCGCGCGCGACACCATCGTCATGGCGCAGGCCAGCCTGTCGTCCGGCGCGCAGTTGTACAAATTCAAGCTCGGCGGCAGCGCCGAAAAGGCCACGCAGCTGACCCAACTGAACGAGGCCGCGCTGGCCGACGTCAAGTTCGGCGAGTTCGAGCAGTTCTCGTTCGCCGGCGCCAACGGCGAAACCGTCTACGGCCACGTCATGAAGCCGTGGGACGCCAAACCCGGCGTCAAATACCCGATCGCCTTCCTGGTGCACGGCGGGCCGCAGGGCAGCTTCGGCAATTCGTGGAGCTACCGCTGGAATCCGCAGGTGTACGCGGGCGCCGGCTATGCCACCGTGTTCATCGATTTCCACGGCTCGACCGGCTACGGCCAGAAGTTCACCGATTCGATCAGCGGCGACTGGGGCGGCAAGCCGCTTGAGGATTTGCAGAAGGGCCTGGCGGCCGCGGTGCAAAAATTCCCTTGGCTGGACCGCGAGCGCAGCTGCGCGCTGGGCGCCTCGTACGGCGGCTTCATGATGAACTGGATCGAAGGCAACTGGTCGGACGGCTTCAAGTGCATTGTCAACCATGACGGCGTGTTCGACACGCGCGGCATGGCGTACTCCACCGAGGAACTGTGGTTCACCGAGTGGGAAAGCGGCGGCACGTATTACGACGTGCCGGAAAAGCACGAGAAGTTCAACCCGGCGCTGCAGGTGAACAAGTGGAAGACGCCGATGCTGGTGGTGCAGGGCGATCTGGATTTCCGGATTCCGACCTCGCAGGGCCTGGGCACGTTTACGGCGCTGCAGCGCCAGGGCGTACCGAGCAAGCTGCTGGTGTTCCCGGACGAAAACCATTGGGTGCTCAAGCCGGCCAACTCGGTGCTGTGGCATCACACCGTGATCGACTGGCTCGATACTTATTTGAAGAAATAAAGCCAACCCCGCCCGCTGTTAGAGATACGCGCGCGGCGCCACTTAGGGGTCGTACCCGCAGGGTACGACCCCGCCTTGCCGTGCGGGTTATTCCAGGCCGTACACCGTAAAACCAAGGATTCCCATGAAAAAAAGTATGATCGCCGCAGCGCTGCTGCTCGCCTATGGCGCGGCCGTGGCCAGCACCGCAAACGCCGCCACCGCCACCGCAGCTCCGCGCGCCGAGAACGCCTACCTGTCCCAGCAGGACGCGGCCGCTCGCTCGGCACGTGTCAGCAATGTCGACTACACGCTCGAGTTCGCGCTGACCGGCAAGGAAACCTTCTCCGGCACCACCACCTTGGCGTTCGACCTGAGCGACGCCAGCCAGCCGCTGACCATCGACCTCGACAAGGCGACCATCGCCAGCCTGACCGTCAACGGCAAAGCCGTCAAGCCGCAATACAACCAGTGGTTCATCACCGTGGCGCCGGGCGACCTGAAGGCCGGCCGCAACACCGTCGCCATCGCCTACACGCGCTTGCACAGCACCAACGGCGAGGGCCTGCACCGCATGGTCGACCCGGTCGACGGCCGCGTCTACACGTATTCGCATTTCGAACCGGCCGCCGCGCACCAGATGTTCGCGCTGTTCGACCAGCCGGACCTGAAGGGCACCTTCCAGGTCAGCGTCACCACGCCGGCCGACTGGGTGGTGTCGTCGACGATGCGCGAAACCGGAGTGACCGACGTCGATGGCGGCAAGCGCTGGACCTTCCCGCGCAGCAAAAAACTCAGTCCGTACAACTTCTCGATGCACGCCGGTCCCTACAAGGTGTGGGAAGACAACAGCGGCCCCTACCCGATGCGCCTGTTCGCGCGGCAGTCGGTGGCGGCGCAAGTCTCGCCCAAGGACTGGTTCAGCTACACCAGCCGCGGCCTGAAGTTCTTCGACCAGTACTTCGGCGTGCCCTACCAGTTCGAAAAATACGATCAGCTGCTGGTGCCGGACTTCCTTTATGGCGCGATGGAAAACGCCGCCGCGATCACCTTTGCCGAGCGCGCCTTCCTGCACCAGGACGAAATGACGGCTGCCCAGCGCGAGAGCCTGGCCGGCGTCATCATGCACGAGATGGCGCACCAATGGTTCGGCGACCTGGTGACGATGAAATGGTGGAACGGCCTGTGGCTCAACGAGAGCTTTGCCTCGTTCATGGGCACGTTGGCCACGGCCGAGGCCACCGAGTTCAGCCACGCCTGGCAGAGTTTCTATTCCAACGCCAAGCAGCAAGCCTACACGCAGGACCAGCGCGTCACCACGCACCCGATCGAGACGCCGGTGCCGTCGACCGCCAACGCCTTCGACAACATCGACGCGATCACCTACTCCAAGGGCGCCTCGACCTTGAAGCAGTTGCGCCACCTGCTGGGCGAGGAAGTGTTCCGCCAGGGCGTGCATAACTACCTGGTTAAGTATTCCTACCAGAACGCCAAACTCGACGACTTCATCGGCAGCCTGGCCCAGGCCGCCAAGCGCGATCTCGGCCCGTGGACGCGGGAATGGTTGTACGAGCCGGGCGTGAACACCATCGCCGCCGAGTTCAGCTGCGCGGGCGGCAAGATCAAGTCGTTCAGCCTGCATCAAAGCGCGCCGGGCGCGGCGATGCCGACCTTGCGCGAGCAGCGCGTGCAGATCGGCCTGTTCAATCTGGGCAAGGACGGCATGTCGCTTAGCAAGAAGGTGGCGGTCACCTACAAGGGCGCGGCCACCCCGGTGCCGGAACTCAATGGCGCGGCCTGTCCCGACCTGGCGTATCCGAACTACCAGGACTGGGGCTACGCCAAAGTGCAGTTGGATAACAAGTCGTTCGCCACCGCGCAGGCCGGGCTGAACAAGGTCGACGATCCGTTGCTGCGGTCGATGCTGTGGCAAAGCCTGTGGGACAGCGTGCGCGACGGCAAGCTGCCGCTCAACGCCTTCCTGAGCACCGTGCTGACCCAGGCGCCGGGCGAGAAGGATTACACGCTGCTGGGCAACATCCTTGCGAAGGTCGCGCAGTCGAGGGCTTATCTCGACAATATGGGGCCGCAGGTGGCCGCCTACCGGACCAAGGTTGGCGCTCAGCTGGAGCGGATGGCGTACACGGCGACCCGTGCCGCCAGCGCAGACAAGAATTTCCAGCGTCGCTGGTTCTCCACCTTTGTCGGCGTGGCCAGCAGCCAGACGGCGCTGACGCAGCTTGCCGACATCCTTAGCGGCAAGTTGGTGGTGCCGGGCCTGAATGTCAGCCAGGACGTGCGCTGGGATATCGTCAACCGCTTGAACCGGTTTGCCTATGCGGGCAGCGAAGCGCTGCTGGCGACCGAGCAGGAACGCGACAAATCCGATAGTGGCCAGGCCGCCGCGCTGGCCGCGCGCGTGATCCGCCCGGACGCCAAGGTCAAGGCCGAGTGGCTGGCCAACATCGGCGATTTGCAAACCAAATTGCCGTTCTCGAAGATCCGTCAGGCGATGGATGCCATGTATCCAGCCGGCCAGGGCGCCCTGAGCGAGCTCAGCGCTGATCAGCGGTTATCGACGCTGGGGCAGGTCGACAAGGCCGCCGGCCCGGTCTTCATGCGCTCGTATGCCGAGGCAATGATCCCTGCCGCGTGCACGCCTGCCAGCGTGGCGCGCCTGCAGGCGGCGATTGTTAAATTACCGGACTTGTCGAACGGTACTAAACGTTCTCTCTTGGTAAAACATCAGGAAGATGAACGATGCGTTGCTATCAAGAAAGCAATGACAGAATTTTAATCGCCGCCGTCGATTCGTGAAAAAAGCCAGCCGCGAGCTGGCTTTTTTTTGCCTGAGTGCTTTGATCGAGGATCAATGCACTAACCCGGGCATAGGCGGAACATGACAGGTTTTAGCTAATTTATAGAGATTTGCCCGCGTTCTGCGGATCGGTTTCAAACATGCTTGTTTTGTAAAAGAACAACAGTAAGGTGATCAAATCAGCACAATTTCGTGACTAGGTGATGACCGATTTCTCATAGGGAGATCCAAACTTAATTTGGGGTTTTATCATTATTAGTGAATAAGCATTCTTAATATTGCGTTACCGAAAATGTGTTGTTTGTTTATATTCATTGTTACCTACAACGCGTAGGCAAAGGTCCAGCGTGCGAGCTACCCAACGGGCCACGGCGCCATTACTTTCATCCAAAGGGCAGTGAAATGAACCACACCAAGCAAGCGCAATTGAAAAAAATCACCGGCGCCATCCTCGGCGCTTTTGCGCTGATGAGCGCCACCCCAGCCATGGCTGCCGTGATCGATTTCGAATCCATCGCGCCGTCGATCTACGGCGGCACCGAGACCCTGAGCGAGTACGGCTACACGATGACCGTGATCGACACCCCGGCCGCCGGCCCGGACGGTACCGGTTTCGCCGGCGCTGTCGGCGACGGCAACGATCCCTACCTGTGCGCGATCGCCGCCTGCCCGACCGGCAACGCCAGCCATTTCTACCTGGGCGTCAATGATGGCGGCCTGAAGGTCGCGCGCGGCGACAACGCTGCCTTCCAGGTGTCGAGCATCGACTACGCTTTCCTGGCCCCGCTCGGCGGCCTGCCCAGCTATTCGTTTGGCCAGCTGACCTTGCTGGGCACCCGCACCGACGGCGGCACCATTTCGGTGGCTTACGATTTCCCGTTGCTGAATGCGCAGGGCAGCTCGCCGTTCGTCACCAACGCGCTGACCGCGTTCGGCAATGTCAGCCTGAGCAGCCTGGTCATCAGTTCCTGCCTGTTCGACGGTGCCGGTGGTTGCTATAGCCCGCTGGCAGGCGCCGAGAACCAGGCGCAATTCGCATTCGATAACCTCAACCTCAGCGCCGTGGGACCGGTGGCTCCCGTGCCGGAGCCGGAGACCTACGCGATGATGGGCCTCGGTCTGGGCCTGGTGGGCCTGCTGTCGCGGCGCCGCGCCAAGTCGCAAGCCGCTGCCGCCACCTCCGTCACGACCCACGCCTGAGCAAGGAATACCCCACATGAAACTCCGTCCCATTTCCGCCGCCGTCCTGCTGCTGACCGCCGCCCTGATCGGCGCCAGCCCGGCCAACGCCGAGTCGGTGCGCCGCTCGTATATCGTGCAGCTGACCGACAAGCCGGTCGCCACCTACACCGGCCAGGTCGCCGGCCTGGCCGCCACCATGCCGGCCCAGGGCCAGCGCCTCAATGTCGATGCCGCTTCCGTGCAGGCGTACATCAACTATCTGGATACCAAGCAGAGCGAGGTCATCAGCACGATCAACGCCGCCGAGATCACCCATAAATACGATGTCGTGTTCAACGGCTTTGCCGCCATGCTGACCGACGACGAGGTGCGCGCGCTCAAAAAGAACAGCGGCGTGGCCGCCATCACGGCCGACTCCATCATGGAGCTCGACACCAGCTACACGCCGACCTTCCTTGGCCTCGACCAGCCCGGCGGCCTGTGGGAGCAACTGGGCGGCAAGGGTCTGTCCGGCGAAAACATCGTGGTCGGCATCATCGACGGCGGCATCTGGCCGGAGAACCCGAGCTATGCCGACCGCGTCGACGAAAAAGGCAACCCGAGCCACAGCGGCTCGACCGTGGTCTACGACGCGCCGCCGGCCAGCTGGAAGGGCACCTGCGACACGGGCGAGGGCTTCGGCGTGGAGAACTGCAACAACAAGCTGATCGGCGCGCGCTACTTCAAGGAACCGAACCTGCAATTGCACTGGACCGAGTTCCTGTCGGCGCGCGATTCGGTCGCCGGCACCGAGGGTCATGGCGGTCACGGCAGCCACACCTCCAGCACGGCGGCCGGCAACGCCGGCGTCAGCGCGGTCAACGACGGCCTGAACTTCGGCAAGGTGAGCGGCATGGCGCCGCGCGCCCGCATCGCCGCCTACAAGGTGTGCTGGACCGACGCCGGCACCGGCAAGAACGGTTGCGCCACCGCCAATAGCGTGGCCGCCATCAACCAGGCGGTCAAGGACGGCGTCAACGTCATCAACTTCTCGATCGGTTCGAGCGCCGGCGGCGGCTCGTTCACCGAGGCGACCGAACAGGCCTTCCTGGGCGCGACCGCCGCCGGCGTGTTCGTCTCCACCTCGGCCGGCAACCAGGGACCGGGCGCGGCCGCGCCGGCGCCGGTTGGCCACATCAGCCCATGGCTGGCCTCGGTCGGCAACTCGACCCACAACCGCCTGTACCTGGCCGACGTCGTCACCGGCAGCGGCGCCAAGCTGACCGGCGCCTCGAGCAACGCCAACACGCCGACTTCGCCGCTGGTGCTGGCCAAGGACGCCGGCCTGCCCGGCGCCGATCTGGAGTCGCTGAACCGCTGCCTCGGCGCCAGCGACGCCGTGGCGCCGCTGCTGGACCCGGCCAAGGTCGCCGGCAAGATCCTGGTGTGCGACCGCGGCGGCAACGTGCTGGTCAACAAGAGCGCCAACGCCAAGGTGGCCGGCGCGGTGGGCGTGGTCATCGCCAACGTCGAAGGCGGCGCGACCACCATCATCAACCAGGCGCATACGATCTCGACGGTGCATATCGCCAAGGAAGACACCGCTGTCCTGAAAAGTTACATCGTCGCCAATCCGAACACGGCGGTCGCCTCGCTGGGCAACCTGCGCGCCAGCTTCGATCCGTCGGTCAAGGCGCCGATCATGTCGAGCACCTCGTCGCGCGGCCCTAACGTCGCCAACGCCAACATCCTCAAGCCGGACATGACCGCGCCGGGCACCGACATTCTGGCCGCCGTCACCGCCGACCTGACCCGCGCGCAGCGCGACGCCGTCGCCGCCGGCGCGCCGGCGCCGGTGACCGACTGGGCCTTCTACAGCGGTACCTCGATGGCTTCGCCGCACGTGGCCGGCGTGGCCGCGCTGCTCAAGCAGTTGCATCCGGACTGGACCCCGTCGGCCATCAAATCGGCGCTGATGACCAGCGCGACCGACACCTTCAGCGACGGCCTGACCAGCAAGGTCGCCTGGGACACCTCCGCCACCAACGCCGGTACCTTGCCATGGGGCCAGGGCGCCGGCCACATCGCGCCGAACTCGGCGGCCGATCCCGGCCTGGTGTACGACATCGCGCCGCTCGATTACGCGCGCTTCCTGTGCGGCCAGGGCCTGATCTACACCACCGCCCAGTGCAGCACGATCGGCGGCGGCATCGCCGCGTACAACCTGAACCTGGCATCGCTGACCGCCGCCAACGTGCTGGGCACGTTGACCTTGACGCGTACCGTCACCAACGTCGGCAAGATCACCGCGACCTACAACGCGACCGCGTCGCTGCCGGGCTTCACGGTGGCGGTGCAGCCGTCCACGCTGGTGCTCGCTGCCGGCGCCAAAGCCAGCTACACCGTCAAGCTGACCCGCTCCGGCGCGCCGCTCGACACCTGGGCTTATGGCGTGCTGAACTGGAAAGACGGCACCCATGTCGTGCGCAGCCCGCTGACGGCGCGCGCCACCGGCCTGTCGGCGGCCGCCAGCGTGTATAGCGAGGCGACCACCGGCAGCAAGGTCGTCACGGTCGGCACCGGCTTTGCCGGCGCCATGAGCGCGGTCAAGGGCGGCCTGCTGCCGGCCACCCGCGAGACGCGCACCACCGCCACCGCCAACACCAACCTGAGCAACTCGGCGCTGTGCCAGGCCGGCCCGGCGACCGGCGTCAACCTGCATCCCGTGACGATCCCGGCGGGCACCATGCTGGCGCGCTTCTCGCTGTTCGATACGGACACGATCGGCGCCGTCAGCGGCGATTCGGATCTGGATTTGATCGTCATGCGCGGCAACACGCCTATCCTCAGCAGCGGCGGCGACACGGCCAACGAAACCATTCAGATGGTGGCGCCGGCGGCCGGCGACTACAACGTCTGCGTGATCGGTTACCGTCCGAACGGCGGCCAGGCCACCTATACCTTGTCGAGCTGGGTGGTGCAGCCGTCCACCGGCGGCAATATGAAAGTGGTTCTGCCGAGCACGGCCACCGTGGGCGGCACCGCCAGCGTGGGCATCAGCTGGTCCGGGCTAGACGCCGGCAAGCGCCACGTCGGCGTGATCAACTATGTGCTGGGCGGGGTCAAGCAGGGCGCGACGGTGATCGATGTCGATACCACCGATCCGTTGCCACTGTTTAAGAACTCACGCGCCAAGGAAGCGCTGGCGTTCTAATCGCTCGGATGTGGTTGTGAAAACCCCGCGAGGCCTGTTGGGCTCGCGGGTTTTTTGTTGTTGGTTGCTGCTGGTTGGGGGGCGCTGGCGGAACGTGGCGGATGACGCTGCGCTAATCCGCCCTGCGTGGACCGGTGGTACTGCCGCCACCCGGGTTGAGGGTGCACTGGCCGGCGCGGCAGGTAGCGCCGGGATCGCTGACCAGCGAGCAGGTCGACATCATTTGCTGGCGCTGGTCGTCGGCGCGGCGGGCGGCGCTGTGTTGTTCGACCAGGGTCTTGAGCTTGGCGCCGTCGTTGTTTTTGCTCGACCAGGCCATGTAGCGCTCCGGACCGCCGCAGGCCTTCGAGCCGACACCGATCGTGTGGCACTGGCTTTGCGTGTCGCAGCTGGTATCGGCATTGGCGTCCTGGATCTTTTTCCACAGCGCCTCGGTCTTGCCGACCACCGGCGCCGGCGTCGGCGCGGAGGCCGGCGCCGGGGAGGCGGGTGGCGGCGCGCTGCCGCAGGCGCTGGCGGCAAATATCATCAGGCTTGCCGCGGCAAGGCGTAGGGGGCGGAAGGGAGTCGTCATCGGTTCATCATGATCCATTCATCGCGGCATTACAAGGGCTCGCTCAATCGTGCTTTGCGGGCGACGCCGTCGGGGCCGAACAGGATCACAAATTCAGCGGCGGCGGGTTGGCCGCCTTCCGCCTTTGCCTGCGGTTTCACGCCGGGATATTGGTAGCGCCAGACCTGGTAACCGCTGTCGAAGCGCACCGTGTTGGCTGGACCGAGCGCGGCGCGCATTTGCGCCGTCGTGCGGTGGCTGTCGGCGACGGCCACCGCGCCGGGGGCGGGCGGGTCGTCCATGTAGTCGAATGCCACCAGGGTATCGTCGGACCAGCGGCGGTCCCAGATCGGCGCGTAGAAGCTGCGGTCGAGCAAGACCTGGCAATCGCAGAAGGGCAGGGTGTCCGGGGTTTGCGTGCCGCCCGCGTACAGCATGGAAAACGGCAGTGTTTCAGTGTGCGCACCGTCGCGCAACGTCACACCGAACACTGGCCGCTCGGCGAAGAACAGATAGTTGCCGTCGGCCGACGTGCAAACGCGGTCGGCATCGGTGAGCAGTTCGCCCAGCCACGCGAACAACGTGGCGTTGTTCGACAGCAGCCCCGCTTCGACGCCGACCTGGCATTCGAGGCGCAGGTCGCCCAGGCGGCGCATGCCGGGCGGCACGGCGGGACTGCGCACCTGTGCGCGCCAGGTCAGCGTGCTGGTCTTGCTGCTGGCGATCAGCGCCGCGTCTTCGCGCAGCGCCTGGCCGTTGCGCTCGAGGGTAAAGCTGTGGTCCGGCGCCACCGGTACCGGCAGCGTGACGGCGTCGCCGACCACCTTCAAGGTGATGCCGTCGAGCCGGGTGGTTGGCAGGCGCGGCAGCAATTCGAAGCGGAGCGACGCCTGCGGGGCGAGCGCGCGGTTGCGCTCGAACCGGTCCATGCCGGCGATCATTTTTCGGTAGGACTTGTCGACCGGGTCGCGGGTGGCCGTGACGGTCACGCGGGCGGGGACATCCTGGGCGGCGGCCGGCCAGCAAGCCGCGACCAGCATCGTGGCCGTCAGGCAGCGCCGCATGCTGCGTGGCAGACCGCGTGGCAGACGGCAAAGCGATACGGGATGGGGCGGTTTGTGGTGGAACAAGTCGGCTCCGGCTAGCGCAAAAACCCATGGTAGGCCGGCGCGCGAGTTCGCGTCGCACCGCTCATCACGCCACTTGGGACGCCATCCAGCGCAGCAACTCGCGGCCGAACACCCGCGTGCGGGCGGTGTCGACCTGGCGCCGCTTGTAGGCGTCGTGGCTGGCGGGGCCGGCCAGGCTGCGCTCGTAGCTGGCCTGGTCCATCAGCTGGATCTCGTACTCGAAGAAAAAGCCGACGTCGTATTCCTGCTCGCCGCCGGCGCCGATGTTCGGCTGGTCCGGCTGGACGTGGATCATCTTGCGCACCGTCACCTGGATGCTGTTGAAGCCGCTGCCACTGTGCGGGTTGTCGCAGCGCGTCTGCGGCTGCGCCAGCTCGGCCAGCTCGGCGTCCATGGTGCGCAGCAGTTCAAACGGATAGTCGTCGCTGTGCTCGATCCGGGCGCGGTATTTATTGAAGATCTGCTTGGCCGCGTCCAGGTCGAGCAAGGTGTTGCGGGTGCGCTCGGCGTCGACATTGGTGACCGACAGCAGGTGCGCGCGCTGCAGGCTGCGCAGTGCCAGCAGGCATTCGAAACGGGTGGCGAACACCAGCCGCACGCCGAGGTGGTCGAAGATGTCGGCGGCCAGGTAGGCGGCCTTTTGCAGCAGCTTGAGCAGAATGCTGTTGCGGCCCTTGTTGTCCTTGCGCTCGTAATGCAGCATCGGCAGGCAGACCTCGCCGTCGGTCAGGAAATGGCGGTCGCCGTCGTGCCGGATCACCTCGTCGAGGGTGGCGAACACCTGCGCGCGGATGGCGTGGAAGTGGCGCAGCTTGAGGTTGTTGTCGATGTAGAAGATGCCGTGCATGACCTTGAGCACGGCGCATGCCCACATGCGCCGCACATCGACGTGGTTGCCGCGCAGCGATGCGTACACCAGCAATTGCAACGGATCGTCGGGATGGCTGACCTCGTCAGGTATCCATCCGGCCTGCTCGGGGCTGAGGAAGGTGCCGGCGAGGAAATCGACCGCCTCGCGGTGGGCGCGGGCGATGATCGCCGGCGCGGCGGGCTGCTCCAGGTCGAAGCCGTACTCGCGCACGAACTGGCGGGCGTCGTGCAGGTTGCGCAGCGCCAGCGCGCCGAGGTCGATGGCCGACACGCCGTTGGCGATGGCGTTCAGATAACTCCAGTTCAGCGAGAACCTGCCAGCGCTTTTAAGCGAGGCCCGTAGTTCGGTCATGGCGTCCTGCAAAGGCTGCGATGGCCCAGTATTGCAGCCCGCTCCGCGAGCGTCAATCGATACCAATGGTTGCCGCCGTCAGTGTCTCATATTGCCAAATGGCAAATTATTAGGGTTTTCTTTTTCGCAAGCTTATAATGGCGGCCTTGATTTGATTCCCGAGTACCCATGGACAAACTGAGCGATAAGCGCATTGCCATTCTGGTGCCTTGCTATAACGAGGCGTTGACGATCACCGCCATCGTGCGCGATTTCAACGCTTGCTTGCCGCAAGCGCAGGTCTATGTGTTCGACAACAATTCCACCGACGACACCGCGCGCATCGCCGGCGAGGCCGGCGCCATCGTGCGCACTGTGACGGCGCAGGGCAAGGGCAGCGTGGTGCGGCGCATGTTCGCCGACATCCAGGCCGACGCCTACGTGATGGTCGATGGCGACGACACCTATGACGCCAGCGTAGCGCCGCAGCTGGTCGAGCGGCTGTTCAGCGAAGGCTTGGACATGGTGGTCGGCAACCGCGTCAGCACCGAGCAGGCCGCCTATCGGCCGGGCCACCGTTTCGGCAACGCGCTGCTGACCGGTTGTGTCTCGTTCATTTTTGGCCGCACGTTCACCGACATCCTGTCCGGCTACCGCGTGTTCTCGCAGCGCTATGTCAAATCGTTCGCCGCGCATTCGGCCGGCTTCGAGATCGAGACCGAGCTGACGGTGCACGCGCTGGGGCTGCGCATGCCGGTGGCGGAGGTGTCGACCGTCTACAAATCGCGTCCGGAAGGCTCGGTCAGCAAGCTCAACACCTATCGTGACGGCGTGCGCATCCTGGGCACCATCGCCCGTCTGTTCAAGTCCGAGCGGCCGCTCGCGTTCTATGGCATCGGCGCCGTGCTGGTCGCGCTGCTGTCGCTGCTGCTGGCCGAGCCGCTGATCGTGACCTATCTGCACACCGGCCTGGTGCCGCGCCTGCCGACGGCCACCTTGTGCGCCTCGCTGATGCTGGTCGCCCTGATCCTGCTGGCCTGCGGCATCATCCTCGATGCCGTCACCAAGGGCCGCATCGAGCAGAAGCGCTTCGCCTACCTGGCCTTGCCGGCGCCGGCGCCGTCCGGACAGGCGTAGGGCCGCCGGGCAGTTGCTGCGCGACCCGTCGCGCCGTGGCTGGCACGCGGGCGACGGACGCGTGTGTTTAATCCTACAATAGCAGGAAGATAATATTGCATGGAGCCGGCATGTCCTTTCTGATCGTTCTCGCCGCATTGGTGTTCCTGATGCTGGCCGCCTATCGCGGCTACAGCGTCATCCTGTTCGCGCCGGTGGCCGCGCTTGGCGCGGTGCTGCTGACCGATCCGGGCGCGGTGGCGCCGGTGTTCAGCGGCATCTTCATGGACAAGATGGTCGGCTTCATCAAATTGTATTTCCCGGTGTTCCTGCTGGGCGCCGTGTTCGGCAAGCTGATCGAGATGTCCGGCTTTTCCGAATCCATCGTTGTCGCGGCGATCCGCTACATCGGCCGCACCCGCGCCAACGCCGTCATCGTGCTGGTGTGCTCGCTGCTGACCTACGGCGGCGTGT
>Ga0308163_10001902_pt1 | contig 20799 bp, 15 predicted proteins | sample PhyTR1_FD_201037 | JGI IMG/M metagenome (GOLD analysis project Ga0308163, IMG submission 201037) | Phyllosphere microbial communities from UC Gill Tract Community Farm, Albany, California, United States - DLSLT.R1 | ecosystem: Host-associated > Plants > Phyllosphere > Unclassified | place: USA...
ATGTCGCCCGCGTCACCAGCGGCAAGATCGATATCCGCAAGCAGCTGGTCGACCTCAATCGCGTGGTGGCGAGCGCGGTCGAGACCAGCACGCCGATGATCCAGGGCGCGCGCCATGTGCTCGACGTGGCCATGTGGGGCGAGCCGCTGCTGCTCGATATCGATCCGACCCGCGTCGCGCAGGTCATCAACAATCTGCTGACGAATGCCGCCAAGTACACGCCGCCCGGCGGCAGCATCCGCCTCACGGTGCACAAGGACCGGAGCGATGGCGGACAGGCCGTGGTGGCGGTGACCGACAGCGGCGTGGGCATCCCGCCCGAACACCACGACACGATCTTCGAGATGTTCAACCAGGTTGGCCGCAATAGTGGCCTGGCGCAGGGCGGGCTGGGCATCGGCCTGTCGCTGGTGCGCCAGCTGGTGGCGCTGCATGGCGGCAGCGTCAGCGCCGAGAGTCCCGGCGCCGGCCTTGGCAGCACGTTCACCGTGCGCCTGCCGCTGGGCGCACGCATGGCGGTGGCAGGCGACGACACGGCGCGGCAGGACCGCCGCACGGCGCAGCGCCGCACTTATCGCATCCTGGTGGTCGACGACAATACCGACGCCGCCGAAAGCCTGTCGCTACTGCTGCAACTGAACTCGCACGAGATCCGTACCGCGAACAATGGCCGCGATGCGCTGGTCCTGGCCCGGGAGTTCGTGCCGGACGTCGCGTTCCTCGACATCGGCATGCCCGGCATGACGGGCTTCGAGCTGGCCACGCGCCTGCGCGCGATGCCCGAACTGGCGCGGATGACCATCGTCGCCGTGACCGGCTGGGGTTCGGAAGAAGACCAGGCGCGCTCGCGCGAAGCCGGGTTCGACCAGCACTTCACCAAGCCGATCGCGGCCGAAACGGTGAGCCGCCTGCTGGCGGCGCTGGACTAGGCGTCTACCTTACTCGGCGTTGCCACGACGCTCGGCGTCGATCTCGCGCTTCATCGCGCCCACGCTGCCCATGTACTCGGCCACCGGCACAGCGGGACTGGCGCGTAGTTCGGGCGGCAGCAGCACCGGCATGTACAGCTCGTCGGCAGTGCGGCCATTGCGCTGCATGTTCCCGGCCAGGATCAATAGCGAAACCAGCACCGCAATCCCGGCGCAGGACAGGCGCAGGCGGCGCCGGAACTGCGGCGTCACGGTCGCCAGGTGGAAGTAGATCATCATGGACACCGTCACCACGACCGCATGCGAGCCATAGCCGGTCAGCCATTCGAGCGACCATGCATAGGCCACCACGCTGGCCAGCAGGCGCACGCCGACCAGCGCAGCCAGCCCAAAGCCAACAATGAACAGGTGCCGCCCGAGGCGTGCGCGGCGCCCGAACAGGCGGTTGGAAAACGCCCACATGCCGCTCCAGGCCAGGCCGGCGCCCACGGCCACCGCCGGATACACCCCATAGCGTTCGGGGTCGGCGCCGGCGTCGAGCAGCCAGGCCACGAGCAGCGCGGTCAGAAGGCACAGCACGATGCCGGCGGCTCCCGGCAGCATGCCTTCCCAGCCGTGCATCGTGCGGTCGACCAGTTCGGGCGGTACCGGGTGTGTGGCAGGCCGGATGCGCAGCGACGTGTGCCCCATGCGCACGACGGTGTCGCCGCCCAGCGTCAGTTCCTTGACGCGCCGGCCCTTGTGGTTGATGCCGTTCTTGGTATCGAGGTCGCGCAGCAGCAGGGCGCCATCGGCGCCAAGCTCGACCAGCGCATGGTGCGCCGCGGCGTATTCGTCATCGACGATGAAGTCGTTGTCGTAGGCGCGGCCAAGGCGGATCGGCAGGGTGGTCACGCGATGCCGGTGCAGCACCTCGCCATTGCGCGCCAGCGTCTCGATGGTCCAGGGGCCGCTCATTTGCGCACCGGGCGCCCGAAGGCGCCAAGATAGGCGCGCGTGACGCGCAGGCCGTTTTCGTACGACACGCCCGACACATCGAGCCGGCTTTGCAGGCTGGCCTGCGAGGCGTCCGTGCTGGCCGTGAGCAGCGTGAAGTTGTACAGCCCTTCGAACTTGCGGTAGGCGCGCACGCAGGTCACGGCGCGCAGCGGCAGCGTGCGCGTGTGCACGAAGCGCTCGGTGCAGAATGGTTTGGTCAGGCGCGGATCGCCCGTGCTGCCCAGGTTATCGACCTGGAAGATGTCGGTGGCCAGCGCGGCAAAGCGCATCGGGTCCATCGTCCCCGAGCGGATGTAGCGGTGCGTCATCGAGACGTTACCGGTCTGCTGGACGTCGGACACAAACACGGCCGACTGCATCACGCAACTCATGGCGTCGACCGCGTACGCAGCGCCGCGCGAATTGGAGCGCCCCCAGCAGCGCACCTGGCCGGACTCGCGCACCGGCACCAGGTACGGCCCCATGCCCTTGAGCGTCAGCGGCTCTTCGAGCAGCCGGTCGACCATCCCGGCCTGGTGCGCCAGCAGCTGCTTGCCGATCAGCGGATTGAAGTCGGGCGGGGGCGCGGCCTGCTCGGCCACCTTGCGCAGCAACTCCTGCGCGTACATCACGGGCACCAGGAAGCTGACCGATTCGCCGTCGCGCCGGCGCGAGACGTTGATGCCGGCCACAGTGCCGCTGGCGGTCACGCTGGGGCCACCGCTCATGCCCGAATTGATGGGGCCACTGAAGATCAGGCGGTCGTAGAAGCTGCGCGTGAGCACGCCGTTGTAGGCACCTTCGGAAATTGCGAAGCCCAGGTCGAGCGGATTGCCCAGCGAGTACAGGGGCTGGCCCTGGCGCAGTTTCACTTTTTGTTCGGGCACCTTGAAGAAGCCGCTGCCATTGCGGTTGATGCGCACCACGGCCAGGTCGTGCAGCACATCGACCGCCAGCAGTTCGACCGGGCCGGTATTGCCGTCGGTGTCGATGTATTCTGCCGTGTAGATGGCCGGGTCGAGCGCCATTTGCGAGACCACGTGGTAATTGGTCAGCGCAAGATTGCTGGTGCCGACCAAAAAGCCCGAGCCCACCGTGGACTGGGTGCGGCCGTTCTTGAGCAGCATGCGGATCTGCAGCAGGTCGCTGCGCGCCGATTCGTACAGGTCCTGCGCGGCCGATGAAGGCTGGGGCAGGGCGACCTGCGTGTCCGCCTCGCCCGCAATCAGCTCGGTCGGCGTGGCCGCCGGCGGCGTGTCGACGGCGATCTGCGGGACTGGCGCGGCGACAGGAGCAGCCGTCGGAGCGGCCAGCCCGGCGCGCGCCACGGCGCCAGCGCCCGTCTGCGCGCTTGCTGGCCGTGTGACGAGATCGAGCCCCGCGCCAAGCGCCAGGCAGGTGGTCAAGAGTGCGGCCAGGCGTGCCACGACGGTCCGGTTCATGCGGTTGTCAGGAAGCAGATGGAAACCGCTATCTTGCCATCGGGACGGCCAGCGCTGCGCGCGTTAGCGCGCCGACGGTCAGGCAACCGGCGCAGGCGCTGCCGGGGCAACCGGTTCGCCCTGCTCGACGGACGTCAGGGGCGCCATCATGTGACCCAGCTTGGCCTGCTTGGTGTTGAGGTAGCTGTTGTTGTGGGCGTTGCGGTTCACCAGCAGCGGCACGCGCTCGGTGACCGTGATCCCCAGGCGGGTCAGGGCGTCGATCTTGCGCGGGTTGTTGGTCATCAGGCGCACCGCCTTGATGCCGAACTGTGCCAGCATCGGGCGGCACAATTCATAGTTGCGGGCGTCGGCATGAAAACCCAGTTGCAGATTGGCTTCCACCGTGTCGGCGCCGGCTTCCTGCAGCCGGTAGGCGCGGATCTTGTTAAGCAGGCCAATGCCGCGGCCTTCCTGGCGCAGATACAGCACGATGCCGCGGCCTTCTTCGGCAATGCGGCGCAGCGCGCCTTCGAGCTGGGCGCCGCAATCGCAGCGCTGCGAAAACATCACATCGCCGGTGAGGCATTCGGAATGCACGCGCGCCAGCACCGGTTCGCCGTTGCCCAGGTCGCCCAGCGCCATCGCCAGGTGCTCCTTGCCGGTGGCTGCCTCGACCCAGGCGTGCAGCGTGAACTCGGCCCACGGCGTCGGCAGCGCGCACGAGGTGGCGTAGTCGAGCAGGGCTGGCGGGACGTTGGCGGGAATGGCGGCGGCTTGCATGACGGTATTTCCAATCGATGACGATAGACTTGTAAGGCGCAAGTTTATCGGAAATCGGGCGTGGCCGTGCGGAATCACCCCGGCCGCTGCTGCAACGGCGCCACCCCCGGGTATATTCTGACAATGCGCACTTGCAACACTTTTACGCGAAACGGGTTATTTTCGCCGTTTTCCTTGTAACTGTCGGTCAATTACCAAGTGTAGTCTTGCCTGAGGTCATCAACTGCATGCTACGCTCGGACAATCGATACAGTCACGTCATCCATGCAGAAACCTCCATCCATGTGGCACCGTTTGATCCCGTGCGGCCTTGGTGCACGGCTCGCTCTTGCGTTTACGTTGATGAGCGGCGTCCTCACGCTGCTGCTGGTCGAGGTGGTCGAACGCTCCGCAACGGCGCAGGTCAAGAGCAGCATCGGCGGTGGCCTGGGTGAGATGGCGATGCAGACTGCCGACAAGCTCGATCGCGGCATGTACGAGCGGTTCCGTGAAGTGCGCCTGATGGCGCGCCGCACTGATCTGATTTCGCCGGTAACGAGCCAGGCCGAACGGCGCCGCATCCTGGCCGACATGCAGTCCACCTATGGCTATTACGAATGGATTGGCCTGGCTGCCCTTGACGGCACGGTGCTGGTCGAGGCGCGCGGGCTGCTCGAAGGGAAGAACGTCGCCAAGCGGCCATGGTTCAGCAATGCACTGGCGGGCAACTATGTGGGGGACGTGCACGAGGCGGTGCTGCTGGCCAAGCTGCTGCCGGTGCAGCAGGGCGAGCCGCGCCGCTTCGTCGACGTCGCCTTTCCCTATCTGGACGCGAACGGAAAACCGGCCGGCGTGATGGGCACGCACCTGTCGTGGGAATGGGCGCGCGAGGTCGAGCGCTCGATCATCGCGCCGGTCCAGACCCGCAACAAGGTGCAGGCGCTGATCGTCAGCGCCGAAGGCGTGGTGCTGCTCGGGCCCGAAGGCCTGCTCGACACGACCGTCCGGCTGGGGAGCCTGAACGCGGCGCGCGAAGGGCGCACCGGCTATACGGTCGAGCACTGGCCGGATGGGCGTGACTACCTGGTCGGCTACGCGTCGACCAAGGCGGTGGGCGACTTCCCTGGCCTGGGCTGGCATGTGCTGGTGCGCCAGGATATCCAGGATGCCTACGCGCCGGTACGGCAATTGCGCTCACGGGCCCTGTGGAGCGGGGGCGTGCTGGCGCTGCTGTTCTCGCTGGGCGGCTGGTTGCTGGCGCGCCGCATCACGCGCCCGCTCGCGGCGCTGGCCAGTTCGGCTGACCGCCTGCGCCGCGGCGACACACATGAACTGGTGCCGGCCGGCAGCAGCTACACCGAAGTGCATCAGCTGTCCGGCGCGCTCAATGCGCTGGTGACGGCGCTGGTGCAGCGCCGCGCCGATCTGCAGACCCTGAACGACACGCTGGAACAGCGGGTCGACCGCCGCACCCTCGAACTGGAAGGCGCGCTGGTTGCGGTGCGCGCCAGCGAGGCGCGCATCGTCGCCATCGTCGAGGCGGCGCAGGATGCGTTCATCGCGGTCGATCTGCGCGGCATGATCGTGGACTGGAATCCGGCCGCCGAGCGCATGTTCGGCTGGGCGCGGCACGAGGCAGTGGGCTGGCCGCTGGCGGAAATGATCCTGCCCGAGCGCTACCGCGACAGCATCGGCAAGGCGTTGCAGGCGTTCCGCCAGAACGGTCAGTTCATGCTCGCCCGCCGTATGGAGCGCATCGTGATCAGCCGTCAGGGCTTCGAGTTCACCGTCGAGAGCACGGTGGCGCTGGCCGGCGAGGGCGAGGACGCGTTCTTTTCGATCTTCCTGCACGATATTTCCGAGCGCAAGAAGGTCGAGCGCATGAAGAACGAATTCGTCTCGACCGTCTCGCACGAGCTGCGCGCGCCGCTCACGTCGATCCATGCGTCGATGTCGATGCTCGACGGCGGCATGGCCAGCAACCTGCCGCCCGAGGCCGCCAGGCTGGTCGCGATCGCCAGCCAGAGCTGCGATCGCCTGATGCGGATGGTAAATGACATGCTCGACATCCAGAAAATCGAAGCGGGCCGCATGGCGTACCAGCGCACCGCCCAATTGCTCGCGCCGCTGATGCAGCACGTGGCCAACGCCATGGAAGGCCAGGCACGCCAGGCAGGCGTGACGCTGCAACTCGATCTGCCTCCGGGCGCCGAGCGGGTTCATGCCGAGATCGACCACGACCGCATGGTGCAGGTGCTGACCAACCTGGTGTCGAACGCAATCAAGTTTACGCCGAACGGCAAGGGCGTCACCCTGGGCCTGGCGCAGCGGCCGGGCTGGGCGCGCCTGAGCGTGACCGACGAAGGTCCCGGCATCCCGCCAGCCTTTCAGAGCCGCGTCTTCGAACGCTTCGCGCAAGCCGACGCCGCCGACGCGCGCCAGCGCAGCGGCTCGGGCCTGGGCCTCTCCATCAGCAAGGCGATCATCGAAGAGCATGGCGGGACGATCGGGTTCGAAACCCGCGCCGGCGCAGGGACGCGATTCACGGTGGAGTTACCGCTGGCGTGACCTTGGTCAGCGCAAACCGTCAGCGCACGTCGTGCAACGCCATGCCACCGAAACTTTCCCAGGCCCCGAACGTACGTTCGAGCTGCGGCAGCAGCCGCATCAGCGCGCCCTTGTCGGAATGGAAGCTGGCGTCGGCCGCATCGATTTCCTGGCTGGCGGCCAGCGCGTAGGCCTGCGCCTTGTCGTGCGCCGCCGGCACCTGCTGCAGCAGCAGGATCTTCTGGCCACCCAGTGTAAACACGAGCAGGTCGCCACGCGCGCCCGGTGGACGGCGCTCGTAGCGGCGCTGCACACCGGCGCCAATCGGCCCTGCATCGAGCGCCACGCGCACGGTCTTGCCATGCTCGACGCCCCAGTCGAGGAACGGCACGGCCAGGCGGTAGATCTGCGCCGGGTCGGTGCGCGGGCTCTTGACCGTCAGGATGTCGGCGTGCTTTGCCAGTCCGGCGAGCAGCGCGCCCTTGTCGGCCCACCAGTGGGGCACCACGAAGTCCAGCGTCAGCGGGCCGGCCGCCTGGCGCAACTTTGCCGCCAGTTCGAGATAACGCCGGTCGCGCTGCGACTGCGGCAGCACGTGGGCCGGGACCAGATACGGTTCGATATGGTACTGGACACCTTTCAGGCGCGCGCCCTCGGCAGCAGATGCGTTGTAGGCGGCGTAGGCACGCATGCGGGCGACGGCCGCATCCTGCGACGCAGGCAGCACCATCTCGGGCGCGCCTTCCATCGCGCTGACGGCAATCCCCCGGCTGCCGGCCTGGCGCACGAAAGCGCCCAGCTGCGCTACGTCGTCGACACTGCCGTCCCGCAGCGGCACGGTGATGAAGACCGCGCCGATCTTTTGCTGGACTGCCCAATCGAGCAGCGCTGCGCCGCGTTCGCGCCATTCGTTCGGACTCCAGGTCCAGGTCGCGCGCGCTGCCGCAGCCGCATCGGCGTCACCGGCAGGCTGGAGCGTCAGCGCGGCGAGCGTGAGTTTTGCGGCGCCTTGCGGACAGGCAATCGACAGCGCGCGCCAGTTGGCACGGTCCAGTTTTTCGGGCAGGTCAAAGCGCGCCGTCTGCACTGGTTGGCCGGCGTCCAGGCTGCCCAGATCGAACGTCTGGTCCGGCTTGCCCTGCGCGCCGCTCGAGAGCTGCAGCGCAAAGCGGCCTTCGCCGGAAAACGCGGCCTGCATCACGGCGCGTGCGCGCGGCATGAACCACGGGCCCAGCAGCGTGACGCTGGCGGGCCTGGCGCCGGCGCGGCACGTCAGGTATAGCCGGCCGTCCTTGACGTCGGCGCCGATGCGCGCCGTATCGCCGTGGGTGCGGGTCTGCATCGCGCCCAGCAGGCTGGCGCCAAATGGCATCGGGGTCTGGGGCCGCGGGGCGGGCTGGTCACTGACTAGCGTGTGTTCGCTGACGCTGAATGACTTGCCCTTGTCGGCCTCGATCCCGCGCAGCAGGATGGTCTTGCCGGGGCTGGCATCCGGCGGCAGGAAGTGCAGCGCCTGGACACCCATGACCGCCGTGGGCAGCGGCAGCACGCGGCAATTCGCCTGCTGCTTGCCGGGTTCTTCGGTGACGATGGCGTGCAGGATGGTGCCGTCGCGCGCCGTGGTCTGGGCGGTGATGGCGCCGGGGGAGACGACCAGCGGACCCGGACACAGCTGCAGGCTGGCAGCAAATGCGGGTGTGGTCGACAGCGAGAGTGCAAACAGGAGTGGGAGCGAACGGGACATGACTTGATTTTAAGTCAATGGCCCGAATCGGCGCGTACGGTTCGGCCGGGTAACAGCCCCTGCTATGACCAGGCGCGGCACGCGACGTGTATCGGCGGCGAGTCACACGGCTTGCCACAAACCATCCATTACCCGCGACGGCCGGGCGGGCCACGCAGCGGATCGAGCAGGCCGCGCAAATCGTTGTGATCGAGCTCGTACATCAGGGCCAGCAGCTGCCCCAGTTCGCCGCGCGGAAAACCTGCGCGCGCAAGCCAGCCCAGATAATGACCGGGCATATCGGCAATCTTGCGGCCTTTGTATTTGCCGTAAGGCATTTCTCGAACGAGAAGGAGGACTAAATGGTCAGCATTCATCGTGCGGCACTTTAGCAAACAACGGCGACGTTGTAGCATTTCGATGACAAGGGAGGCCACCATGGACAATCAATTTGATCTCGACCGTTTTGTGCAGGCACAGGATCCGGTATACGCCACGGTGCTGAGCGAGCTGCGCGCCGGCCACAAACGCACGCACTGGATGTGGTTCGTGTTTCCGCAGATCGCCGGCCTGGGCACGAGCGCCATGGCGCAGCGTTATGCCATCGCGTCCGCCGACGAGGCGGCCGCGTATCTCGCGCATCCGGTGCTGGGAAAGCGCCTGCGCGAGTGCGCGGGCATCGTCGCCGCGCTCGACGCCGAATCGGCCGGCGCCATCTTCAGCCATCCGGACGAGCTGAAATTCCACTCGTCGATGACGCTGTTCGCCGACGTGGCGCCGGATGAGGCCGTGTTTCAGGCCTGCATCGACACCTACTTCGACGGCCAGGCCGACCCGGCCACGCTGGCCCGGCTGTAACGGAAGTAGCTGGCGGGGCGCTCAGGCCTCGGCCAGCTGCGCCAGCAGTTCATCCGGGCGCCCGCGCAGGGCCACGTGCAGGATGACCGCCGTACTCAGGCGCAGTGCCGGATGGCTCGCGCGGTGGCGCGCGAACCAGAACACCTCGTCGAGGTCTTCGTCGTCGTGCTGCGACACCGTCACGATCTGCTCGGGCGGGATGTCGTCATAGTCGAAGGCCTCGAGCGCGGCGTCTTCGACGGCGTCGTGCCAGCTTTCGCACTCCTTGCCCCAGGCCAGCATGCTGCGGCAGCCCGACGCGACCAGCCAGCGCGCCACGTCCCAGCGCCACATTTCGTCGCTGTCGTCATCGATGACGACGATCGCCATGAACGGCGCCAGGGCGGTCAGGTCGGGCAGGGCGTCGTGGGGCCGTAGTTGCAGGTAGTGGGCTTTGGCTTGCATGGTGTCGGTGCCGGGTCGGTGGTTCAAAGGCGTCATTATCGCAGGCTCCAGGCCGCAACATGCGGCAGCCTGCAGCTGATGCGGACGAACAATAGTGTCGACACTAAATAGTAGACACAATAAGCCAAGGCGGACATGCTTCCGGGAACTCTGCTTTCGGCCAAGAGCGGAAGTCGATGAAAGTAAAATTTATCGCAGCGGGCGTGTTTACGACTTTAACTGAACGCAACTGCGTTACGATATCGCTAAGTGGGAAGCTAAAAACATATCGATCAATAACTTAATGCGGTAATTCAACGAAAAAATTTCTCTTAAGTAAGGTGTGACTAAGCAAAGGATATAGCACTTATGGATCTCGTAGAAACTTTGAGAAAAAAGATTTTAGTCCTTGAAGATGGGGATTATATTCCCGGATTGAAAGCGGTTCTACTACACATCGAGACGGCTTTTCGGCACCTTTCTCGTGGTCAAGACTACGATGATGACACCGCCTTTACTGATGCCATTTATCGAACCAATCAAGCTTTTGAAGGAAGCGTCAAAGAAGCATATCGGGTCCTTGCGGGCCAAGACCCGGGAAAGAAGCGCCCTTACGACATCGAAAGCTATCTCGAACAAAGCAATACATTCCGTAGTCGAGTTTTGAGCCAACTAACAACGTATCGTACTCAATGGCGAAATCCGTCAGCGCACGACTACAAGCTAGATTTTGACGAAAGTGAAGCGTTTCTCGCGATAGTATCTGTCTCAGCGTTTGCATGTTTGCTTCTTGATCAGATCGCTGAGAGTTTGGCTTTTAAGAAGTCGCAGGCTGAGGCTGAGGCACAAAAAACGCAGCTAGCAGCCAGCTTGGCACAAACGCTAAATGCCGAATTGTTAGCGCGAGTGACCGATTTGCTTATGCAGTTCTGTGCAACTCATATTCCACCTGTTCCTACTCCAGTCGCCAAACAAACAGAGTCTCAATTAATCGGGGCCCTCCACGGGTTTCTAGCTTCTACGGCTCCCGAGCTCAACGTCGAAACCGACGCACGCATGGACCCAGCCGAGCATTTAAGGGCTGACCTGTTAGTTGTTCGGGGAGATGAACGCCTCGTAATCGAGGTCAAACGGCGACGCAACCCTCAGACTTACGAGGGCGGGATTGCTCAATTAGAGCATTACTTTTCCGTTGGCGGCGTTAAGAGCGGTATCCTGCTGTTCCCGCCAGATAGCGCCAGTGAAATGGAGAAATTATATACGGCAGTGGGTGGCACCAATGGGCGTGTTGTCATCCTGTCACCGGTCGGATCTAGCCCCCTCGTCAACCGGCTCTCCGCCCACCGGCGCTCTTCGAATGAGACCTAACTTCGATGTTAGGTTTCTAACGAGCAGCCTCGCCATGCGCTCTTGCCAAGCTCTCTATGTAAACTTGCAGTCCATCGATGAACGTTCACAAGGGGTGCTCCTGCTTGTCGCTAATGTAAATAGGTTTCCAACCTAGCAACCCGATACAGGACATGCCGGTTGGATTCGCCCAAAAGCAGACTTTCATCGGCCTACTCATCCACTTTTCTCGCACTTGTGGTAGAATTTCCGCATACCAGCGACCAGGAGTAGCTCCGGTCTAATGTCTGGTCCCTAAGGCGATTTATGAATTTACGTGTGCCCGGTGGCTGATCAGCGACCGGGCATTTCGTATTGGGGTTTCGCTTGATGAGGTTATGAGGTCAACGCCACTCTGCAAATGAACCATGATTTGGGTCAGTTATGAATCCACAGCCACTGCATCAGTTGTTCAATGCGATGTATCACGACAAGTATCAGTTCAGTGAGTTTTTAGCCCTTAAACCAGAAGAGCAATACAGCCCTATTCATTGGAAGAGTCGAACGATTTACAAGCCATCGCCGATACTAAAAGATTTTCATAAGTTCCTCACTGGGTTTCTTCTTGACTTTCTCTCAGTGAATGACTCGGTCTCCTTCGCTTATCGCAAGGGCGCTTCGCTGCTGCAAGCGGTAAGTCCTCATGCCAACAGCCGGGCATTTTTTCAGACCGATCTTGAGCGTTTCTTTGAAAGTATTACGTCGAGTTTAATCCGTACGGTTCTTGACCGAGCGTCTACGCCAGTCTCCGATTTGGCTGATTATGTTGAGCATATTATCCACTTGCTAACGATTGGTGGAACCCTTCCAATTGGCTACTCTACGTCTCCGATACTGAGCAACGCATGCTTGCTGGGATTTGACGCGCGACTTACCGGTATTTGCAACTCACGGAATTGGATATATACGCGCTATGCTGATGACATTATTATTTCCTCTTGCTCTCGCGCGGCGATCAATGATGTGGGGCACGTAGTCGAGGAATGTCTGAGGGCTGAGCTCGGAGATGGTTTTCGGCTAAATAGAGACAAGACCAAGCTCACAACCATCGGCCGCAAGGTGAAGCTTCTCGGTTTTGTAGTTCTACCAACGGGCGGCATTATTGTCGACAGAAATGTCCGCGACCGGGTAGAGACTTGGCTCTATTTCTACCTAACAGATCGGGCACGTTTGGGAAAAATCTTTGCGGAGGAAAACGAAGAGGGGATGGAAGAGGGTCTTGAACGGCTGAGCGGCCTGGTCAGTTACATTCACTCGGCAGACGGAGCTTATTTCGAAAAAATGAGACTCAAGTTTGGCAGTACGGTTCTTGATAGTTTTCTTCATAAGACGGCTCGATGACGCATCTCAAAATTACCTTAGAGTCGATTCAACACTTAGCATACTTGACTCTTGACTTAGACCTTTCGAAACCTGGCTTGGTATGTCTTGTAGGGCGAAATGGCGCGGGGAAAACCACTCTGGTAAGAGCTTGACGCAATCTTGCTAATGCGGATACATTCGTCAGCACTGCGACACCTCATGCATTTTCCGCTACTAGCAAAATCACTTATGTTGTCGATGGAGTCGAAGTGCTGTTCAACTATGATCGTAGAATTCGATCGCTGAACTGTCGCCAGGCGATACCTACCGACTGGCGTAATCTGATCGCTGCAGAACTCCCAATGCCGCACGGATTACGCTTTAACTACTTCAAGAGCGCGAGCGAGGCTGATATGGACATCCGTAAAGCGATTGCGCTCGGTGTATATGTGCAACCCATTGACCTGATTAATTTTCTGAGTGAAATATACCGTAATAGTCGCTTTTCAAAAATGGTTGAGGTTACCGTTAAGGGGAAAAATTACTATGCTGTTGTGAAGGATGATGGCACTTATATCCGAGAGGACTATTTGAGTTCCGGGGAGTATTTTCTTATCAACTTGTACCGAACCCTCCAGGGGAGTGCGCAACTGATAGTAATCGATGAAATCGATATTTCCCTTGACGCTGCAGCGCAGGCAAATTTAGCGCGGTGCCTGAGGGCTTTCTGTGATCGCTTTAAATGCAAAATATTTTTTACAACCCACTCGCTGGCTTTGATGCAGCAGCTTGACGACGATTCAGAACTTTTTTTCATAGAGACTAATAACGATCAAGCGTCGATTAGACTAACTTCATACAGCGACGCGAAAGCTCGTTTGTTCGGATTTCTTGGATGGGATCGTTACATCTTGACCGAGGATGAGGTACTGTTAGGCTTTTTAAAAGCGATTATTGGGAAATTTTGTCCGAGAGTGTTTTTTCGATACAAAATTATTCCACTGGGAGGTGGTTCGCAAGTCGTCAATCTTATGCGACAAAATGAGCTGGAACAATTCTTAGCGTCTCCAGATAAAGTGATTTCAATTCTCGATGGAGATCAGAAAAACGAGAAGTACTGCCAGGGTCAGCGAGTACATATGATTCCTATCGAGAGCGTCGAAAAATCTCTCTACGCATATCGTCAGGCAGACCCTGAATTCCCTTTTTTGTGCGAACGAAAAGATTTCACAGGATGCAAAGACTTTCACAATTATCTTCAGCAAAAAAAAATAGCAACTCAGGAAGAAATTTTTCAATATTTAATCGAGAAAAATGATTTTGTGTTGCGCGATCTTGTGATCGTCTTGCAAGATTTTCTCGTTGAAAATTCTTAATCCTTACGTCTAATAAGCAATTTAGGATGTCCGCGCCATTTGACTAGAAGCATGAAATGGCTACAATCGCTTGGTAATAAAAATTGGCATCGGCTAGCCATCTATATGTAAATGGTCAATTTATTCCGATTTGAGTTAGAAGCTGGGAGCAAGGCCGTGTAACTTCTAATGTCAGTTTGGGGTCGGAAACGTACGGTGGAGTAGGGAAAAAATTTTAGGCACTGTGTCTAGCTTATTGTTAGTTGACAGCCGATCGCGACAGTGCGCTAGCCGGCGCCGTCCAGCAGCGTGTACAACTGCGCGATATCGATCGGCTTGACCAGGTGATGGTCGAACCCGGCCTGCAGGATCTGCTGGCGGTCGCTTTCCTGGCCATAGCCGGTGATGGCGATCAGCAGCGCGTGGGCGGTGCCGGGTCGGGCGCGCAGGCGGCGCGCCAGTTCCAGGCCGTCGATGCCGGGCAAGCCGATGTCGAGCAGGCATACCTGCGGCGCGTTGGCCAGCGTGGCGGCCAGCGCCTCGAGCGGATCGTGTTCGACCTGCACCTGGTGGCCGCTCGCTTCCAGCAGCATCGCCAGCATGACGGCCGCGTCGACATTGTCGTCGACAACCAGCACGCGTAGCGGCGCCGCGTCCGCGCCCGGCTGCGCATCGGGCACTGGCGCAGCCGGCTCAGGTGCATGCAGCAGCGGCAGGCAGACCGAGAACCGGCTGCCCTGGCCCGCGCCAGCGCTCTCGCAGGCGACCTGGCCGCCATGCAGCTCGATCAGGCTTTTCACGAGCGCCAGGCCCAGCCCCAGGCCGCCCGATGAGCGGTCCGAACTGCGCTCGGCCTGCGTGAACAGATCAAAAGCGCGCGCCGCCAGCTCGGGCGCCATGCCGATCCCGTTGTCGAGGACATCGATGTGCAGCCGGTCGCCACGCGCGAAGGCAGTCACGGCCAGGCGCCCGCCCTCGGGCGTGTACTTGGCAGCGTTGCCCAGCAGGTTGGCCACCACCTGCACCAGGCGTTTGCGGTCACCCAGTACCTGCGTGCCGGGCGGGGGCAGGTTCAGCGCCAGAGCATGGCCGCGTGAATCGATCAGCGGCGTGACCTGTTCCACCGCTTCGTGCAGCACGGTGCCGACGTCGAGCACGGCCTGGTCGAGCTCCACCAGCCCGCGCGTGACGCGTGAAACGTCGAGCAGGTCGTCGATCAGCGCCGTCATGTGTTTCACCTGGCGCCCGATGATCTGGCTGGTGCGCTTGAGCATGCCATCGTCGAGCTTCGTGCGCTGCAGCAGTTCGGCCGCTGCGCCGATCGGCGCCAGCGGGTTGCGCAGCTCGTGCGACAGCATTGCGAGAAATTCATCCTTGCGGCGGTCGGCCTCGCGCAGCTTGTCTTCCCAGGCCTTGCGCTCGCTGATGTCGCTGGCCGCGCCAATCCATTCATAGATGTCGCCAGCCGCGTCGAACATCGGCACGGCGCGCGACAGCGTCCAGCCGCAACTGCCGTCGTTGCGCCAGACCCGGTGTTCCAGTTCGAGGACGCCGCCGCCTTCCATCGCGCGCGCGATCCCGGCCTGGACCAGCGCATGGTCGCCAGGCGGAATGTAGTCGTCAAGCCAGTTGCCCGTGGGGGAATCCGTGTCCTTCATGAAGCCGCGGCCCTCGAGGCGGCGCATCTCGGACCAGTCGGCGCTCATGCGGTAGATGACGTCGGCCGTTGCATTGGTCAGCGCCCGGAAGCGTTTCTCACTTTCGCGCACGGCTACTTCGGAGTTGACTTGGTCGGTCACGTCGATATTGCTGTGCGAAATGCAGACCAGCTCACCGTCGGCGCCGAAAATCGGCGTGCTCGTTGCGGTCCAGAAGCGTTCTTCGAACCCCGGTTCGCCATTGGGCAGCACGACCGGAATCGGATAACGCAGGGCGGGCAGGGTGTCGGGATGCCTGCTGGCGCGGACCCGGGCCAGCGAGTCGCGCAGCAGCGCCTCGCCGAAGTCGGCCGGGTCGGCCGGATTACTGGGGAATGCCGTGAACAGGCTGACGCCCACGAGTTCGGTGCGGGTACGCGCCGACGCCTTCAGGAACGCGTCGTTGACGGCCAGGATTGTCGCTTCGGGCGTGGGTGACAACAGGTAATGCCCGAAGGGCGATCGGTTGAAGACAGACTCGAACAGGTTGGTCGGCAGCATCGATGTTCGACAGACGGTTGCAAAAGGTTAAATAATTATAGGCCACATTTGACGGATGCCGCATCAATTCCGAGCGTCAATTGTGGCCTCTGATCATTCGGCGACGCGCACCACCAGCTTGCCGAAATTCTTCCCGTCAAGCAGGCCGATGAACGCCTCGGGCGCCTGGTCCAGCCCTTCGACGATGTCTTCACGGTAGCGCAGCGACCCGTCCTTGATCCAGCCTGCGGCTTCTTTCAGGAAGGTCGGCTCGAGCCGTTCGACAAACTCGTTCTGCAGGAAGCCGCGCACGGTCAGGCTCTTGAACAGCGTGAGGCTCAGGTCGATCGAGGCGCCCGCGCCCGCATCGTTGTAATGCGACACCAGGCCGCACACGGGAATGCGCGCGAAGTTGTTCAGCAGTGGCTTGACGGCTTCGAGCACCTGGCCGCCGACGTTCTCGAAATAGACGTCGATGCCGTCCGGGCAGGCCTTGGCCAGCTGCTCGGCGAAGTCCGGTGCGCGGTGGTCGACGACCGCGTCGAATTTCAGCTCGTCCTTGATGAACGCGCATTTCTCGGGGCCACCGGCGATGCCCACGGCGCGCGCGCCCTTGATGCGGGCGATCTGACCGACGACCGAGCCGACCGCGCCGCTGGCGGCGGCCACGACGACGGTTTCGCCTTGCTTTGGCTGGCCGATTTCCAGCAGGCCGGCATACGCCGTGAAGCCCGGCATGCCGAGCACGCCGACGGCGGTGGAGACGGGTGCGCTGTCCGGATCGACGCGGCGCAGGTTGCTGCCATCCGAGATGGCGAACGACTGCCAGCCGGAGTAGGCCACGACGATGTCGCCTTCTTTCCAGTCCGGGTGGTTCGACTGCTTGACGCGGGCGACGGTCCCGCCGACCATCACGTCGCCCAGCTCCAGGGCGGCGGCGTAGGTGGCGGTGCCGTTCATGCGGGTGCGCATGTACGGGTCGAGCGACAGGAACAGCGTTTCGAGCAGCAGTTCGCCGTCGCCCGGTGTGGGGATCGGCGCATCCTCGATGCGGAAGTTCTCTGCGGTGGGCTTGCCCTTCGGGTGCGAGACGAGGACGATGCGGCGGTTGGTTGTTGCGGTCATGTGTTGAGCTCCTTCGAGTGAATCGGATGGCATAGCATAAAGAACGTTGGCCGATGGTGCCCACGCGCCACACCCAATCGCTGAAACTGGCCGCAAGGCAATGTCATACGGCGCGAAACGGAAGGGCGTGCGTATAATCGCCATACGTTTGCCCTATCACTACAGAAAAAACAACTCATGGCCTCTTCTTCCGACAACATCAGCATGGCGGTGTTCTGCGACTTTGAAAACGTCGCACTGGGCGTTCGCGACGCCAATTACGAAAAATTCGACATCAAGCCAGTGCTGGAACGCCTGCTGCTCAAGGGCAGCATCGTGGTCAAGAAGTCGTACTGCGACTGGGACCGCTACAAGGGCTTCAAGGCGGCGATGCACGAAGCGAACTTCGAGCTGATCGAAATCCCGCACGTGCGCCAGTCGGGCAAGAATTCGGCCGACATCCGCCTCGTCGTCGATGCACTCGATCTGTGCTACACGAAGTCGCATGTCAACACCTTCGTCATCATCAGCGGCGACTCCGACTTTTCGCCACTGGTGTCGAAGCTGCGTGAGAATAACAAGCAGGTGATCGGCGTTGGCGTCAAGCAGTCGACTTCCGACCTGCTGGTGGCAAACTGCGACGAATTCATCTTTTATGATGACCTGGTGCGCGAACAGCGCCGCACCGCCGCCAAGCGCGACGAGCGCAAGGCCGCGCCGCAACCGCGTCGCCCAAACGCCAGCAACAACACCAACACCAATGTCGGCGACGACAAGCGCAAGGAAGAACTCGAGGCGCGCAAGGTGCAGGCGCTCGACATGGTGGTCGAGACGTTCGATGCGCTCACGTCCGAGCGCGGCGACACCGGCAAAATCTGGGCCTCGCTGCTGAAAGACACGCTCAAGCGCCGCCGTCCCGATTTCTCGGAAACCTATTACGGCTTCCGCACCTTCGGCAACCTGCTCGAAGAAGCGCAGACGCGCGGCCTGTTCGAATTCGGCCGCGACGAAAAATCCGGCACTTATGTGTTCCGCAGCGCGCATGCGGGCAATGCAGCAGCGGGCCAGGAAGCCCAGCAGGACGGCACGCAGGCGCCGGACGCCGTGGTGCAGGACATGCTCGACGCGGCAGCACCGGTCGAGGGCAGTGACGAGCCGGTCAAGAACGATGGCCGTCGTGGCCGTGGCCGCGGTGGCCGCAAGGGCGGTAACCGCAACGAGGCGACGAACGTGCCGGCGCTGATGGAACCGGTGGCGGTCGAGCCGGAACCGCAGGAAGAACTGTTCGAGGAACCGGCAGCGCAACCGCAATCGCAACCGGAAGCGCAACCGGTCAGGAACGACGGCCGTCGTGGCCGTGGTCAAGGCGGTCGCAAAGGCGGCAACCGCAACGACGCATCGAACGTGCCGGCGCTGCTGGAGCCGGTCGCTTTCGAACCGGAAGCACAGGACGAGACCTTCGACGAACCGGCATCGCAACCGACACTGGTCGTGAGCGACGCCGAGTCGGTGGAAACTGAAGCAGCGCCGGCGCCAGTCGAGAAAGAACGTCGCCGCGCGCCACGCAAGCCGTCGGCGAAGAAGCTGGCGGAGCAGGCTGCAGCTGCTGAAGCCGAAGCTGCTGCAGCAGCCGAAGCCGAAGCACAGGCTGCCGCCGCCGCTGAGGCGCAGGAAGAGGTCGCGCCTGAGCCAGAAGCGGAAATGGATGCGGAGGCAGCCACGCCGGCACGCACCAAGGGCGCCCGTCCGGCGCGCAAGGCCGCACCGCGCAGCCGTCGCCCTGCCAAGCCGAAGGCCGGTTCCGACAACGGCTGACAACGGCTGATCGCGCGCCGCGCACCGCTGCGCGATGCCATAATCACGACGCCTGCCCGGTTTTCGGGCAGGCGTCGTCGTTTGATGGAGCCTCGCATGCGCACACGTGCCGTCCTGTTCCTGCTGTCCTGCCTGGGCGCGCCAGCGCTGGCCGCCGCGCCGGCGGACGTCGCCGCCGGTCATCCGATCCTCGGGATCTGGCGGCTGACGGTGCCGGGTACCGAATGCGCCGAGACCTACCGCTTTCGCGCCGACGGCACCACGTTCGTCACCAGCGCCGCCGAGGTCTCCGAAAGCGTGTATGTCGTTTCCGCACAGCCCGACAAGCAGGGCTTCTATCGCCTGCAGGACCGTATCGTGAAAGACAATGGCAAGCCCGATTGTTCCGGTAATGTGATGAAGCCGGGCGCGCAGGTCATCAACTACATCCAGTTTCACCCGTCACGCACCATTTTCCTGATGTGCGCCGACCAGACCATGCAAACCTGTATCGGGCCATTCCGGCGGGTGCGCAGCGAAGAGGTTTGAACGCCGCTTGCCCGGCAGTGTATATTGCTGGGCAAAACGATCATCCCCGGCTTTTCATGTCCCCGTTACTCCTGTTTTGCATCCTCATCGGCTACTTCGCCTTGTTGCTGGCCGTGGCCTGGGCCACGTCGCGCGGCGCCAACAACGACAGCTTCTTCATCGGTAACAAGAGCAGCAACTGGGTGCTGGTCGCCTTCGGCATGGTCGGCACCACGCTGTCGGGCGTGACGTTCGTCAGCGTGCCGGGCGCAGTGGGCGTCGACGGTTTCGGCTACGCGCAGATCCTGATCGGCTACGTGATCGGCTACCTCGTCGTCACCTGGCTGCTGCTGCCGCTGTACTACCGGCTGCAGCTGACGTCCATCTACCACTACCTCGACGTGCGGCTCGGCCGGCGCGCCTACCAGAGCGGGGCCGGCTTCTTCATCATCTCGCGCCTGCTGGGCGCCACCGCGCGCTTGTATTTGGTGGTGAATATCCTGCAGGTGGTCATCCTCGACAGTCTGGGCGTGCCGTTCTGGCTCAGTACGCTTGTTGTGCTGGGGATGATCCTGCTCTACACCTACCAGGGCGGCGTCAAGACCATCGTCTGGACCGACACGCTGCAAACGACCGGCATGCTGTTCGGCCTGTTCGCGTGCGCCTGGTTCCTGCTGGGCGAGCTGAACCTGTCGGTGCCGGACAGCCTGGAGCAGATGCGCTCGAGCGGCCTGGCGAGCGTGTTCACGACAGACCTGAATAGCCCGAATTTCTGGCTCAAGCAGATCGTCGCCGGCGCGCTGATCACCATCACCATGACGGGGATGGACCAGGAGATGATGCAAAAGACCATCTCGGTCAAGACGCTGGCCGACTCGCAGAAGAACCTGCTGGCGCTGACGGCCGTGCTGGTCGTCGTGCTGCTGTCGTTCCTGTTCCTGGGCGGTCTGCTGTACCTGTACGCGCCGACCGTGGGCGTGACGGCCACCGGCGACAAGATCTTCCCGGCCGTCGTCATGGGCCACCTGCCGCCGGCGCTGCAGATCATCTTTCTGATCGCGCTGATCTCGGCGCTGTTCCCGAGCGCCGACGGCGCGATCACGGCGCTGACCTCGTCGACCTGCATCGACCTGCTGGGCATCAAGCGCAGGACGGATCTGACCAAGGCGCAGGCCGAGGGGCTGCGCCGCCGCGTGCACCTGGGCTACGCGTTCCTGTTCCTGCTGCTGGTGATGGGCTTCAAGGCGGCCGACAATCCCAGCATGATCGGCGTGATCCTCAAGCTCGCGGCCTACACCTACGGCCCGCTGCTCGGTCTGTTCGCATTCGGCATGTTCACGGCGCGCATGCCGCGTAATCGCCTTGTACCGCTGGTCACGATCGGTGCGCCGGTCCTGTGCGCGATCCTTGAGTACAATCAGGCGTATCTGCTCGGCTCGTACCGGCTCGGGCTGGAACTCTTGATGATCAACGGCATGCTGGTGTTTGCGGGGCTGTACGCGATTTCGCTGC
>Ga0308163_10001904_pt1 | contig 20782 bp, 23 predicted proteins | sample PhyTR1_FD_201037 | JGI IMG/M metagenome (GOLD analysis project Ga0308163, IMG submission 201037) | Phyllosphere microbial communities from UC Gill Tract Community Farm, Albany, California, United States - DLSLT.R1 | ecosystem: Host-associated > Plants > Phyllosphere > Unclassified | place: USA...
GTAAAATTATTCGACTACTTTTGAAACGGACTATGTACTCATTCTTGCCATTTTCTCTGCAGTATTCTTGCCGAAAGTAATGTACCGTTAAGTGCCAAAAATCCTGCACTATTACTTTCCGTTCACAAGATTCTTGTCTGCCATTTCACCATAAGCCTTGTAAACCTTGATCTCCATCGCTTTTAGACCAGAATTGATATTGCGCACTTCTTCACTGTAACCCGTTACCTTCTGGCTCTGGTTGTTACACTTCGCAGGATCAATAAAACGTTTAGAGGAAATATCCGTCCTCACACCTCCAATTGTAATTCTTAAATAAATCGGCACTAAGCCATTAGCATTCATCTCTGATCTTTTTAAAAAGAAAAGTAACCCTAGTTTCTTGTTCATCGCAATAGATTTATGTGAATAAATTTAGTTTATTGCGTTACTGCTGTCAAGATGTTCGGCTATTGAACATGTTCAAATTCAGTAACTTACAAGGGTTTGAGGTGCCCCCATTGCGGACGGCTAAATAGGGCATCCATTGGGGCACCTCAGAATGCGATAAAATGTGCGATTTTGAAAATACTCTGCAAACAAAAAACGCTTTAAACATAAGTTTAAAGCGTTTTAGTGTATATTGAAGATACATTTGCGGAGAGTGGGGGATTCGAACCCGCGGACCCTTTGACAAGTCAACAGTTTTCAAGACTGCCGCAATCGACCACTCTGCCAACTCTCCGCGACAAAAGTACAAATACCGCTTGATTCTGCAAATAATGATGTTGATTTTTTAACAGAAAATTGATAACTCGTTAATGCAGAGAGAGAAAAACTTTTACTTCATCATTTTATTGCCCTCTAAAGGCGGTTTTTTGAACATATTGAAGGGTTGTTTGATGATTTTGATGCTCCGTTTTGACAGGTCTACACTCGCATTCAGCTCAAAACCCAGCAAAAGTATCAGGGAATTGAGGTACAACCAGATCATTATAACAATTAAAGTACCGATGGAACCGTAAACTTTATTGTAGGAACCAAAGTGGTTAATGTAAAAAGAGAAACCCCAAATCGTCAAAAATGCAAGGATAGTCGCCAGCCATGAACCTGCACTGAAAAACTTCCACTTCTTTGTATTGGCAGGGCCGTAACGATAAAGCACGGAGATTGTCACAAAGTACAGTATTCCAAGAAGCGCCCATCTGGACAGCTCTATCAGAAATACAACCAGTTTAGCATTCACATGCAAGCCGCGGTTGATATAATTCAATGCAAGTTCCCCAACCGTCATCGCTGCGATAGTAACAATCAGGGAGAACACAATTGTACAAGTAAGAATCAACGCAATTATACGCTGTTTGAGCCAGCCTCTGGTTTCACGGGTAAGAGAGGACTTGTTAAAAGCTCTCATGAGGTTATGCAGGCCATTGGTAGCGAAAAACACAGAGAGGATAATACCAAAGGAGAGTAACTTCCCGTTCTGGATCTTAATGATCTCATCAATGGTAGTCTCAAAAGCTTTGTAAGCCTGCCGGGGAAGGATCAACTGCAAAAGAACCATCAGCTGATCCTGGAAACCAATACGCTTGGGTATATAAGGAATCAGTGTAAACAAAAAGATGATACCAGGGAAAATCGCCAGCATAAAATTGTAAGCCAGCGAAGAAGCCTTGTTTACCAAAGACTCCTTGCCAATCTCTTTGAAGAAAAAGACAGCAATAGTATAAAGCGGAAGCGGGCTAAACCCTGGAAGAACACAATCTTTTGTCCATTCTATAAATGAGGAATAAGACTTTAATCGTAAAAGTTGCCAGTGTAACCAGATCATTCATCAAAATTAAGTAAAATTTCGGGCTATTTCCTCCTCAGGGATTGACAAAGCGCACTGATCTTATTTAAAGATATTCCTTTTGTTTAAAGCTGCGCGGTATTTATTGGCATTGATCTCATGTTCTGCTTTGGTCTCTGCAAAGGCATGGTACCCGGAGAAATCCTCTTTAGCACACATGTAGATATAGTTGTTGTGGTTATAGTTTAACACTGCATCTATCGCATTGATACTCGGCATCATAATAGGGCCGGGAGGCAAACCTGCATATTTATAGGTGTTGTATTTGGAGTCAACACGCAACAAAGCATTGGTCACACGTTTAACGGTAAAATCATTGTTAGCGAAGATCACGGTTGGATCAGCCTGGAGCAAAATCCCTCTGTTTAAACGGTTAAGGTATAAGCCGGCAATGATTGGCATTTCTTTGTCGTACAAAGCTTCACCATCAACTATGGAAGCCAGAACGGTTACCTGCTGCGGAGTAAGTTTCAGCGCTGCTGCTTTTTCCTTGCGGGCTGCAGTCCAGAACTTATCGTACTCTTTCTGCATCCTGTCAAAAAACTCAATAGGTGAAGTATTCCAGTACATATCATAAGTATTGGGAATAAACATCGTATAACTGTTGTCTTTGGTAAAACCGTATTTTTCTACCAATGCAGCAGAATCGAGCACTTTAATGAATGCCAATGAATCTGATTCCAGGTTCTTTGCCAGATAACCGGCAAAATCTTCTTTTCTCCTGATGTTATGGAACTTTAGCTTAACAGGCTCCTGATTGCCGGCTTTGATCATATTGATCAGCGCACGGTTGGTTAATCTTTTGGAGAGCTTATAACGCCCAGGTTTCAAACGCTTCGCAAGATCCATCTTGGCGGCTGCCTGACTAAATGTACCTACATCTTTCAGCAGGTTTTTACTTTTGATTTCCGCATATACATCCTCAATGGAAGCGCCGGTTTTGATATACAGGTAGTCTTCTTTGCCCGAGACATTGGGGCTGAAATATATTTTAAACTGCTGAAAGCCAAAATAGCCAACAATAATACCCAGAACGAGTACAGCAGAGGCAATAATAATAAGTGTTTTATTTTTTGGTTGTTTATTTTCGGTGGTCATACAGGATCTTAAATCTAATTAGTAGGCTTATTGTTTGATAAGGTAATATTTACGGGAGTACCTAATTTTACCTTGGTTAAGGTATCAGATAATACCGGATCTTGCGCAACAATAACAGCATTGGCGGTATCAGTGATATTCCCTTCATAAGTGATCGTTCCCAATTTGAGGTTTGATCCCCTTAAAGAAAAGGCAGCCTCATCTTTGGTAAATCCTAAAAGTGTCGGGATATCCACATCCTCGTTTCCACGTCCATCGCCAAGCAGCATATCTATCTTGGAACCCTTTGGAATGATATCACCGGGTTTGATGGCCTGGCCGCCGAATGAAACTTCCAGAACTACATCCCTGCTAACATCTGCCTTGTAAACAGTGTCTCCAACTTTTAAGCCGAAACTGCCGATGATGGATTGTGCCTCGATGAAGGACTTAAACTGGATATCCGGGAATTTCACATTTGGTGCCTGTGCAGTATTGATAGTAAGGTATATTGTCCGGTTGTCTTTTACAAAGGTATTGGCTTCAGGATCCTGGTCGATCACGGTTCCCGGTGGCATATCCATAATATAAACAGAATCTACTTCGTAACGCAGGCCAAGGTCTTCCAGTTTAGTGATTGCCTGGTTATAGGATAGCCCTTTAACAGCAGGTACATTTAATCCTTGTCCGTGTTTAGTGTAGTAACGCAAACTGAAGAAGGCAACAAGCAGGAGCACCACAACGGTGGCCACTGCCGCAAAGAGGTTATTTCTGAAGGATTTAGTTTGTAAATAGGAGATGAAATTTGCCATTTATTTTTTATGGGTGCATTGTATTGGGTCAAATTTAGACTAAAATTATATTTTATCGGAATTTAAATGAGATCTGAATAAACTATTTTGATATTTTTGAGCCGCTATCTTATAGTTGAATTTCTTTCGTTATTAAGATATAAAGCGCAAACATATACAAAACGATGAAGAAAATAATCGCATTGCTTACCGGAGGTACTACAGGAGAATGGGTAATTTCTGTTAAAAGCGCCGCCACAATAGCCCATAACCTCGATGCAGATAAGTTTGAGGTCTATAAAATTATGGTTACCCAGCAGGGATGGTTCTATGAGCCTTCGGATTCTGTCAGGGTAGAAATCGACAAGAATGATTTTTCGCTTACTATAAGAGGCCGCAAAGTAACTTTTGACGGGGTGTTTATAGCAATCCATGGTGCCCCGGGAGAGGATGGCAAGCTGCAGGGTTATCTGGATATGATGAATATACCTTATACGACCTGTGATGCACTGACTTCGGCAATTACCATGAATAAAGGGTATACCAAAGCAGTTGTACAGGATGTTCCGGATTTGCATGTTGCCAAATCAGTGCAGATCTTTAACCATACTCCGTACGACCTGAACGAGATTAAAAAAACACTGCGCCTACCATATTTTGTGAAGCCAAACAATGGCGGAAGCAGTATTGGTATGAGTAAAGTGAAGAACCAGTATGATCTGCAGTCGGCCATTGATAAAGCATTCAAAGAAGATACCCAGATACTGATCGAAGAATTCATCGAAGGCCGCGAATTTACCGTAGGCGTCGTGAAGATAGACGGAAAAGTAACAGTACTGCCTGCCACTGAGGTAGAAACGGCAAAGGAATTCTTTGACTTTGAAGCGAAATACACCCCGGGCGTAGCAACTGAAACTACACCTGCACCTTTAAAACCAGAAACCCGTACGAGGGTAGAGGAGATCGCATCTGCCGTATATATGAAATTGAATTGCAGGGGAGTAGTAAGGATGGATTTCATCCTCCTGGGCGATGAGGGTGATTTTTACTTTATCGAGATCAATACGATTCCCGGGCAAACTGCCACAAGTTTTATCCCACAGCAGGTTGCTGCAATGGGGATGAAACTGAACGACTTCTATACAAAGATTATCAAAGAGACAATCGGTTAGTTAATGTTTTTTTGAACTCAGCTTTAAGTACCTGCTTGCTGCTTAGAACCTGAAGCCTACGTTAAGACCAGCTCTTGCACCTGCCCATGGGCCTTTGATATGGATATTTGCACCATTGCCATCAACAGTACTGGTTGCTTTGATCAAAGGAAGATCCTCAATCAGATTATCAATCTGATCCTTGATTACTGCCTGTTCAATCGCATTGGAATTTCTCTGAGAGGCCAGATCACCTTTCGCAGAACCGTAGTTAGGGCCAATGATCCACCAGTCAAGATAAACCAGTTTGCTTAGTTTCCACTGTGCACCGATTTTCAGACCTGCTGTATACGTATTGATGTCACCTTTAAAGAACATCGATTCAGTACGGTTTAACTGAGGAATATCAATTTCGATTGGACCTTCACCGCTGTATTTTGCATAACTCACATATGGAGCCAGGTAAAAGCCCTGAAAAACGCCTTTTTTACCCAGGTAAAATCTAACTTCCGGTGTGATTGCAAAATTGGATGTCCTGAAATTATCAATCGCTCTTTCAGTTTGTGCATCATCCACTGCATCGTTGATAGTGCCCTTAAAAGGAATACTTGATTTTGGCATATTTCTGTAACCCAGGGCAACAGAAATTTTGCTTCCTACAGCACGTTCATACTGGAAGGAATAACTTTTTGTGATTAGTGCTGCCACATTCCACTTAACAATGTTTTTGGTTTCTCCCGACAGGTTGTCTGACGAAGAAGTCTGTGCGTGTAGCTGCTGCATGCTGAGCGTTAAAGAAACTGCTGCTAAGACGAAGATTTTTTTAGTAAGGCTTTTACTCATAATAGATGTGTTTGTAAATTGGTTTGGTTTAAGTGCTTTTTTTTCACGAATTGAGTACTTTTGAGGATGTTGAGTAGTTATTTGTTAGCACATCAGTTCAAAACGGTTAGGTACAAAAAGGGTGCCGTTGTTTACGAACCCGGACAGAATCCCCGTTATGTCTACTTTATTAAAAGCGGCGAAATCAGAATGGTCACCGTAAACGATGAGGGCAGGGAATTCATTCAGGGTATTTTTAAGTCGCCACAGTACTTTGGAGAACCGGCATTACTGCTGCAGCGTCCTTATCTGGCTTACACCATTGCATCCAGTGATACGGAACTGATCCTGGTAGATCAGCAGCATTTCATGAAGCTGCTGGAAGAAGACAGGGCATTCAGTATGAACCTGATAGAAACACTTAGTAACCGTTTGTTTTATAAGTCGATGATGCTTGAGGAACTGGGAAACGAGCAGGCGGAACACAGGTTGAAAACCCTGATCACCTACCTTGGCCGTGAGTTGGAAACAGGCGCGGATTTGGGAGTGACCCGACGGGAACTCGCAGACATGAGCGGACTAAGGGTAGAGACTGTCATCCGGACAATAAAAAAGATGGCAGCTGCCGGCGAAATCAGCCTCCGCAGGGGTAAGATTACCAGGATGTAAGAGAGACACATCCAGGAGATACTAAGAATATCGTGGACAGGCTTGGGAAGAATTGAAAAATTTAACTGATAAGTCCTATGACATAGATCATATATTCGGCATTTGTAATAGCGTATCTTTGGTTCATAATCAATCACGTTATGAAAACGCTATCAAAATTTGAAGCTGTTGTACAGTGCAAATGTCCAAGATGCAGACAAGGGGATATTTTTTCGGGCAAAATGTATTCGCTTTCTTTCAAAGGTCAGACCACCAATGAATACTGCCCGCATTGCGAACTGCGCTTTGAAAGGGAACCCGGATTTTTCTATGTATCGATGTTTGTGAGTTACGCAATGAACGTTGCAGAAATGATCAGTGTCAGCGTAGCAAGTTATGTTTTTGGTCTTCCGCTGGTTTATGAAAGTCTTTGGTATTATGTAGGTATATTGTTATTGACCGTGTTTCTCTGTTCACCCTTCAATTACCGTTATTCCAGAGTGATCCTTTTACACTGGCTTACTCCCGGCCTTGGTTATATCCCTGGCAGCGGAGACGAAAAAGTAAACACAATAACAGCATAAAGATATATTGATACTTATATATAAAATATAAACTCCTTATATACTATACGTTTCAATCATTTCTTCAGTAACCCTTGTTCCGCGTCCCGATGTGGTATCGATCATCACATAATCAAACCAGCCATCTGCAGCGATCTTACCGGTTGCTGCATTTTCAATTTCGAACTGAACGCGGCATCCTTTATCATTAATAGTGAGGATACCTGTACGGATTTTAATCACATTGCCCATTTTCAGCGCTCTCTTGTAATCCACATAAGCCGTCCTGACAACCCATCCGTACCCGTTTTCGAGAAAGTGCTCCATGGGCATATGGTAAAACTTTTCCATTTGCTCGTAACGTGCCGCAAGTACATAATCAAAGTATTTGCTGTTGTGTACATGGTTAAACATGTCGATATCATCAGGCCTTACTGTCAGTTCCGTTTCGAAGATGCTGTACTTGGTCTTTTCCATGCTGTAAAAATAGGGCTTAAAGCCTGTTAAAGGAAATGTTAAACAACATCTAAGTGTATTATTTAAATCATTTCTGATATTTGCGAATCATTAAAACTTACACTATCTTTGCGCCTAATTAATTAATCCATATACACTTTAGTATAATTCAAGTAATGTATTTAAGTAAAGAAGTAAAAGCCGAAATTTTTCAAAAACACGGCGAAGTAGAAACTAACACAGGTTCAGCAGAAGGTCAGGTTGCGTTATTCACTTACCGTATCGCTCACTTAACTGAACATTTAAAGAAAAATCGTAAAGATTTCTCTACTCAGTTATCTCTTCAAAAATTAGTAGGTAAACGCCGTGGTATCCTGGCTTACCTGTTTCACAAAGATATCAACCGCTACCGTGCAATCATCAAAGCTTTAGGGCTGAGAGATATCATCAAACCATTAGGTTCGAGAGATAGCAAATAAGCGTATTAATATCAAAGAAAAGCCATTCTTAAGGATGGCTTTTTTAATTGAACAATAAAAAAATATATATAAATCTGGTGTGTAGAAAGAGGAAAACACACCGCAACAAATTGTAAATGAATGTAATAAAAAAATCGTTCGACCTGGGAGATGGTAGGATCATTGAAATCGAAACAGGTAAATTAGCTAAACAGGCTGATGGTTCTGTAGTTGTAAGAATGGGTGACACCATGCTTCTGGCAACTGTAGTGTCTTCAGTAGGTGCAAAATCTGGTGTTGACTTTTTACCATTATCTGTAGATTACCAGGAGAAATATGCTGCCGCAGGCCGTATTCCCGGAGGTTTCTTACGTCGTGAGGCAAGATTATCTGACTATGAGGTTTTAATCTCTCGTCTGGTGGACCGTGCTTTACGCCCGATGTTCCCTGAAGATTATCACTCTGATACACAGGTGATGATTACTTTGATCTCTTCTGATAAAAATATTATGCCGGATTCACTGGCAGGATTAGCAGCTTCTGCTGCAATTGCTGTTTCTGATATCCCTTTTAACGGTCCGATCTCTGAAGTACGTGTAGCGAAAATTGATGGCCAGCTGGTAATCAACCCATACGTGAGCGACTTAGAGCGTGCTACAATGGAATTCCTTGTTGCAGGTACTGAAAACGACATCGTAATGGTGGAAGGTGAAGCTGACGAGATTTCTGAAGAAGAAATGGTTGAAGCTATCGAATTTGCACACAAAGCGATTGTAGTTCAGGTTCAGGTTCAGAAAGAACTTGCTGAAGCAGTTGGTAAAACTGTTAAACGTACTTACTCTCATGAAGACAGCAACCCTGAACTGAAAGAACAGGTTTATGCTGCTACTTATGATAAAGTATACGCAGTAGCGAAAAGCCAGACTTCTAAATCTGAGCGTGGTGACCAGTTCGGAGCAATCCTGATGGACTTCATCGCAACTTTAGGTGAAGATATCGATGACGTTACCGGCTTCCTTTCTAAAAAATATTTCCACGATGTACAATACGATGCTATCCGTAACCTGGTATTAGATGAAGGTATGCGTTTAGACGGTCGTGATGTACGTACAGTACGTCCAATCTGGTCTGAAGTAAGTTACCTTCCTTCTGCTCACGGTTCGGCAGTATTCACACGTGGTGAAACCCAGTCTTTAACAACTGTTACTTTAGGTTCTAAAGATGATGAGCAAATGATTGATGGAGCTTTCATCAATGGCTACAACAAATTCCTTTTACACTATAACTTCCCTGGTTTCTCTACTGGTGAGGTTCGCCCGAACAGGGGAGCAGGCCGTCGCGAGATTGGTCATGGTAACCTTGCAATGCGTTCACTGAGAAAAGTTTTACCGGGACTGGAAGAAAACCCATATACTATACGTATCGTTTCTGATATTCTTGAGTCTAACGGTTCTTCGTCAATGGCTACTGTTTGTGCAGGTACTCTTGCACTGATGGATGCCGGTATCAAAATCAAAGCTCCTGTATCAGGTATTGCAATGGGATTGATCACTGATGAGAAAACTGGTAAATATGCAATCCTTACAGATATCCTGGGTGATGAAGATCATTTGGGTGATATGGATTTCAAGGTTACAGGTACTGAAAAAGGTATCGTAGCGTGCCAGATGGACTTAAAAATCAATGGTTTGAAATGGGAAGTATTAACTGCGGCCCTTAAACAAGCTAACGAAGCACGTCTTCACATCTTAAACGAGATGAAGAAAACGATTGCTGCTCCACGTGAAGATTACAAGGACCACGCTCCTCGTATCGTTTCCCTGAGTATTGACAAGGAATTCATAGGTGCGGTAATTGGCCCAGGCGGTAAAATTATTCAGGAGATGCAACGTGAAACTGGTGCATCGATCTCTATCGAAGAGGTTGGTAACAAAGGTATCGTTGAAATCTTCGCTGATAACAAAGCTGCAATTGATGCTGCTGTTAAACGTATCAACGCTATCGCCGCTAAACCGGATATAGGTGCTACTTACGATGGTAAAGTGAAATCAATCATGCCATTTGGTGCATTCGTTGAGATCATGCCAGGTAAAGACGGACTGCTGCACATCTCTGAGATTGCATGGGAACGTTTGGAAACTATGGACGGCGTGCTGAAAGAAGGCGACAAAATCCAGGTGAAATTACTTGATATCGATAAACAAGGAAAAATGAAGCTTTCCAGAAAAGCTTTGCTGCCGCGCCCGGCCAGACCGGAAGGCACACAGGAAAACAAACCTGCGTAAGAATTGTCATAAACCCCGCATTTTGCGGGGTTTTTTGTTTTAGAATTGGTTATTTTTTTATATTTACTTCCTCAAACCAGCAGCCTTTTTCTAAGTGTTTGGTTTGGAAATCAATAAACGAGAAACATGAAACACCTGATTGCCCCTTCAGTTCTTTCTGCTGATTTTGCCAATTTACAACGCGACGTGGAAATGATCAATTCCAGTGAAGCAGATTGGTTCCATGTTGACATTATGGATGGTGTATTTGTGCCCAATATCTCTTTCGGTTTCCCCGTAATGGAAGCCATCGCAAGACATGCAAAGAAACCGCTGGATGTGCACCTGATGATCGTTAATCCTGATCAGTATATTGAACGTTTTGTAAAAGCAGGAGCATCAAGTATCACAGTACATTATGAGGCTTGTCCGCATTTACACAGAACCGTCCAGTCGATCCACGAGGCTGGAGCAAAAGCTTCTGTAGCATTGAATCCGCATACGCCTGTAGAACTTCTGACTGACATCCTTACTGATCTTGATATGGTACTGATCATGTCAGTAAACCCTGGCTTTGGGGGACAACAGTTCATCCCGAATACGCTTGACAAGATTCGCCGCTTAAGGAGCCTGGCCAATATGCTGAATCCCGACCTGCTGATCGAAGTGGACGGGGGAGTAGGCCTGCACAATACACCGGACCTGATTCATGCGGGTGCTGATGTACTGGTTGCCGGAAACGCAATTTTCGCCGCTGCATCGCCAGCTGAAATGATTTCCTCGATGAAGCATCTGCCTTCTGCTCAAAGCAATAGTATATAAGCTCTATGCTTTCAGTAGTTAATTTCAAAAATGCCGGTTTAATTTCCATAAAACAATTACATTTACAACATATAAATAGCATATAAAATGAGACATAATTTTGGAGCAGGTCCCTGCATTCTACCCCAGGAAGTATTTAAACAGGCATCACAAGCCGTTTTAGATTTTAAAGACGGGTTATCGATACTGGAAATCTCCCACCGTACACCTGAGTTTGAGGCGGTAGTAGCAGAAGCTGTTAAACTGGTTAAAGAATTGTTAAATGTGCCTGAAGGTTACTCGGTATTATTTTTACAGGGTGGTGCAAGTCTGCAGTTTGCCATGGTTCCGATGAACCTGATGAGCGAAGGACAAACTGCAAGTTACCTGGAAACCGGTGTCTGGGCAAATAAGGCAATTAAAGAGGTGAAGAACTTTGGATCGGCTAATGTTGTAGCTACATCAAAAGAAGCTAATTTCACTTATATCCCTAAGGATTTTTCTATTCCTGAAGACAGTGCTTATTTCCATTTTACCTCCAACAATACTATTTACGGAACAGAATTGCTGACAGTGCCTGTAACTAAGGTTCCTGTAGTTTGCGATATGTCTTCTGATATCATGAGCAGGGTTATAGACGTATCTCAGTACGACCTGATCTATGCCGGTGCACAGAAAAATATCGGTCCTGCCGGTGCTACTGTAGTGATCGTTAAGGACGAGATCTTAGGTAAAACAACCAACAAGATCCCGTCAATGCTGGATTACAGACAACATATCGAGGGTGGTTCTATGTACAACACGCCTCCTGTATTTGCAATTTATGTGGCAATGCTGAACCTGAGATGGCTGAAATCCAAAGGTGGTGTTGCTGAAATTGAAAAAGAGAATATCGCGAAAGCAAAAGCTTTATATACGGAGATTGACAGAAATCCTTTATTCAAAGGAACCTGCGCAGTTGAAGACCGTTCAAGAATGAATGTATGTTTCGTTATGGAGAATCCTGAACTGGAAAAACCATTCCTGAAATATGCTGAAGAAAACGGAATGGAAGGAATTAAAGGACACAGAAGCGTAGGCGGTTTCAGAGCGTCTATCTACAATGCCCTGCCTATTACAAGCGTACATGCATTAGTAGAATTAATGCAGGATTTTGCCGAAAAAAACCAAAAATAAAATTTAATGACTAAGATACTTGCAAACGATGGGATTGATCCTATCGGAAAACGATTATTAGAAGAAGCCGGTTTTATTGTAGATACAGAAACCGTTGCACAGGATAAACTGATTGAAGCACTGCAAAATTATGACGGTATCACTGTAAGAAGTGCTACCAAAGTACGCAAAGATGTAATTGATGCCTGCCCGAACCTGAAACTGATCGGTAGAGGTGGCGTTGGAATGGATAACATTGACGTGGAGTATGCACGTGAAAAAGGTGTTGCAGTAGTAAATACGCCAGCAGCATCTTCATTATCTGTAGCTGAACTGGTATTTGCACACTTATTTACCGGTGTCCGCTTTTTACAGGATGCTAACCGCAAAATGCCTGTTGAAGGTGCTACCAACTTTAACAAACTGAAAAAGGATTATGCCAAAGGTATTGAACTGAAGGGTAAAACTTTGGGTATCATTGGTTTTGGTAGAATAGGAAGAGCTACTGCTTCAGTTGCTTTAGGACTGGGTATGAATGTTCTTGCCTATGACCTTTATCCCTTTGAAGGTGCGATCACGCTGAAATTCCAGGGCGATCTTACACTGGATATTCCTGTGAAAACAGTTGCGCTGGAAGAAGTAATTGCAAACAGTGATTTCATCACTTTACATACCCCATTTGCAGATAAGCCTATTTTGGGCGCGGCTGAATTTGATCTGGTAAAACCGGGAGTAGGAATTGTAAACTGTTCAAGAGGTGGTACCATTGATGAGCAGGCGCTGATCAATGCATTGGATAGCGGCAAAGTTTCTTTCGCAGGACTTGATGTATTTGACAATGAACCTACGCCATTACAGGCTTTATTATCGCATCCTAAGATTTCATTGACACCACACATCGGTGCGGCAACAAATGAAGCTCAGGAACGTATTGGTGAAGAATTAGCTTCACTGATCATTGCGCATTTCAATAAGTAACATTTGAGGTTTAGGGGCTTAAGCTATTGAGCCCCTAATCTTTATTGTTTCCTTCTTGTGGTGGTATAGCTGTATATTCCCCATCCCACAATGATTATTCCCAGTACAATTATCAGATAGGTATTTGTATCCTTTTTCTCTGCTACCTGCGCTGTTTTCGCTTTCAGCTCATCATTCTGCTGCTGCAGTTTTTTGATGGTCAGCATATACCCTTCAATACGTTTATTGGTATTACTGGCATTGCTCTGTACTTGCTGTACTTCCTGATCCTTGTAATTCATGAGGATCTTCAGTTCCCTGAAAATATTGTTGTCGCTTAGGATGATCCCCCTCAGGATTTCATTGGAGTTACGCAGGTCGTTTTTTGTCTGCAGGCCAAATATTCCTGTGCGCGCATTCAAACTGAGATCATATTGCCCAAACTTGGCACTGCGCTCTGCAAGAAGGCCATTGATTTTTAGACGTTGAAACTGATAGGCTGAGGTGTCGTTCTGGAGAGCCATCGCATTCAGGCCTCCGCTGATAAGGAGGAAAAGGAGCAAAAATCTGATCATATGGATATTTTTGCTGTATGCAGCAAACACTATGCCTTACAACCTGGACAAAGGTAACAAACAAACTACCCGTGAAACTGGATGCGCACGATATCGCTCAGGTGTAATCCCAGCAATCCGCTGGCTTTTCCTTTATTGATCGCGATCTCCAGGTGGTTGCTGATCCCGAACAGGCACAACTTTTCCCCTTCGGGAACTTCGTTATAGTGCCAGCTCAGCTGGGTGATAGTTTCGCTTTTTCTGAAGTACAGGGTGAAATCGCGGTTCCGCTGGATTTTCGTAAACAGCTCCTTGGTGATATTTGTAATTACATTGCAGAAGGTGTCAATATAGATTACGCTTCCCCTGATCATATCTTTTTCGATAACCGGGTTCAGCAGCATTCTTTCCTCGATACCCTCAGCAGGCAGGCCAATGTCTTTCAGCTTTCCGCCTTTGGCCAGGTGGATGGCTGCTTTCACAAAAATATCTACCAGTGGAAAGTGCAGGTATTTCAGGTCCTGCATGATATTAAGCTCTACAATTTCGTCGGGCTTGCCCTCAAAGAGCAGGGAAAAGATCCCGTTATCGGCACCTACAAAATAATGGTCCTGGTATTTTAGGCCCACATATTTTGTGTTTTCGCTGAACACTGAATCTATACCTATCAGATGCACAGTACCTTTAGGAAAATAGTGGTAAACATTCTTTAAAACGAAGGCTGCATACGAGATATTGAAGGAAGGAACTTCATGGGTAATATCAACGATAGTGGCTGTAGGCAAGATCGTCAGGATACTGCCTTTGAGGGCAGCCTGATAAAAATCTTTGGAACCTAAATCTGTCGTTAAAGTGATAATGGCCATTAAATATTGAATATTTATTCTTATTCTTGCGTATGCGGTAACCCGCCTGCAAATATTCAAATTTAAATCAAAATATACACCTCTATCCTAAAAACAATATTTTGAACGAACTTAAACTAACATTAGAAACAGTAAATCCGGCACAATTCTGGGGTTCCAACAATGAACATTATGAGTTGATCAAACGCGCATTTCCGAAGCTGAAAATTGTTGCCAGAGGCAACGAAGTGAAGGTGTTAGGGGATGAAGAGGAGCAGAAATTATTCGATAAGAAGTTCGGCAAATTGGTAGGGCACCTGGAGCAGTATGGTTCGTTAAATACGAATGAAATTGAATCCATCCTGGCTATTAAACATAGCGCAGAACTGGATGATGCGGCTCCCGCAAAACTGAATGGTGGTGGTGGTGAGGTGATTGTCTTTGGAAACAATGGATTGATGATCAAGGCGCGCACGGCCAACCAGCGCCGGATGGTGGACAGTATTGTAAAGAACGATGTACTTTTTGCAATCGGCCCTGCCGGAACAGGTAAAACTTACACTGCCGTGGCACTTGCTGTCCGCGCATTGAAAAATAAAGAGATCAAAAGAATTATACTCACAAGACCAGCGGTTGAAGCGGGGGAGAACCTGGGCTTCCTGCCGGGCGATCTGAAGGAAAAGGTAGATCCTTACCTTCGTCCCCTGTATGATGCCCTGGACGATATGATCCCGGCCGAAAAACTGAAGCTGTACCTGGAGAACAGAACGATTGAAATTGCCCCGCTGGCTTTTATGCGCGGAAGGACACTAGATAACTGTTTTGTAATCCTGGATGAGGCACAGAACTCTACAGACCTGCAGCTGAAAATGTTCCTTACCCGAATGGGTCCTTCTGCGAAATTTATCGTCACGGGAGACGTGACCCAGATAGATTTACCAAAGAAAGGGATGTCAGGTTTACATAACGCTTTGCGTATCCTTGATGATATTCCTGGAATTGAGATCATCTATCTGACAGGCGAAGATGTAGTAAGACACAAATTAGTGAAGAGGATTTTGAAAGCCTACGGAGATATACAATAATTTTTAACAATAAATTGATGTGAACCATCAACAACATGAGAGCAATAAAAGAAACCAATTTTAAATTTCCAAAACAGAGCAGTTTTTACAAGGGTAAGGTACGTGACGTATATACTATTGACCACCGTCTGATGACGATGGTAGTGACAGACAGGATTTCTGCATTTGATGTGGTACTTCCTGAAGCTATTCCTTTCAAAGGCCAGGTACTGAACCAGATTGCAGCTAAATTTTTAGAGGCAACAGCCGATATCGTTCCAAACTGGGTGATTGCTGTGCCGGATGAAATGGTAACAATCGGAAGAATCTGCGAACCTTTTAAAGTGGAAATGGTAATCCGTGGTTATCTTGCAGGACATGCCTGGAGAGAATACAGCGAAGGTAAACGCAGTGTTTGCGGCGTAGCACTTCCTGACGGACTAAAAGAAAATGATAAATTACCAGCACCGATCATCACGCCAACAACAAAGGCCAGTGTAGGACATGACGAAGATATTTCAAGAGAGGACATCCTTGCAAAAGGTATTGTTTCAATCGTAGATTACGATCGTCTGGAAGAATATACCCAGGCCCTTTACAAGCGTGGTACTGAGATGGCTGCCGAAAGAGGACTGATCCTGGTTGATACGAAATATGAATTTGGTAAAGTTGGAGAGGAGATTTTCCTGATTGATGAGATCCACACCCCGGATTCTTCCCGTTATTTTTATGCTGAAGGATATGAGCAGCGCCAGGAAAAAAATGAACCGCAGAAGCAGCTTTCCAAAGAGTTTGTACGGAAATGGCTGATTGAAAACGGCTTCCAGGGTAAGGAAGGTCAAACAATTCCGGTAATGACACCGGAAATCGTAGATTCGATCTCTGAACGTTACATAGAACTTTATGAGCAGATTACAGGTGATAAATTTATCAAGAACGAACAGGACGATATCCTTAACAGGGTTGAGCAGAATGTTTTAAACAGTCTTACTGCACTTTTGTCAAATTAATTTCTTAATTTGTTTGCATCAAATAGCACTAATATGAAATTTTCAGTTGATAAACATGAAAAGTATGTGGTCCTCAGATTGGAAGAAACCTGTTTGACCACGGAGAACGCTCCAAGGTTGAAATCTGAATTCATCCTGCTGAATGCTGAAGGCTATTGTAATATAGTCATGGATCTTTCTGTAGTGTCTTCCTGTGATGATTCACAGGATCTGAGCTGTCTGCTGGTAGGAGACAGGTTATGTAAAAAAGCTAAGGGTTTATTTATTGTGACGGGAGTGACTAAGTGCATCCGCCAGTTGCTGGAGATGTCATCTATCGATCAGTCGTTAAATATAGTAGGTCAACTGGAGGAAGCTGAAGATCTGATCTTCATGGAAGAAATTGAAAAGGAATTACTGGGGAGCTTTGATCAGGAGATTGAATGAAATTTGAGGTTACCATTTTAGGGAGTAGTTCTGCTACCCCTGTATTTAATAGAAATCCAACAGCACAACTTTTAAATTGTAACGAAAAGATCTACCTGATAGACTGCGGCGAAGGTATGCAGCATCAGCTGATCCGCTTTGGCCTCAAAGCCAGCAAAATCGATGCAGTCTTTATCAGTCACCTCCATGGCGACCACTACTTCGGCCTCATCGGACTGCTCTCTACAATGCACCTGAACGGACGCGTAAAACCTTTCCAGATCTTTGGACCGGCTCCCCTCAAGGAGATCCTGGAAATGCAATTCAAATACTCAGACACCATCCTGCGCTACGAGATTGATTTCGTAGCCACAACAGCTGATATCCCAAGAATAATCTTCGAAAACCAGGACATGACCGTTGAGACGATCGTCCTGAACCATCGTATCCCCACCACCGGATTTAAATTCACGGAGAAAAAACGCCAGCGCAAACTTATCTCAGAAAAACTGGAAGCAGACAACATCCCGGTAGAATACTACCCGCTGCTGAAGAGAGGACTGAACCTGGAACTCCCCGGCGGAAAACTGATAGTAAATGATGAGTATACCCGGGATTCTGATGATCCAAAGTGTTACTGCTACTGCTCGGATACCCTTGCAGACGGAACTTACCTGGAAAGCATCAGGAACTGTACCATGCTCTACCATGAAGCAACATTCCTCGATGAATTAGTTGACAGGGCAAGCTTAACGCACCACACGACTGCACTACAAGCCGCCCAGGTGGCTAAAACAGTTGGCGCAACCAAGTTGCTGATCGGCCACTTCTCATCCCGCTACAAAACGCTGACGCCCCTTCTGGAAGAAGCACTAACTGTATTTGAAAACACGGAACTCGCACTAGAAGGAAATACATACGCCATTTAGGGATTGTTCTGTAGGGGATAAAAAAGGTCTGCAGTATTACGGCGGCATAATTTTGCAAGCAAAACAACGCAAGGCCGTAATACTGCAGACCTTTTTTATAATCCCAGAAAATCCTAAAGGCTCCTTCATCCATGCATGATGCAGACCTGCATATCGCATACCTGCGTATTGCATACCTCCATAATACATAAGTTTAGACTCTATAGCAGCATATGGTCTACTTACATAATGCATAGCCATTTAACCATATTTGCATACCTGCATATCCCACACCTGCATCATGCATACCTGCATACCGCATACCTGCATCATGCACACCTGCTTAATGCAAACATGTAAAAAAAATAAAATATACAAAAGATAAAATGACTTAATGCGTCATAAAGGTAACCGGTTGAGGGGCATGTAATATCCATGGTTACGCCCCAAAAATAACGGGTTGACATTTGATTATGCACCTGACAGGGGAGCATATTCCTGACCGGATATACTGCGGAGTTTATTCCAATCAAAAAGGTTAAGTGTTTTCGTTGCCTTCTAGCGCCCTTCAGCGCTAGGCAGCATCGAAAATACTTAACCCTTTTTGATTAACCAACATCTCAAACAGTAATCTCCTGTCAAAGATGCCTTAATCAGGCGAAACCCTTATTTATCTTTAGAACCCCCTCCAAAAACCGAGAAGTGTACATACCGCTTAGGATTCTCTTTCAAATCTATAATCAAATTATCCAGATTCTTGGAAGCACTATTCAAATTATCATACATCTTGGTATCGTTAACCAATAGGCCAAGTGTACCCTTGCCATCATTAACCTTGGTAACAATACCCTGCAAATCAGCAACAGCCTTATTAGCATTATCAATAGTCTGTTTAAAGTTAGCAGCGGCAACCTGATCAGTAATCGTATTGATATTATTTAAAATCGCATTGATCTTCGCATTGTTGTTCTTCAAATTCGCAGAAATAGACTCAGCATTCGCTAAAATTGCTGAAATCCTTTTGCCTTCAGTACCAACCAATCCATCAACTTTTTTAGAAGTCCCTTCTAAAGACGCTAATGTAGCAGCAATGCTGTTGAAACTTTTGTTAACGTTATTCTGGAAGTCAGGGTTAAGAATAGTATTCACACTGGTAAGGATAGAATCCATTTTACCAATAATCAGCTGCGCTTTCTTCTGTACCGGCTCAACCGCTTCCATAAGGTTCTGCGCAACATTCGCGTTCAGTGTATCACCATCCAGCGCGTAATCTTTCCCCGTACCCAAAGCCATTACAATTGCCTTGCTTCCTAAAAGGTCAGTACCTTCAAGGCGTGCAATACTGTTTTTAGGGATATCATATTTGCCTTTGATTTTCAGCGTAGCAACGATCTCACCATTGGGCTGTAAAACCAGTTTATCTACACGGCCGATCTGGAATCCGTTGATCAGTACGGGTTTTGACACTGCCAGACCATCTACGCGGGCGTATCTGGCATACAATACAGTTTCACTTGAAAAAATTGAATTACCCTTCAGAAAGTTATATCCGATGATCAGTACCGCGATGGAAAAGGCTGCTAATATGCCTACTTTGGTTTCGTTTGCTATTTTCACTTATGCTTAGTTTACTTAATTTATTTCAGTTTCTTTCTTGTACGTTTTTACAGCTTTGAAGATTGCGTTCACAATTTCTGCCTGTCCGCTGGCCGAATTCATGTAGTCCTCTTCGGCAGGATTTGAAATAAATCCTATTTCGGTGAGTACAGAAGGCAAGCCACATCTTTGCAGGACTAAAATTCCCTGTTCTTTTACACCTCTGTCCAGCCGGTGGTTTTCTCTGGTGTAATTGTTCTGGATCAGCTTCGCTAACCGCAGGCTTTTGTCTCTGTATACATTCTTAAACAAAGATAGTATAATAAATGTTTCGGGATCCTTCGGATCGTATCCATCATAATGCTTTTTATAGTCTATTTCCAGACGGACATCGGCATTTTCCCTGATTGCACCATCCTGTTCGTGGAGGCGGTGGCTTCCGGCAACGAATGTTTCTACGCCGCGGGTCGATTTATTCTTTACATAACTGTATTTGGGAATTTTTTTTCCTTTTCTTTTGGTGTAGCCTGTTACTACCCTGTTGTCGGGCATTGAATTGCAGTGGATCGCAATAAATAAATCTGCTTTGGCATCATTTGCCTTTTCGGCCCGCTTGTACAAAGATACATCAGTGTCGGTTTTACGCGTATAAAGGATCTTTACACCCGGCATTTCAGCTTCAAATTTCCTGCCTAGCTTGAGTCCAACCTGCAAGGCAATGTTTTTTTCGAGGGAGTGACTACCAGCGGCACCAGGTTTATCACCACCGTGGCCCGGGTCAATAACGATAGTTTTTACTCTATATCCCTGGGAAAAAACGCATTGAGCACTCATAAAAAGTACAAGTGTAAACAGGAATATATTTTTTTTCAGTAACATTTCAATTGTCTGATTTTAATGAACGGACATCATGAATACACCATTTCAGCCATCTTGTTTGGGGACAAAGATAGTATAATAAAAATTCTAGTTTCCCTTGTCGTAAATGCTATGCTTTAAATTACCAATTATTACCCCTAGTGATCAAAACTATTTGATCATACTAAAAATATTTTTACATGACAATCAGCTGATAATCTTGCATTTATATATTGTCAGGTAAATATATTCAGGCAAAATTGGATTTGCTCCCGGCAATGCTATATTTTTCATTAATTTTGAGCGTTTTGGGATAAACACTGGCACAATTGTTACATTCATTCACGAATTTGAGATTCTTACAGACCGTTATTTTATTGAGTTCATTCGTAATGCTGGTGTTTGCCGGTCATTCTGCGTTTGCATTTTCTTCTTCCTCTTCCATGCAGGTGATGCAGCAGCAGGACACCACCAAAATGCTACCCCGACCTGCACAGGATACATCCAAAAAGTCGATCAAAGCAGGCAGCGAAAAAATAGAATATTCGGCGGTCGATTCCACGAAATT
>Ga0308163_10001906_pt1 | contig 20770 bp, 20 predicted proteins | sample PhyTR1_FD_201037 | JGI IMG/M metagenome (GOLD analysis project Ga0308163, IMG submission 201037) | Phyllosphere microbial communities from UC Gill Tract Community Farm, Albany, California, United States - DLSLT.R1 | ecosystem: Host-associated > Plants > Phyllosphere > Unclassified | place: USA...
CCAGGATCAAGCCCACCAGAACCAGCCCGGAAGCTTTTCGCTCCCCGCCCGTTCCGGCGACAAGAGGAGACATTACGCGGACCACCCCACCCCCGCAAAACAAGCCGCATCCCGGGCGTGTCGCAGCTGTCCCCAGGAGGAAGGCCGGGTCAGCAGCAGATTCAGTCCACGGTGAGCGCGGCGAGGGTCTTCTTCCCCCGCCGGATGACCGCGAAACGGGCGTGCAGGAGATCCTCCACGACGGCGCCCGCATCGCCCACGGCGACGTTGTTCACGTAGACCCCGCCTTGCGCGATCGCCCGCCGGGCCTCCCCCGCGCTCGAGACGAGCCCGGTGTCGACGAGGGCCTGGATGACGGTGGTGCCGGCGGCGATCCGAGCCGACGGCAGCTCTCCCAGCGCCGCGCCGAGCGTCTGCTCGTCCAGAGCGCCGAGCTCCCCCTGGCCGAACAGCGCCTGCGACGCCGCGATGGCCGACTCCGTCGCGGCCTGCCCGTGCACCAGCGTCGTCACCTGCCAGGCCAGCTCGCGCTGGGCCTCCCGACGGAAGGGCTCGGATGCCACGGCGCGCTCCAGCTCCTCGATCCGCGCACGGTCGAGGAACGTGAACAGGCGCAGGCGGTGGATGACGTCGGCGTCCTCGGAGTTGAGCCAGAACTGGTAGAAGGCGTACGGGCTGGTCAGCTCCGGATCGAGCCAGACCGCGTTGCCCTCGCTCTTGCCGAACTTGGTGCCGTCGGAGTTCGTGATGAGCGGCGTTCCGATCGCGTGCACGGTCGCCCGCTCGCTGCGGCGGACCAGGTCCGTCCCGCTGGTGAGGTTGCCCCACTGGTCGCTGCCCCCGGTCTGCAGCACGCAGCCGTGCGCGCGGTAGAGCTCGCGGAAGTCGAGCCCCTGCAGGATCTGGTAGCTGAACTCGGTGTAGCTGATGCCCTCGTCGGAGTTGAGGCGCGCGCTCACCGCGTCCTTCTTGAGCATCGTGCCCACCCGGAAGTGCTTGCCCACCTCCCGGAGGAAGTCGATCGCGCTGAGCGGGGCGGTCCAGTCGAGGTTGTTCACGATGCGGACGCCGTTCTCCCCCTCCGGACTGAGGAACCAGGACACCTGCGCCTGCACGAGCCGTGCCCAGTCGGCGACCGTCTCGGGCGCGTTGAGGGTGCGCTCCGCCGTGGGTCGGGGGTCGCCGATGAGGCCCGTGGATCCCCCCACGAGTCCGAGCGGACGATGACCCGCCAGCTGGAGCCGACGCATCAGCAGCAGCTGCACGAGGTTGCCGAGGTGGAGGCTCGGAGCCGTCGGGTCGAATCCGCAGTAGTACGTGATGGGCGGCCCGGAGAGCAGCGTCTTCAGCGCCTCCGGATCCGTCGAGACGTGCACGTAGCCCCGCCAGACGATCTCCTCCCACACGTCCGCGAAGGACGGGTCGTTGCGCTGGGCGGAGAGGTGGGCGGGGACGGAGTTCGGCACCCGGCCACGGTACCAGCGGGTCGCGGCGGGATCGTGGATCGGGGCGCGCGTCCCGGGATCGGCGATCGACGGCACGGTGACAGGAGACGGGCTCGTGTCGGGGGTGGGCTCCAGGATCGGGACACGAGGCACCGTGGTCGTCAGTCCGTCATGCCGTGAGGCTTGATACGGGGATGTCAAGTGCATAGATTTGATGCGCGTCCGGCAGCGTCGGCGCAGAGAGGGGCCCGTGTTCGCCATCACCGCCGACCAGAAGGCCAGCCGACGCGACGTCGACCGCGCCGGGAGCGTGCGCGACGACCTCGCCGCGCACTACGACGGGCGGCTCGTGCTGCCCGTCGACCGCACGTCCGGGGACGAGGTGCAGGCCCTCGTGGCGGACGCCGCCACCGCCCTCGACATGGTGCTGCGGCTGACGCGCGCGGGTCGGTGGAGCGTGGGGCTCGGCATCGGCGACGTGCGGACGCCCCTCCCCCGGGCCACACGGGAGGCGAGCGGGCCGGCGTTCATCGCCGCGCGCGACGCCGTCACCGCCGCGAAGCGCAGCCCGACCCGGTTCGCCCTGGCCGTGGAGCCGTCTCCCGGGGGTCATCGCGCCCCCGTCGGCGATGCCGAGGACGGCCACCGCCCGCCCGCCGACGCTGCCCGGGGCCCGCTGCCGGGCGCCGCCGAGGTCGAGGCGCTCATCACGCTGCTGCTCCTCACCCGCGACCGCCGCACCCCCCAGGGCTGGGACGTCGTCGACCGCATGGCGGACGGCGGGACGCAGCGCGACGTCGCCGCCGCGCTCGGCATCACCCCCCAGGCGGTGAGCACCCGTCTGCGGATCAGCGGGTGGCGCGCCGAACGCGCCGCCGTCCCGGGCCTCGAGGTGCTGCTCACTCACCTCGACTTCGGCGCGGCGTCGCCGGATGGGCCGAGATCTCGCACCGGGGGCCAGCGGTGATCCCCGTCGGCTCCCCCGCCGAGATCGGCGCCTGGATCGCCCTCAGCCTGCTCGTCACCGCGAGCCTGGTGCTGGCGATCGCGACGGCACGCGCCCCGCGCACGGGCCCGGTCGTCGGAGCGGCCGGTGCGCTGGCGGCGGCGCTCGCGCTGGGCCTCGCCCTCGTGGGCCCGGCGTCGCCGCTCGTCGTGGGCTTCCTCGGGATCGCGGGCGTCGCGCTCGCGGTGCTCGGCGGCGGATCCGCGTCCACCGTCGTGCTCGCGCTCGCCACCCGCGGATCCGTGCCGCCCGGCGCGTACGGCGGCATCCTGGTCGCACCGCGCGGGCACGAGGACAACCCGTCGGCACTCCGCCGTCCGACGCGCGAGGTGCTGCGGGGCGGCGCGACCATCGGCATGCTCGAGCGGCTCGCGGTCGTGGCCGTGATCCTCGCCGGCTACCCGGAGGCGCTCGCGGTCGTGATCGCCATCAAGGGCGTCGGCCGGTTCAGCGAGCTGGGCGAGGCGGCCGAGGCGCGCGAGCGCTTCATCATCGGGACCCTCGTCAGCTGGCTCTGGGCGGCGACCTGCGCGGCCGTCGTGCTCGTCGTCCGCTGACGCCACCGGGTCCCGATCAGCGGCGGACCCTCGGGACGTGCGCGCGGTACGGCGAGACCGTCGGGTCGCCCGGGATCCAGAAGCGCCAGGGGAAGAGCTCGCCGGATCCTCCCGGACCGGACACGCCGACGCGCGGGCCGGCGGCGGGCAGCGCCAGCGGCACCGCGGGGAGGACCAGCCCGTAGGGCGCGGCGTCGAGCGCCGCTCCGTCGTCGGCGAGCGGGATGCCGAGGGCCACCGCGAGACGCGCCGGCCCGCGCGCCAGATCGCGGTCACGCACCGCGGCGCCGCGACGCCGCCGGGCGAGGTCGACGCCCTCCACGATCTCGCCCGCCCGCAGCAGCACGCCGGCGCCCGTGCCCTCCCCCGCGCACACGATGTTCGCGCACGTGTGCATCCCGTACGTGAAGTACGCGTAGAGGCGGCCCGCCGGACCGAACATCGTCGCGTTGCGCGCCCGCTCGCCCCGGAAGGAGTGCGAGCCCGGGTCCTCGCCCACGCCGCGGTACGCCTCCACCTCCGTGAGACGGACCGACACGCGGCCCTCCTCCGAGTCGCGGGAGAGCACCGCGCCGAGGAGCTCCGGCGCCACCTCGACGGCGTCGCGCGCGAAGAACGCGAGATCGCTCACGCGCGGATCAGAACAGCTCGCCGTTGAGGCTCGCCACGACGACCACGAAGACGAGCACGGCCACGGCGACGCCGACCACGAGGGGCAGCAGCCAGCGGTGCCGCGGCTCGGGTCGCTCGGGACGACGGCCGTTCGAGAGCGTCATGCGGACGCGTCCCGCGATGCCGCCGCGCGGCGCTCGGCGGCGGCGTCCGCCCGCGAGCGCAGCTCCGCGACGCGGCGCACCAGCTCGGCGCGCTGCTCGTCGACCCGCACGCGCGCCGTGCCGCCGACGCCGTCGCGGCTCGCCACCGATCCCTCGATGACCAGCACCTCGCGGACCTCCGGCACGAGGTGCGGGGACACACCGCGGAGGTCGTCGTCGGAGAGCTCCTCCAGGCCGACGCCGCGCGATTCGGCGAGCTTCACGAGCTCTCCCGTGATCTCGTGCGCGTCGCGGAAGGCCACGCGGTGCTTGACGAGCCACTCGGCGACGTCGGTCGCGAGCGAGAAGCCCTGCGGCGCCAGCTCGGCCATGCGGTCGACGTCGAAGCGGAGGGTGGCGATCATCCCGGTGAACGCCGGCAGCAGGACCTCGAGGGTCTGCACCGAGTCGAAGACCGGCTCCTTGTCCTCCTGGAGGTCGCGGTTGTACGCGAGCGGGAGGCCCTTGAGCGTCGCCAGCAGGCCGGCGAGGTTGCCGATGAGGCGCCCCGACTTGCCGCGCGCGAGCTCGGCGATGTCCGGGTTCTTCTTCTGCGGCATGATCGACGACCCGGTCGAGTACGAGTCGCTCAGGGTGACGAAGCCGAACTCGCGCGTGTTCCAGAGGATGATCTCCTCGCTGAGCCGCGAGAGGTCGATGCCGACCTGGGCGAGCACGAACGCGAACTCCGCCACGACATCGCGGCTGGCGGTGCCGTCGATCGAGTTCTCGGAGCTGCGCGCGAAGCCGAGGTCGCGGGCGACCGCGCCGGCGTCGAGCCCGAGCGTGCTCCCGGCGAGGGCGCCGGATCCGTAGGGCGACACGTCCGCCCGCGCGTCCCAGTCGGCGAGCCGCTCGAGGTCGCGGACCAGCGGCCAGCAGTGCGCGAGCAGGTGGTGCGCGAGGAGCACGGGCTGCGCGTGCTGGAGGTGCGTGCGTCCGGGCATGATCGCGCCGCCCGCCGCCTCGGCCTGCGCGGCCAGCGCGTCGACCAGCTGCACGAGCATGGTGTGGATGGTCGCCGCGTGGTCGCGGAGGTACATGCGGACGAGCGTCGCGATCTGGTCGTTGCGGCTGCGGCCCGCCCGGAGCTTGCCGCCGAGCTCGGGGCCCGCGATGTCCATCAGCCCGCGCTCGAGCGCGCCGTGCACGTCCTCGTCCGCCTCGGATGCGACGAGCGCACCCGAGGCGACGCGGTCCTCCAGGGTGTCGAGCGCCTGCAGCATGGCCTGGCGCTCCGCGTCCGTCAGGTAGCCCGCGGACGCGAGAGCACGGGCGTGCGCGCGGGATCCGGCGATGTCGTACGGCGCCAGCTGCCAGTCGAAGTGCGTCGAGCGGCTGAGCGCCACGAGCTCCGGCGACGGGCCGCCGGCGAAGCGGCCGCCCCAGAGGGCGCCCGCCTCGCTCGCGCGGGAGGACGGATCCGTGCTCTCGGTCATGCGGCTACTCCGCGGCGGGCGCGGACGGGGTCGCGGCGTCGTCGACGGCCAGCGCGGCCTGCTCCACGGCGAGGTCGCGGCGCGCCGAGATCTTGCTCGGCAGGCTCCACAGCTCGATGAAGCCCTTGGACAGCGACTGGTCGAACGTGTCGCCGGTGTCGTACGTGGCGAGGTCGAAGTCGTAGAGGCTCGTCTCGCTGCGGCGGCCGGTGACGACCGCGCGGCCTCCCCGGAGCGTCATGCGGATGTCGCCCGAGACGTGGCGCTGCGAGTCCTCGATGAAGGCGTCGAGCGAGCGCTTGAGGCCGGAGAACCAGAGTCCGTCGTAGACGAGGTTCGCCCAGTCCTTCTCGACGCCACGCTTGTAGCGGCCGAGGTCGCGCTCGATGGTGAGGCTCTCGAGCTCCTCGTGGGCCTCGATGAGGGTCATCGCGGCGGGGGCCTCGTAGACCTCGCGGCTCTTGATGCCGACGAGGCGGTCCTCCACCACGTCGATGCGGCCGATGCCGTGCGCGCCGGCGGCGGCGTTGAGCTCCTGCACGATGCGCAGCGGCGAGTACCGCACGCCGTCGATCGCGACGGGGACGCCGGCCTCGAACGTGATGGTGACCTCGGTCGCGTCGCGCAGCACGTCGGGGTCCTGCGTGTACTCGTAGAGGTCCTCGATGGGGCCGTTCCACGGGTCCTCGAGGAAGCCGGTCTCGACCGCGCGGCCCCAGACGTTCTTGTCGATCGAGTACGGGCTCTTCTTGCTCTGCTCGATGGGCAGGTCGTGCTCGTTCGCGTAGACGATGGCCTTGTCGCGGGTGAGCGCGAGGTCGCGGACGGGCGCGATGGAGGTGAGGTCGGGCGCGAGCGCGGCGACGGCGGCCTCGAAGCGCACCTGGTCGTTGCCCTTGCCGGTGCAGCCGTGCGCGACGCTGTTCGCGCCGAGCTCGTGGGCGACGCGGGCGAGGTGCTTGGCGATCAGCGGGCGGCTGAGGCCCGAGACCAGCGGGTAGCGCTTCTGGTAGAGCGCGTTGGCCTTGAGGGCGGGGACGATGTAGTCGTCCGCGAACTCGTCCTTGGCGTCCACGACCACGGCCTCGACGGCACCGCAGTCGAGCGCACGCTGCCGGATGACCTCCATGTCCTCGCCGCCCTGGCCGACGTCGACCGCGAGGGCGACGACCTCCTTGCCGGTCGCGTCCTTCAGCCAGCCGATGCCGACCGAGGTGTCGAGTCCGCCGGAATATGCCAGTACCACGCGTTCGGCCATGCCGTTCTCCGTTTCCGTTGCTTGGATGTCTGAGGTGTGCGGGCGCTACGCCTGGCGCAGGAGCCAGACGAGCAGCGCCTTCTGGGCGTGCAGGCGGTTCTCCGCCTCGTCCCAGACCACCGATCGCGGGCCGTCGATGACCTCGGAGGCCACCTCGTACTCGCGGTCGGCGGGGAGGCAGTGCAGGAAGATCGCGTCGTCTACCGCGTGCTCCATGAGCTCGGTCGTCACCTGGTAGGCGCCGAGCTCGGCGAGCCGCACGGCCTTCTCCTCCTCGCGGCCCATCGACACCCAGGTGTCGGTGACCACGACGTCGGCGCCCGTGACGGCCTCGACCGGATCCGTGAGGACCCGGACGGAGCCGCCCGTGGACGCGGCGATGCGCTCGGCGTCCGCGACGACGGACTCCGCGGGCACGTAGCCGGCGGGGGCCGCGATGCGCACGTGCATGCCCGCGGTCGCGCCGGCGAGCAGGTACGACTGCGCCATGTTGCAGGCGCCGTCGCCGAGGAAGGTGAGGGTCTGGCCGGCGGGATCCCCGCGGTGCTCGCGGATGGTGAGGAGGTCGGCGAGAAGCTGGCACGGGTGGAAGTCGTCGGACAGCGCGTTGACGACGGGGACCGTCGTGCCCGCGGCCATCTCCTCGAGGCCCGCCTGGCCGTAGGTGCGCCACACGATGGCGGCGACCTGGCGCTCGAGCACCCGCGCGGTGTCGCTCGCGGTCTCCTTGCCGCCGAGCTGGCTGCTCGCGGTGCTGATGATGAGCGGGACGCCGCCGAGGTCCGCGATGCCGACCGCGAACGAGACGCGGGTGCGGGTGGAGGACTTGTCGAAGATGACGGCGACCGTCTGCGGGCCCGCGAGCGGGCGCTCGGACCAGCGCTCGCGCTTGAGCTGCAGCGCCAGATCGAGCACCTCGGCCTGCTCGGCCGGGCTCAGGTCGTCGTCGCGCAGGAAGTGGCGGGTCATCGCATCGCTCGCTCTCGGGGGACTTGCGGATCGCTCAAGCCTAGGGGACGTGCGGGGGCCGTCCGGTCGGGCGGCGGCCCCACGTGGGGGCGCCCCGCCCGCCACCGGGGCGGGCCGGGACGAGGGGCCGCGGCCGACGCGGGCTGACCGCGTCCACCACCGCCCCGGCTCAGCGCAGGTGCCCCAGCGCGCGGCCGAACCGCTCGCGGAAGTCGCGCACCTCGGCGTCGCCCACGATGAGCGGCGGGGCGATGCGGAGGCTCCGCGCGTTCGGCGCGTTGATGATGAGGCCCTCGCCCAGCGCGGCGGCCGCGATGCGTCCCCCGTCGTCGTGGTGCAGGCCCACGCCGACGAGGAGGCCGCGGCCGCGCACCTCGGCGATGAGCGGGGAGTCGAGGCCGGTGATGGCGGCGCGGATCTCCTCGCCGCGTCGGGCGGCGTTCTCCACGAGCCCGGAGTCCTCGATCTCGGCGAGTACCGCGTTCCCCGCCGCGGTGGCGAGCGGGTTGCCGCCGAACGTGGATCCGTGCTGGCCCTTCTGCAGGAGATCGGCCGCCGCGTCGAACGCGACGAGCGCCCCGATGGGCACGCCCCCGGCGATGCCCTTGGCGATCGTGACCGCATCCGGGCGGACGCCCTCGTGCTCGTACGCGAACCAGCGGCCCGTGCGGCCGACGCCGGTCTGGATCTCGTCGAGGATGAGCAGCGCGCCGTGCTCGCGCGTGAGCTCGCGCGCGCGGCGGAGGAAGCCCGCGGGCAGGTCGACCACGCCCGCCTCACCCTGGATCGGCTCCAGGATGAGGGCCTGCACGGTGTCGTCGATCGCGGCCTCGAGCGCCTCGAGGGTCGGCGCGATGTGCTCGACGCCGCCGGGGAGCGGGAGGAACGGCGCCTGCAGCGCGGGCTGCCCGGTGAGCGCGAGCGCGCCCATCGTGCGGCCGTGGAACGAGCCCTGGAGCGTGATGACGCGCGTGCGATGCGCGGATCCGTTGCGGCGGGCCAGCTTGAAGGCCGCCTCGTTCGCCTCGGCGCCGGAGTTGCCGAAGTAGACCCGGCCGGTGTCGCCCGCGCCGGTGATGCGGCGGAGGCGCTCGGCGAGCGCGATCTGCGGCGGCGTCGCGAAGTAGTTGGACACGTGCGCGAGCGTGGAGACCTGCTCGGTGACCGCGCGGATGAGCGCCGGGTGCGCGTGCCCGAGCGAGTTGACGGCGATGCCCGCGAGGAAGTCGAGGTACTCGCGGCCGGTCGAGTCCCAGACGCGGCAGCCCTCGCCGCGCACGAGCATGGCGAGCGGCGGCGGGGAGGAGCGCATCATGGCGGCCTGGAAGCGGTCGGACCACTCGCTCTCGGTCTGGGTGGTGCGACGCTCTGGCTGGGTCGTGGTCATGCGGGCACGACCTCCGTTCCGATTCCGTTCGTGGTGAAGATCTCGAGGAGCATCGAGTGCGGGATGCGGCCGTCGATGATGGCGGCCTTGGGCACTCCCCCGTCGACGGCCTCGAGGCAGGCCGCCATCTTGGGGATCATGCCCGACTCGAGCGACGGCAGCAGGGCGCGGAGCTCGTCCGCGCGGATGTCCGAGACGAGGGATCCGCGGTCGGGCCAGTCGCGATAGAGGCCGGCGACGTCCGTGAGGATCACGAGCTTCTCGGCGCCGAGGGCCACGGCGAGCGCCGCCGCCGCCGCGTCCGCGTTCACGTTGAGCGAGACGGACGGGTCGGACTCGTCGGGCGCGATGGAGGAGACGACGGGGATGCGGCCGGCGTCGAGCTGCGCGAGCACGGCCGTGGGATCCACGGACACCACGTCGCCCACGAGGCCGAGGTCGACCTCGACGCCGTCGACGACCGCGCCGCGCCGGCGGCCCGTGAAGAGCCCGGCGTCCTCTCCCGAGACGGCGGCGGCGAGCGGGCCGTGCGCGTTGATCCCGCGCACGACGTCGCGGCTGACCTGCCCGGTGAGGACCATGCGCACGACCTCGAGCACCTCGGGGGTGGTGACGCGGTATCCCCCGCGGAACTCGCTCTCGATGCCGAGGCGCGTGAGCATCGCGCTGATCTGCGGGCCGCCGCCGTGCACGACGACGGGCCGGAGCCCGGCGTAGCGGAGGTACACGACGTCCTCCGCGAAGGTGCGCGTGAGCTCCTCGTCGACCATGGCGTTGCCGCCGAACTTCACGACCACGATGCGGTCGTGGAACCGCTGCAGCCACGAGAGCGACTCGATGAGGGTCGCGGCCTTCGACTCGGCCTGCGCCTGGTCGCGGTCGGCCGCGTCCTGCGTGATGGCGGTCACGTCCGTCCCGTCTGCGTCGCCCATCAGCTGGCGTACGCGCTGTTCTCGTGCACGTAGTCGTGCGTGAGGTCGTTGGTGAGGATGGACGCGGTGGCGTCGCCCGCGTGCAGGTCGATGAGCACGTGCACCGCGCGCGGGTGCAGGTCGACCAGGTCGCGGCTCTCGTGCGGCTCGCCCGACCGGCACACCTCGACGCCGTTGATGGCGACGTCGATGCCGTAGGGGTCGAACGCGGCGCCGGTCGTGCCGACCGCGGCGAGCACGCGGCCCCAGTTGGGGTCGTTGCCGAACACGGCGGCCTTGAAGAGGTTGCTGCGCGCGACCGCGCGGCCGACCTCGACAGCGTCGTCGTCGGAGGCGGCGTGCACGACCTCGATGGCGATGTCGTGGGAGGCGCCCTCGGCGTCGGCCTGGAGCTGCTCGGCGAGGTCGGCGCACACGGCGGTGAGCGCGGCCTGGAACTCCTCCGCGTCGGGCACGACGCCCGAGGCCGCGGAGGCCAGGAGCGTGACCTGGTCGTTGGTCGACATGCAGCCGTCCGAGTCGAGGCGGTCGAAGGTGACGCGCGTGGCCTCGCGGAGCGCGGCGTCGAGCCGGGCGGCGTCGAGGTCGGCGTCGGTGGTGATGACGACCAGCATCGTCGCGAGGCCCGGCGCCAGCATGCCCGCGCCCTTGGCCATGCCGCCGACGGTCCAGCTGGCGCCGGACGCGCGCACCGACTGCTTGGGGACCGTGTCGGTGGTCATGATGGCCCGGGCGGCGTCCTCCCCGCCGTCCTCGGCGAGCGCGGCGGCCGCGCGCGCCACGCCGTCCTCGAGCTTGTCGAGCGGCAGCTGCTCGCCGATGAGGCCGGTGCTGCAGACGAGCACGTCGCCGCTCGAGACGTCGAGCGCGCGGCCGACCGCCTCGGCGGTGGCGTGCGTGACCTGGAACCCGCGGGATCCGGTGTAGCAGTTGGCGCCGCCGGAGTTGAGCACGACGGCGCTCACCCGGCCGTCGCCGATGACCTGGCGCGACCAGAGGATGGGGTTCGCCTGGCAGCGGTTGCTGGTGAAGACCGCGGCGGCCGCCTGCGACGGGCCGGTGTTGCGGACGAGGGCGACGTCGAGCGCACCCGTGGACTTGAGGCCGGCCGCGACCCCTCCCGCGACGAAGCCGCGTGCGGCGGTGACGCTCACGGGGCCACCCCGTTCACCGGGAGGCCGAGGTCCTCGGGGAGGCCCAGCGCGATGTTGGCCGACTGGATGGCCGCGCCCGCCGTGCCCTTGACCAGGTTGTCGATGGCCGTGACCGTGACCACGCGGCCCGCCGCCTCGTCGACCGCGAGGCCCACGAGCGCGGTGTTGGATCCCGTGACGTCGGACACGTTCGGGAACGACCCCTCCGGCAGCAGGTGCACGAACGGCTCGTCGGCGTAGGCGCTCTCCCATGCGGCGCGCACGTCGTGCGCGGAGGTGCCGGGCGCGAGGCGCGCGGTGGCCGTGGCGAGGATCCCCCGCGCCATGGGCACGAGCACGGGCGTGAACGAGACGCTCACGTGGCGGCCGCCCGCCGCCTCGAGGTTCTGCCGGATCTCCGGGGTGTGGCGGTGCGTGCCGCCGACGGCGTAGGCGCTCGCGGACCCGAGGATCTCGCTCGCCAGCAGGTTCGTGCGGAGCGAGCGGCCGGCGCCGGACGGGCCGACGGCCAGCACGGCGACGATGTCCTCCGGCTCGATGACGCCGGCACGGATACCGGGCTGGAGGCCCAGCGTGATGGCGGTGACGTTGCAGCCGGGCACCGCGATGCGCTTGACGCCGGACAGGCGCGCGCGCTGGGAGACGCCCTCCTCGGCGTGCAGCAGCTCGGGCAGGCCGTACGGCCAGGCACCCGCGAACTCGCCGCCGTAGAACGCGTCCCACGCGGCCTCGTCGACCAGCCGGTGGTCGGCGCCGCAGTCGATGACGAGGGTCTGGTCGTCGAGCTCGGCCGTGATGGCGCCGGACTTGCCGTGCGGGAGCGCGAGGAACACGACGTCGTGGCCGGCCAGTCGCTCCGCGGTCGTCTCGACGAAGGTGCGGTCGGCGTACGAGGTGAGGTGCGGATGCACCTGACGCAGACGCTCGCCCGCGTTCTGGAAGGCGGTGAGCGTCGTGACCTCGAGCTGCGGGTGGTCGGCGAGCAGGCGGAGGAGCTCCCCGCCCGCGTAGCCGCTGGCCCCCGCGACGGCGACTGAGAATGACATGCCACAAACCTACCGCCGGTGTCGGGGGCGCCCCGCCGGGCGGAGGCGGCCGGACGCCCGCGCGGGCAGGCCCTCCCCGGGGAGGACCCGCCCGCGCGGACCGACGCTGCGGTGGCGCCGCTACTCGCGGAGCGCGGCGCCGAAGCGCTCGGCGGCGAGCCGCACGGATCCGTCGCGCGCCTCGGACGCCTCGGCCGCGGTGAGCGTGCGGTCGGGAGCGCGGAAACGGAGCGCGAACGTGAGCGAGCGCGTGCCCGCGTCGACCCCCGGGCCGCGGTAGTCGTCGACCAGACGCGCGGTCTCGAGCAGCTCGCCCGCCCCCTCGACCACCGTGGCGAGGATCTCCCCCGCCGGGACCTCGAGCGGCACGACCAGGCTGAGGTCCTGCGTGGCGACCGGCATCGAGGTGAGCGTGCGCACCCCCACGGAGCCCCCGGCGAGCGCGACGAGCCGGTCGAGGTCGACCTCGGCGAGCGCCACGCGCTCCGGCAGGTCGAGCTCGGCGGCGAGCGCGGGCAGGAGCTCCCCCGCGAACCCGACGATGACGGTCCCGTCGGCAGTGACCGCCTCGACCGCGGCCGTGCGGCCCGGGTGCATGGCGATGTGGGCGCCCTGCTCGAAGCGGATCCCGACGCCCACGGCGTGCGCGAGCTGGCGGACCGCGTCGAGCGCGTCCACGAGGCCGGCGCGCTGCGCGGGCGTGCCCGGCTGCTTCGCCACCGCGTCGCCGAGGATCAGCACCCCGACGTGGCGCGGCTGCGGCGGGATGCCCGCGTCGAGCGCGCGGAGCGTCTCCGCGTCGGGACGCGCGGCGCCCGGCGGCATCTCGGGCGAGCCGTACGCGACCCCCGCCGACGGCAGGAAAACGGTGCCCGTCTCGAAGACCGCGAGGTCGGTGGATCCGCGCGAGAGGTTCCGGCGCGCGATGTCGATGAGCCCGGGGAGGAGCGAGCGGCGGAGGTACGGGAACGCGACGTCGAGCGGGTTCGCGAGCCGGACCGCCGGGGCGTCGTCGCGGTCGGCCGCGCCGAATCGCGCGTTCTGCGCCGCGGAGGCGAAGGGCGAGCCCATCACCTCGGTGAGCCCGCTCGCGGCGAGCGCGAGGGAGGCCTGCCGACGGAGGCGCTGCGCCGCGGTGAGGCCGCGGCCGGGCGGCGCCACGGGGAGCACGGCCGGGATGCGGTCGTAGCCGACGATGCGCGCGACCTCCTCCACGAGGTCGGCGCGGCCGCGGAGGTCCGGACGCCACGTGGGCGGCGTGACGAGGAGGACCCCGTCGCGCTCCTCGAGCGCGCAGCCCACGTCGACGAGCGCGTGGCGCACCTCGTCCGCGGTGTAGTCGACGCCCACGAGGGACGCCGGGTAGCCGAGCGGCAGCTCGACGGCCGTCCGCGGCGCGGTCGCGTCGAGGACCGAGCCGAGGCCCTCGGCGTGCCCGCCGGCGAGCTCCTCGAGCAGCTGCACGACGCGCGCCGCGGCGGCGGGGGCGATCGCCGGGTCGACCCCGCGCTCGAAGCGCTTGGACGCCTCGCTCGGCAGCTTGTGGCGGCGGGCCGTGCGCGCGATCGAGATCGGCTCGAAGCCGGCCGCCTCGATCAGCACGCGCGTGGTCCCCGCGCCGACCTCCGTGGACGCCCCGCCCATGACGCCCGCGAGCCCGACGGGCCCGGAGTCGTCGGCGATGACGAGGTCCTCGACGTGCAGCGCGCGCTCGCGGTCGTCGAGGGTCACGAGCGTCTCGCCCTCCGCGGCGCGACGCACGACGAGGCCGCCCTGCAGTCGGTCGAGGTCGTAGGCGTGGATGGGCTGGCCGAGCTCGAGCATCGCGTAGTTGGTGATGTCGACGGCCAGCGAGATGGAGCGGACGCCCGCGAGCGTGAGCCGGGAGACCATCCACGGCGGCGTGGGCCGGGAGACGTCGAGCCCGGAGACCACACGCGTGACGAACACGTCCGCGCCGACACGGCCGCGGATCGGGGCGGCGTCGTCGACGCGCACCTCGACGCCCTGGACGGGTGCGTCGGCCGCGAGCAGCGCGAGCGCGTCGACGGGGTCGGTGAACCGGGCGCCCGTGGCGTGCGCGTACTCCCGGGCGATGCCGCGGATCGAGAACGCGTAGCCGCGGTCGGGCGTGACGTTGACCTCCACCGCGCGGTCGTCGAGGTGCAGGAGCGCGAGCGCGTCCGTGCCGACCTCGGGGTCGAGCCCGAGGGAGGAGAGGACGAGGATCCCGTCGTGCTCCTCCCCCAGGCCGAGCTCGCGCGACGACGCGATCATGCCGTCGGACACGTGCCCGTAAGTCTTCCGCGCGCTGATGGGGAACGGCCCGGGGAGCACCGCGCCGGGCAGGCTCACCACGACCTTGTCGCCGACGGCGAAGTTGTGCGCGCCGCAGACGATGCCGCGGACGTCCTCGCCGCCGTCGGCCGCGGTCGCCCCCTCGGCCGCGACGCGCACCCGGCACCAGTTGATGGTCTTGCCGTTGGTCTGGGGTTCGGGAGCCGCCTCGAGCACCTGCCCGACGACGACCGGGCCGGAGATCGAGAACGCGTGCACGTCCTCCTCCTCGAGGCCCACCTTCACGAGCGCCGCGTGGACGTCCTCGGGGGCGACCCCCGCGGGGAGCTCGACGTGCTCGCCGAGCCAGCTGATCGGGATCCTCACGACTACACCACCATCCCGAACTGCGCGCCGAATCGGATGTCGCCCTCGACGATGTCGCGCATGTCGGAGAGGTCGTTGCGGAACATGAGGGTGCGCTCGGTGCCCATGCCGAACGCGAAGCCCTGGTACTCGTCCGGGTCGATGCCCGCGGAGCGCAGCACGTTCGGGTTCACCATGCCGCAGCCGCCCCACTCGATCCAGCGGGGTCCGCCCGCGGCGGCCGGGTGCCAGACGTCCATCTCGGCGCTCGGCTCGGTGAAGGGGAAGTAGTTGGGGCGCAGGCGGATGCGCGCATCCTCGCCGAACATGGAGCGCGCGAAGTGCTCGAGCGTGCCGCGCAGGTGCGCCATGGTGAGCCCGCGGTCGATCGCGATGCCCTCGATCTGGCGGAACGCGGGCGTGTGGGTCGCGTCGAGCTCGTCGCTGCGGAACGTGCGGCCCTGCGCGATCGTGTACACGGGCAGCTCGTCGGCGAGCAGCGTGCGGATCTGCACGGGCGACGTGTGCGTGCGGAGCACCAGGTGCGCGTCGGTCGGATCCACGTAGAAGGAGTCCTGCATCGCGCGCGCCGGGTGGTCAGGCGGGAAGTTGAGCGCGTCGAAGTTGAACCACTCGCTCTCGAGCTCGGGGCCCTCGTTCACCTGCCAGCCCATCCCGACGAAGATGTCGGCGATGCGCTCCTCGAGCATGGTGAGCGGGTGACGGGCGCCGGCGCGCCAGCGGCTCGGCAGCGCGGTGACGTCGACGGCCTCGGCCACGAGGCGCGCGGCGGCCTCCTGCTCCTGGATCTCCGCCTCGCGCGCCTGGAACGCCTGCGTGACGCGGGCGCGCGACTGGCCGACGAGCTTGCCGGCGTCCTTGCGCTCGGCGGGCGGCAGCGAGCGGAGCGATCCGTTCAGCCGGGCGAGCGGGGACGCCTCGCCGATGTGGGCGGAGCGCGCCTCGGCGAGCGACGCGGAGCCGGTGGTCGCGGCGAGCGCGGCCATCGCCTGCTCCACGGCGGCGCCGACGGTCTCCTCGGAGATCTGGGGTTCGGACATGAGGCCCGAGTCTACCGATCGGGGGTCGCGTTCCTGGCCCGCCGAGGGCTCGGCCCGACGGACGACGGGCCCGTCGCGATGTGCACGACGGGCCCGTGAGGGAGGGCGCGACCGGCGCCGGCGGAGCGGCTACGCGCCCTGCGACGTCCCGGCGGCGACGGTCTTCGCGACGCGCGGTCCGCGCTTGCGGGCGAGGCGCCGCGCGATGGTCGACACCGTAAGGTTGAGCACGAGGTACATGCCCACCATGACCACGAAGATCGGCAGCGAGTTGTCGCGGCTCGTGGCCTCGAGGATCAGCTCCCCCTGCTTGGTGAGTCCGACGAGGCTCACGATGGTGCCGAGCGCGGTGTCCTTGATGAGCACCACCAGCTGGGCGACGATGATCGGCAGCATCGTGCGGAACGCCTGCGGGAACTCCACGAGCAGCCGGTTCTGCAGCGGCCGGAGCCCGATCGCGAGACCCGCCTCGCGCTGCCCGCGCGGGAGGCCGAGGATCCCCGAGCGCAGGGCCTCGCCGATGATCGCGCCGTTGTACAGCGTGAGCGCGGTGACGACCGACCAGTACGGGCCGATGGGGAAGATCAGGTAGATGAACAGCATCATCAGCAGCACGGGCATGCCGCGGAAGAACTCGAGGACGACGGTGACGGCGTAGCGGATCACCCGGTGCTCGCTCATCCGGAGGAGCGCGAGCACCATGCCGAGGAGGATCGCGAGCACGGCGGCGACCGCGGCCGACTGCAGGACGACCCACAGGCCCTTGAGCAGCAGGCCCCAGACGAGCGGGTCGTTGAGCACGAGCCAGATGTCGGGGCTGAACTGGCCCGCCTGCTGCAGCTTCACGGCGGCGAACGCGAGCACGGCGGCCACGATCACGCCCGTCACGACGGAGAGGATGCGGGAGCGACGGCGGGCACGGGGGCCTGGCACGTCGTAGAGGACCTGGCTCATCGGGAGACCGCCACTCGCTTCTCGAGGTGGTCCGCCAGCTGGCCGAGCGGGACCGTGATGATGAGGTAGAAGAACGCGACGCCCACGAACACCCAGACGACGGCGTTCCCGTTGGCGTTCGCGACGTCGCGGCCGACGTTGAACAGCTCGTAGATGAAGTACGCGCCCGCGATGGAGGTGTTCTTCGTCAGCGCGATGACCACGTTGATCAGCGGCGGCACCACCGTGCGGAGCGCCTGCGGCAGGATCACGTGCCCGAGCGTCTGCGAGAACGTCAGCCCGATGCTGCGCGCCGCCTCGGCCTGGCCCACGGGCACGCTGTTGATGCCGGAGCGGATCGCCTCCGCGAAGAACGGCGCCGTGTAGAGCGTGAGCGCGAGCACCGCGGCCGTCATGAACGGCAGCGCGCCCGAGATCGACGTGATCACGACGCTGAAGAAGGTGAACACGAGCAGCAGCGGCGTGTTCCGCAGCAGCTCGACGTAGATCGTGGAGGTGGCGCGCAGGCTGGCGACGGGCGAGATCCTCATCGCGGCGATCACGACCCCGAGCGGGAGGGCGAACAGCACGGTGAGGCCGAGGAGGCGCAGCGTGCCGCCGAACCCCCGCAGGAACACGTCGAGATTGTCGAGGATCACGTCCACGGCACACCTCCTGGATGATGCGTCCGGCGAGCCGGACGACGGGCGGATCCGGGCGCTCGGGCGCCCGGACGAGGGAGGGTCCCGCGCGCGCAGCGGCGCACGCGGGACCCGGTGGGACTAGTAGCGGTCGATCGCCGGCGGCTGCGGCGTGTCGATGACCGTGCCGGCCGTCGCCTCGAACAGGCGCGCCCAGGTGCCGTCGTCGTAGGCCTCCTGCAGCGTGTCGTTGATGAACGTGCGGAACGCCTCGTCGTCCTTGGCGATGCCGATGCCGTAGGGCTCCTCGGTGAAGGTCTCGCCGTCGCCGACGAGCTTGAACTCGCCCTCGTTCTGGTCGATGAACCCGGAGAGGATCACGTTGTCGGTCGTGACCGCGGCCACCTGGCCGTTGCGCAGCGGGTCGAGGCACTTGCTGTAGACGTCGGTCGGCACGACGACCGCGCCGAACATGGCCTCGATGTTGGCGGCGGGGGTGGATCCGGCGACGGAGCAGACCTGCTTGCCGCGGACGTCCTCGGGCGTGGTGATGGCCGTGTCGTCCGCGAGCACCATGAGCGCCTGGCCGGCGACGTAGTACGGTCCCGCGAAGCCGACGACCTCCTTGCGCTTGTCGTTGATCGTGTACGTCGCGACCACCGCGTCGACCGAGCCGTTCTCGATGAAGGGCTCGCGGTTGGCGGACACCGTCTCCGTGAACTTGATCCCGTCGAACGGGATGCCCATCTTGCTGGCGACGAGCGCCGCGATGGCGACGTCGAAGCCGGCGGGCTTGCCGTCGAGTCCCGCGAGACCGAAGAGCGGCTGGTCGTACTTGGTGCCGACCTTCATCTCGCCGGCGGCCGCGAGGCGCGCCATCGTGGTGCCCTCGTCGAACGTGGGGTTCTCCGCGAGCTCGAGCTTGTAGGGGCCGTCGCCGTTCTCGGGGGCGTTCGTGCCGGCGTCGATGCCGCCGTTGGACGCGCTGCCCGCGGCGCCGCAGCCCGTGAGGGCGACGACGACGATCGCGGCGGCCGCGGCGATGGTCAGTTTCCTGTTCTTCATGGTTCCCGTTCCTTGGCTGGTGAGGTGGATGACGGAGGCGAGGGGGATCGCTCCTGGTGCGGGTCGTGCCGGTGGTGCGGCGCCCGGACGCGCCTGCCTCGGCGGCGTCCGGATGCGGGAGGGCGGGAGGGCGCGTGCCCTCCGCGCGCGTCAATGGGCGAGGATCTTCGAGAGGAAGTCCTGCGCGCGGGGGCTCTGCGGGTCGTCGAAGAACGCGCTGGGCGTGGTGTCCTCCTCGATGGCGCCGTCGGCCATGAAGATCACGCGGTCCGCGGCCTTGCGCGCGAAGCCCATCTCGTGGGTGACGACCATCATCGTCATGCCGTCCTTGGCGAGGCCGACCATCACGTCGAGGACCTCGGTGATCATCTCGGGGTCGAGCGCCGAGGTGGGCTCGTCGAGGAGGATCAGCTTCGGGTCCATCGCGAGCGCCCGGGCGATCGCGACGCGCTGCTGCTGACCGCCGGAGAGCTGGGCCGGCATCTTCTGCGCCTGGTTGGCGACGCCGACGCGGTCGAGGAGCTCCATCGCCCGCTTCTCCGCCTCGGCCTTGCTCTTCTTGCGCACCTTGATGGGCCCGAGGGTCACGTTCTCGAGCACGGTCTTGTGCGCGAAGAGGTTGAACGACTGGAACACCATGCCCACGTCGGCGCGGAGGCGCGCCAGCTCGGCGCCCTCGGACGGGAGGTCCTGGCCGTCGATCGTGATGGTGCCGTCGTCGATGGTCTCGAGGCGGTTGATCGCGCGGCACAGCGTGGACTTGCCGGACCCGCTGGGCCCGATGACGACGACGACCTCACCGCGGTTCACGGTGGTCGAGATGTCCTTCAGGACGTGCAGGTCCCCGAAGTGCTTGTTGACGTGGGATACGACGACCAGGGGCTCGCCCACCGCTGCTGCGGCGGGCGAGGCGGGGTCCGCCGTCGGGCTCTGCTCCATGCGAACACCATATCCATGACGGTGTTTCGTCCGCGTTTCCGTGGGGCATCGTCACCCCATCGTGACGCGGCGACCGCGTTTCCGCCGATCAGACCCGGCTGATGCAGCTCCCGGACGACCTGTCGGCCGTCAGGCGTCCGCGGCGAGAGCCGCGATGCCCGCGCTCAGGCGCGCTGCGCGAAGGCCGACTCGTAGAGGCAGACCGATGCGGCCGTCGCGAGGTTCATGGACTCGGCCTGGCCGTAGATGGGCACGACGACGGCGCGGTCCGCCAGCGCGAGGTGCTCGTCCTGGAGGCCGCGCGCCTCGTTGCCGAACAGCCATGCCGTGGGGGCCGCCAGGCCGCCGGACGTGCGCTCGGCCAGCAGGTCGTCGCCCTTCACGTCTGCGGCGAGGACCTGGAGCCCGGCGGCCTTCACGCGCTCGAGCACGGCGTCGAGCTCGGGCATGATCGCGACCGGCAGGTGGAAGAGCGAACCCGTCGTGGCCCGCACGACCTTCGGGTTGTAGAGGTCGACCGACCGCCCGGTGAGGATGACCGCGTCGGCGCCCGCCGCGTCGGCGGCGCGGATGATCGTGCCGGCGTTGCCCGGGTCGCGCACCTCCTCGAGGATCGCGATGAGGCGCGGCTCGTCGCCGAGGATCTGCTTGAGCGAGGTCGGGAACTGGCGGCACACGCCGACCACGCCCTGCGGCGTGACGGTGTCGGCCATGGACGCGATCACGTCCTCCGTGACGAACTCCACCTCCACGCCCGATTCGCGGACGGCGCGCGCGAGATCCGGGTAGCGGTCGAGCGCCGTGGGCGTCGCGAACAGCTCCTGCACGAGGTCGGGCCGGAAGGCGAGCGCCTCGGAGACGGCCTGCGGGCCCTCGAGCAGGAAGAGCCCGGTGTCGGCGCGGGCATCCCGCTTCGCGAGCTTGGCGACGCCGCGGACACGCGGGGAGCGGGGGTTGTCGAGCATGGCCCCAACACTAACGGCGCGCCCCCGGATGGGGACGCGCCGTCGGCGGTGGAGCGGGAGGTGCTAGGCGTTCGCCGCGACCTTGGGGGCCGAGGTGTTCGCCGGCAGGGCGGCCTTGGCCGTCTTGACGAGCGAGGCGAAGGTCGCGGGCTCGTGGACCGCGAGGTCCGCGAGGATGCGACGGTCGACCTGGACGCCGGCGAGCGAGAGGCCCTGGATGAGACGGTTGTACGTGAGGCCGTTCGCACGGGCGGCGGCGTTGATGCGCTGGATCCAGAGGCGGCGGAACTCGCCCTTCTTGGCGCGGCGGTCGCGGTACGCGTAGACGAGGGAGTGGGTGACCTGCTCCTTGGCCTTGCGGTACAGGCGCGAGCGCTGGCCGCGGTAGCCGGCGGCGCGCTCGAGGATGACCCGACGCTTCTTGTGGGCGTTGACGGCCCTCTTGACTCTTGCCATTTCAGTTGTTCCTATTCGAGTTCAGGTGTCGCGGGCGACGAGGGGGTCTAGCGACCGAG
>Ga0308163_10001909_pt1 | contig 20769 bp, 16 predicted proteins | sample PhyTR1_FD_201037 | JGI IMG/M metagenome (GOLD analysis project Ga0308163, IMG submission 201037) | Phyllosphere microbial communities from UC Gill Tract Community Farm, Albany, California, United States - DLSLT.R1 | ecosystem: Host-associated > Plants > Phyllosphere > Unclassified | place: USA...
CGACCCTTGGATCAAGGGCCGGGAATTGCACGTTGAGGTAGGCGCCAATGGCCATGGCGATGGCCGGCGGGGCGAAGACGAACTCGATCAGCGTCGCCAGGCCCGCGATCATCCCGCCGGTCACGCCGAAGGCGCGCAAGCTGTAGGCAAACGGTCCGCCTGCGTTGGGAATCGCGGTGGTCAGCTCGGTGAAACTGAAGATGAAGCAGGTGTACATCACCGCGACCATCAGCGTGGTCACCAGAAAGCCCAGCGTCCCGGCGGTGCCCCAGCCGTAGCTCCAGCCGAAGTATTCGCCGGAAATCACCAGGCCCACGGCCAGCCCCCACAAATGCAGGGTTCCCAACGTTGGTTTGAGTTGTGAAGCAGTCATGAGCGTGTACCCCGGTAGCCAGGCGACGGTATTTGTCTGACGTCGAGCATAGTCACAGCTGGCAGGCCAAGGCTTGACCGTACGGCGCGCGGATTGTCGTCTGCGGTCAAGTTTTTCGGGTATCTGCCGGGGGTGCGCCACCGTGGCGCGTGAAAATGGCCCGGTGCTTTATTGAAGGTCACGCTTTGCCTGTGTTTGCTGACCGGCGTGGCACCAGACTTCCCAAATACCCGGTCGCCGAATGGGTCGCCAGGTAGCACCGATGCCCATGTAGGAGTGAGCTTGCTCGCGATGAGGTCGATACATTCGCCGAGTATGCAGCGGCTGGAATGCAGTCTTCGCGAGCAAGGTGGAGCGCCACCCCGGTCACTCCCACAGGACCGTTGATTCCCCGCCGACAAGGCCTGCGGCTGCAACAAGGTATGACATTTGCTTGCAAGGTCTGCCTACACACCGTCAGAGCCATCATCCCCCATGCTCCAGACCCTCGCCCCCGCCGCCGCATCGAACACGCCCGCCGCCAGCAATCGCGGCGTGCTGTCGGCTGCCGCCAACGGTCTGGATGGCTTCATCGTGCAGCACGGCGGCGACCTTGATCGGGTGTTCGGCTGCGCCGGCATAGACCCTGAACAACTGTTGCACCCCACGCTCAGCCTGCCCCTGACCAACTACTGCAAAGTGCTCGAGGAAGCCGCCCGGCAAACCGGCTGCGACAACTTCGGCCTGCGTTACGGCCAGCAATTTCAGCCCCAGGCACTGGGTTTGCTGGGCTACATCGGGTTGTGCTCCGCGACCCTGGAAGGCGCCCTCGTCAACTTCTCGCAAGCCTTTCCGTTTCACCAGCACAGCACGCTGATCGAACTGGTGGATCGAGGGGACTGCTATCGCTTTGATTATCAGGTCCGACACGGCGCGATCCATGACCGTCGCCAGGACGCCGAACTGACCATGGGCATGGCGATGAACTTGGTGCGCCATGTGCTGGGCCCGGACTGGGCGCCTCGGCAAGTGGCCTTCGAACACGCCAGACCGCAGGAATGGCACGAACACCGCGACACCTTTCACGCCGATGTAAGCTTCGGCCAAAGCTGCAATTCGCTGCTGATTCCCAAGCGGGAACTGATCGGCAAGGCCATGCCGGGCAGCGATCCTATCCTGCTGATGTTGATCATGGACGCCATTCGCCAGTTGGGCGACAACGGCAGCGAGATCAGCCTGCTGGAACGTGCCCGGCAGACCATCCTCGCCACGCTGCACCTGGGTGAACCGGCACTGGACGAAATCGCCCACCACCTCGGTCTTTCCGAATGGGCCTTGCAACGCAAGCTGCGCGAGCAGGGCCTGAGCTTCACGCAACTGGTGGACCAGATCCGCCAGGACTCGGCCATCGCCCACCTCAAACAGCAAAACCTCAGCGTCACCCAACTCGCCTCCATGCTGGGGTACTCCGAGACCAGCGCCTTCTCCCGGGCGTTCAAGCGCTGGTTTGGGTTGAGCCCCAAACAGTGGCGCAGTGCGGCGGTCAACACCCAGTAAACGCTGTGTCACCCCTTAAACTCTCGTGCCGAACGTACCTGTCTCAGGAAATCACCGACCTGCCACTCAATGGCAAATGCTTGATTTGTGGGTTTAACTTGCTGACGAAGGTGGCGCTCAGTGGGCTGAGCGGCATGAATGCGGCGAGCGCGCCGTCAAGGCAGGGGTCCGTTCGGCGCGGGCCCACGAATCGTCTTTTTGAGTAAGCCCCAGGCTGCCGTTATTTGAAAGCGTTGTTTCGAGAAGCTGCGTAATGCCGGGTCTGGTAAGGCAACAGCGTCTGGATTTTCAATCCAAGTCCTTCATCCAGCCCCCAACACAGGGCAAGCCTGTCGCGCCGCTCACGTAGCCGCGCTCCAGGTGTGTCACTCAGTTCATCCTGGCTCCGATAACGCTTGAGTAGCAGACTCAGTGAGTAAAGCGCTTCAGACGCTCGTTCCTCACTGAGGCAGGTAAATCGAGTCAGCTTCTCCAAAAAATAACCCGCTCGGCGCACCGCTACCTCATCAGGGCTACGCGCAAGAAATAGCCGGAGTTCGGATTCAAGGCTCGAGTGCTCATACCAAACCTCTTGAGCGGCACTTATCAAGGTCTCATCATCGGCCAGACTCAGTGGGCCCCTGCTTAGGCTGTCCAATGCTTCAGAAAGAATGTGGCGATCAGAAGGTTTGGTCATCTGCGGTCTCCAGATAGTCCTGCAGGATGTTCTTCAGAATCGAAGTCGGTGGCTCATGATTGCCAACATAGCAGTCGGGCGGCGTGGAGTACGTCCTCCTCGCCTGCAACGGAGGCGGCGAAAGCTTCGCTATCAGAGAGGGAATGGACTCATGACTCCTTGCGCCCGATGTCCTGCAGCCAGTCATTCAGGTTCCCCGGCAACAACAGTTCATGCCGCGCCCGCGAGCTGGCGGTGTACAGCAGCGAGCAGACACTGGCCAGTGAATGCGGCGAACCGGTGCGCGGAGGACGCATCAGGTCGCGGGACAACAGCACGGTATCGAACTCCTGGTTCTTCACGTCTTCGACCTTCGCCAGCTTGAGGATGGCGCCAGGTTCGCTGCAGAAGCGTTGCAACGTCTCGGCGAACTGCTGCTCCGTGTTGCCCTGCCCCAGCCACTCGTGCACCGCCTTGAATTCATGACTGCCGCCCATGGCCTTAGCCAGCGCGTCCCAATGGGTGTAACGAAAGATCAGGCGATGCTGGGGCCGCAGGTCTTCTCGGTAAAGCAGCACCAGCCCCTTGATGAACAGGGTCAGGTCCTGGGCCGTTCCCGGCGGCAACTGAAACCGCGCGCCGGCTTCGGTCAAACGCTTGAACCAGGCGAACAGGCCCCATTCGTTGGCGACCAGAATCGTGGTGGGTTTGTCCGGAATCGGCATGACGCTGTGGCCGATGATCCGCGTCGGATAAGGCGCCCGCCCGACGAAGCCTTCCTTGATATCGCTGGGGTGCAGCTGAATCAACGGGTTGAGGACGTCGGCCATCTGCCGCCCGGCACGAATCGACTGGGTCATGAACCGCTGCCGAATCGAGCCTCCATGGCGCGGGGCCTTGCCGCTCAGTTGCTGAAACTCATCGCCCAGGGTAATCACTGCCTGCGGGCTTCGATCAAGGATCTGCACCATCGGCACGGTCAGTTCGTGGCTTTCATCGATGATGATATGGGTGAAATTTTCGAAGACCACTTCCGACGTCATTGAAAGAAACTTGATGCGATGGCTGTTGCGCACCGGCAAACGTATGTGCGGCGCGGAGGGCCGGACGATTTCCCGCCAAAGCAACCGGCTGTACTCGAGCAGCATGGCGATGTCCGCCTGACTGGCGGCGTACCCCAGCGACGGCAGATGCCGCGACTCGATCGTGGGCATTGGCGACAGGCAAAAACTGTAAACCGTGGTGCGGCACACCCATGCCACCTGCCGGGGAGGCAGATTGCCGACTGTTGGCAGGTTCAGCCATTCGGCGATTTGCTGATCGGACACCAGCGAGTCCGCGCCGGTGCGCTGCCTTCCCGTGTTGCGCCATCCGGCCGAGGTCTGGTCGCGATTGAGCAGCAGGTTGGCCATGTGGCCGAAGGTGCAGGCATGAAGCTTTCGGCTTGGATCGCTCTGCCTGACGCGATCTTCAAGCGCTTTGACCTGTTGCGGATACGTCGCCATGAGCAAGGTCGTTTCAGCGGGCAGCGTTTCGAAAAACTTCGCCAGCAGGAAGGTCTTGCCCACGCCCGCGTAGGCCTGCAAATGAAACGACTCATCCTGACAGCCACGAAACTCGTCGAAGATCCGGCTCTGCTGGTCACTCAGGTACAACAGGTCTCCGGTGGGCAGAACGACTTCGCGGGTCAGGGGCTCGAGCGTCTGGCGATGGCGTTTGCCAAAGCCGAAGTCCCAATGGCCTTCTTCGTCGAGGTACTCCTCATCGTCGACTTCGTGCGCCTGGAGCAAGCTGATGCCGGCTACTTCCAGAACACCAAGACTCTGGGCGAGGTTGCCAGCGTTGAAGCGCATGCGCAGCAGATCGGCGAACGACCCGCCCGCCTCTTCCATCGAGAGCGCCGCACGCATGACATCGTCAAGCATGCGCTCCAGCTTCTCGATGGGTGTGTTTTGCTCGACCAGTGCGTTGAGGTTGATCAACAGCATGAGGGCAGCGAGCTGCGCCCGGGTCGCCTCAGCGAGAAAATCGTCCAGCGACTCGCCGGCGGCCAGGCCTTGAGCCGCCTCGTCGGTCAGCGGCAAAAACAGCGAGGGCGGTGGAGCAAACGGACCGGGTGAACTCATTACGGGGCAATCGTCCTGATAAACGCGACGGCGTGGGGCAGAAACAGCGGAAGATGACGCAACAGCTTACCCTTCCCGACGCCCCGTCGCCCACCACGTTGTCATGCCAACTCGGCAGTGTGAAGCAACTGCCGTCATCGCATCACTTTGCAACCTCTCTGAAGAGATCTAACCGCACGTTGTAGGAGTGTGGCTTGTCCCGCGATCTGCCGGAAACCGGCGGCAAAACCTGTGCACGGGGCGTCTCGGGTACAACCGAATCGCCTGATTTTGCTAGCGTTCCATCAGAAATCCGTACACACGGCTCGTGCGCTCGCCAAGAGGCTGAACAGGCCGGGATCAGTTGTCTCCGGCGCAGTCCTGAGCGATGGTGCGGTAGTCAAGGGTCTGCTTTTGGCCATGGGAGTCGACGTAGTTGAGGTGCGTGTTGACCAGACCGCAGCTGGGTGTTGCATCAACCTCGGTAGACAGGGCCCGAGCGATGTCCAGGTGTTCACCATACATGTAGCTGTGTGCCGTCACGCTGTCTTGGGCTTGAGCCGAAAGCGCACCGAGGCTCAGGGCGGCAAACAGCGTGGCGATTCCGATGTTCTTCATGTTCATGGTGTTCTCCGAGGTTTAAGGGGTCATTCGTTGTTGAGTGCGAGACGGTGTGCCTGTGTGGTCTCGATGGGTCCCATTGAATGCCTCGCAGGTGTCCCGGATGTGTCGGAAAATGCCTGAAAATCATCTTTAAGTGTCATAGCGTGGTCTGGATACACAGCGATACATTCGCACTGGAAAATGTGCTTTTTGCATCCGGATGTATTCGTCGCAGGATCAGATACAGTGCAATACAAAGGGCGGCAGGCAAGCCGTGCACGGCTGGGTAAGATGCGCCACACGTCAATGAAAACCGGGAGCTGAGGCAATGGAGCACGTAGACCACATTCTGATTGTCGACGACGATCGCGAGATCCGGGAGCTGGTGGGCAACTACCTGAAGAAGAACGGATTGCGCACCACGGTGGTCGCAGACGGGCGCCAGATGCGTTCTTTCCTGGAGTCGACCCCCGTGGACTTGATCGTACTGGACATCATGATGCCCGGCGACGACGGCCTGCTGCTGTGCCGCGAATTGCGCGCGGGCAAGCACAAGACCACCCCGGTGTTGATGTTGACGGCCCGCAGTGACGAAACCGACCGCATCATCGGCCTGGAAATGGGGGCCGACGATTACCTGGTCAAGCCATTCGCCGCCCGTGAGTTGCTGGCGCGCATCAACTCCGTGCTACGCCGTACACGGATGCTGCCGCCCAACCTGATCGTCAGCGAGAGCGGTCGTCTGCTGGCGTTCGGTAAATGGAAACTGGACACTACCGCCCGCCATCTGCTGGATGCCCAAGGGACTGTGGTCACGCTCAGCGGCGCCGAATACCGCCTGCTGCGCACTTTCCTCGATCATCCGCAACGTGTACTGAGCCGCGATCAACTGTTGAACCTGACCCAGGGCCGTGACGCCGACCTGTTCGACCGCTCCATCGACCTGCTGGTCAGCCGCCTGCGCCAGCGTCTGCAAGACGATGCGCGGGATCCGGCTTACATCAAGACCGTGCGCAGTGAAGGTTATGTCTTTACGTACGCCGTCGAAATCCTCGGGGACGAGGCATGAAGCTGACGTTCGGATGGCCGCGGACCCTGGCGTCCCGGCTGTCGCTGATCTTTCTGATCAGTCTGGTGCTGGCTCACGGGTTGTCGTTCGGGTTGCAGTTCTACGAGCGTTATCAGAGCGCGATGACCATGATGCTGGGCAACCTGGAGCAGGACCTGACCACCACCGTCGCCGTGCTGGAACGTTTGCCCGCCAATGAGCGTGAAGCCTGGCTGCCGCGTTTCGAACACGCCAATTATCGTTACATCCTCGGCACCGGTCAGCCGGGCACGGCGATGGACATGAGTCATTCGCCGGTCTCGGTGCGCTCGATGCAGGCCACGCTCGGCCGCGAATATGCCTTGCGCTTTCAGAACGTGCCGGATGTTCGCCCTCACTATCAGGCGCACCTGACGCTCAGCGACGGCTCCCCGCTGACGATCGACGTTCGCCCCTCGATTATGCCGTTGTCGCCTTGGCTGCCCCTGCTGCTGATCGTGCAATTGGTGCTTCTGTTCACCTGCACCTGGCTTGCCGTGAGAACCGCGATTCGCCCGCTGACGCGCCTGTCCGAGGCCGTCGATAACCTTGACCCAAACGGCGAAGGCACCCGCCTGGACGAAAGCGGTCCGACCGAGGTGGCCTTCGCGGCGGTGGCGTTCAACACCATGCAGCAACGCATCGCGACCTACGTCAAAGAACGCATGCAACTGTTGGCAGCCATTTCCCACGACCTGCAGACCCCGATCACCCGCATGAAGCTGCGCGCCGAGTTCATGGACGAAGGCGTCGAGAAAGACAAGCTGTGGAGCGACCTGAGTGAAATGCAGCACCTGGTTCAGGAGGGCGTGGCCTACGCGCGCAGCATGGACACCTCCACCGAAGCCGTTCGACGGGTGGATCTGGACTCGTTTCTGGACAGCCTGACGTTTGACTATCAAGACATGAACAAGCAGGTCCAGCTCTGTGGCAAAACCGGCTGTGTGATCGATACCCGTCCCCATGCCTTGCGCAGGGTTTTGGTAAACCTGACCGACAATGCCTTGAAGTTCGCCGGTGCCGCCGAGATCAAGGTGCAAACCCTCGGTGATCAGGGCTTGTCGATTCAGGTCCTGGACCGCGGACCCGGCATTGCCGAGGCCGAGTTGCCGGAAGTGCTCAAGCCGTTCTATCGCGTCGAAAGTTCGCGCAATCGGGATACCGGCGGCACCGGATTGGGTCTGGCGATTTCCCAACAGCTGGCCTCGGCGCTGGGCGGTAAGCTAAGTCTGTCCAACCGCGAAGGCGGTGGTTTGTGCGCCGAGCTTCGCTTGCCGGAAAAGGTGGGTTGATCCGCCCTGTAGGAGCGCGCTTGCCCGCGAATGCATCCTGCCTGTGACATCACCTTCACTGACGCACTGCAATCTCAGACAAGCCGTTCCTGCACGAAGCGCGGATCTCAAACGCCACTCCAGAGCCTCTAACGTGGCACGAACCCCAAACAAATTAGCAAACTGCCATCAATCCGATTTTCCGAAACACCCTGTATCATCCGCCCTCGCCTCACCCTCTCTACGTAGCGAAATCAAGGATTGTTCATGCGTATGCGCGTTCTGCCTCCTGTTGCATTGATCATTGGCGCGACCCTCTGCGGTCAGGCGCAGGCCAGCGGTGACGATTCCTGCTACCCCGCCTGGTCGCTGCTGAGCGACTCGCTGGACGTCTGCAACAACCTGGCCTTTCTCAATCCTGGCAACGACAGCCGAGTCAATCTGCGCCTGCTACTGGCGGACCGCAAAGCGCTGGAACTCAAACCCAACGCACTGACCGAGGACGAGCTGTCAGAGGGGTACGGCCCGGTCCCGTTTGCGGTGGCACGCCTCGACACCGCGCAGATCGAGGGCGACGAAAGTGAAGAGTCCGGCGCGGCCGCCTTGAGCGGCCTGCTGGAAAAACTCGGCATCAAGCGCGACAGCACGGACAGCGCCGGGCAGGCGTTCCTGCAAGGGGAAGGCAGCCGTTGCCGCAGTAATCGCGACGACAGCGCAGCGGTGTTTATCGGGCAACTGGTCGACACGCCGTCGCTGTCTGATTCAGAGCGTCAGTCGCTGGCACGCAGTCGTCTGCAACTGCTCGATGGCTGCACCTGGGACGCGGCAAAACAGGCAAGCCTGCTACCGACCGATGTTCAGTCGGCTGAAGGCAAGGCATTCGTGACCTACCTGCAAGCGGCCTCGGACTTTTACAGCGGCCGGTTCAAAGAAGCCGAAAACGGCTTTGCCAGCCTCAACGATAACGCACAGCCGTGGCTTAGGGAGGTGTCGCTCTACATGGTCGCCCGCACCCGCCTCAACGCGGCGCAGCAGGACGCATTCGATGAGTACGGCACCCGTAAGGACACCCTCGACACAGCGCCTTACGCCAAGGTCGGGGAAGCCTTCGATCAGTACCTCACGGCTTATCCGCAAGGCATCTATGCGTTGTCGGCCAAGGGGTTGATGCGCCGGGTGCACTGGCTGTCCGGGGACACCGATAAACTGGCCGACGACTACACCCGGCAAATGACCCAGGCGAACGACGGGCAACGCAACCTGCCGATCGACGCGTTGATTCAGGAGACCGACAACAAACTGCTGATGAACATCACTGACGCAACGCCGTCCGCTTTGATGACCGCCGTCAGCGATCTGATGCAGATGCGCAAGGACGCTCAGCCGAAACTGGCTCGCGAGAAGCTGGTGGCGCAAAAAGCGCTGTTCGCCGATCAGCCGGCCATGTTCGATTACTTGCAGGCGGTGTATGCCTTCTATGTTGACCAGCAGCCGGAAGAAGCCCTGAAGCTGCTGCCGAAGGACGTTCCCGCTGCGCTCGACTATTTTGCCTTCAGCCAGCACACCTTGCGTGCTCTGGCACTCGAAGCGAGCAACGATCTGCCTGGGGCTCAAAGCCTGTGGCTGAAATTGCTGCCACTGGCGAAACAGCCACTGCAACGTGAACAGTTGGAACTGGCGCTGGCCATGAACCACGAGCGCAGCGGTCAGCTTGAACAGGTGTTCGCTGCCGATTCGCCGATCCAGTCGGCGCAGGTGCGGCTGATCCTGCTGGGCAAGGTGGCGGGCGCGCCTTTGCTGCGTCAACAAATCACCCAAGGCATCAGCGACACGGAGAAGAACACCGCGCAATTCGTGCTGCTTTATAAAGACCTGCTGCACGGTCAGTACGCAGCCTTCGCCGATGACTTCAAAGCACTGCCCGAGAAGTCCGGCGAAGAGAAACTGGGCACCAGCCTGGGCTATGTCTACGGCACCGGGCAGACCTTGCAGTTGTTCCGCTGGAACGGCGACAAGGCCGAGTCGAACTACGTCTGCCCGAGCATCGGCGACACAGCAGCCTTGCTGCAGGCCAACAACAAAGACCCCAAAGGCGTGAATTGCCTGGGCGAGTTCATTCTGCGCAATGGCCTGGACAGCATGCCGCTGGACCAGCGACCGGGCAGCGGTCAGTTGGGCAGCAGCGAGCCGGGTTTCAAGGGCGACGTGTTCTCCCGTCTCAACGGTTATCAAACGGTCATTGCGGACACCAAGGCCGGACGTGACGACAAGGCCTACGCCCTCTTCCGCGCGATCAACTGCTACGGGCCTTCGGGCTACAACAGCTGCGGCGGCAAGGACGTCGCGCAGTCGGTGCGCAAGGCGTGGTTCAAACAACTGAAAACCGCCTATGGCAGCACCTCGTGGGGCAAGTCGCTGCAGTACTACTGGTGAGGCTTCGGGCACTGTTGTTCGCACTGATCGGGTTGTTGGTCAGCCAACCGGCATCGGCTGCGGTGGAAGCACGAGACTACGAAGCGTTCTGGCTGTGGAGCGGCGTGGCCAGTCAGCCGGTTCTGCATCAGGCCAAGACGCTCTATGTGCTGCAAGGCCAGATCAGCGCCCCCCGCACGGCCCCCCAGAATCCCGTACTGATCGCCCAAGGCATGAGCGTGACACGCCTGCCGCAGCCAGCGCTGTGGATCGTCTACCGCGCCCACACCTTGCGCTGGCCCGAGACGGTATACCAACAGTTGTTTGGCCAGGTCGAGCGTTGGCAGGACGCCGGTAACGCGGTGACCGGCATTCAGATCGACTTCGACGCCCGAACCCGTTACTTGCAGGACTACGTGGTGTTTCTCAAAGACTTGAGGTCGCGCCTGCCTGCCTCACTGAAGCTCAGCATCACCGGCCTGATGGACTGGAGCAGCAACGCCGACCCACAGGCCATCGGCCAACTCAAAGGCGTGGTAGATGAAGTGGTGGTGCAGACCTATCAGGGCCGCCACAGCATCCCTGACTATGCCGCGTACCTGCCGCGTATGGGCAGGCTGGGCCTGCCGTTCAAGGTCGGCTTGATCCAGGGCGGCACGTGGACGGCGCCGGATTCCTTGAAAGACAGCCCGTGGTTTCGGGGGTATGTGGTGTTTTTGCGTAATCAGGACTGAGCGCAATTTGCTTCTGGCTGGAGGGCGTGGACGCCCGGCTTGCCGGCAGATCCCGAGCAAGCTTGCTTGTAGGGTGTGCACTTCAACTATTTGTGGTGACGCTGCTGGTTTGGTTTGTCCTAACGGCCAAACTGTTCCGCCTTCGGCGGGTTACTTGAAAAGACACCAAGTAACCAAGTGTCTGAAGCTCCTGGTTGGGTTCCTCCTTCGTCGGAATACCTTCACTCCGGCGACGCTCCGTGGGCCCGCGCCGAACGGACATCCATGTCCTGACGGCGCTCTCGCGGCATCCATGCCGCTCGTCCCACTGCGCGCCGCCTGCGTTCAGCCTGCACCCAAGTCGCGTTTTGTGGCGTCTGAACTGCTGCGCCATGAAAATCAAGATCAAAAGCGAGAGCGAAGCACGCGCTGCGCTTTGTAGGTTCGCCGCATCAACTGCTGGCTGAACACAAAACCTGTGGGAGTTAGCTTGCTGACGAATGCAGTGTGTCATTCACCTTTTAGAAAACTGGCTTAATCCCATCGCGAGCAAGCTGATGGTTCCCACGCTCCGCGTGGTAACACAGTCCATGACGCTCTGCGTCATCCGGGATGTGGCGCATGCTGTGAGGCTGTGCGGCCCCCAAAAAAAGGACTGACAGCACTGGTGTGAGAACCCTGGAATCTCCCATGGCCTCCGGCCAGATCAAATGCAGACCGCGCTTGCAGCCCTCCCGCTATTCGATCTCGATATCCAGCAACGCAGCCCCCAGCGCCTTACCGTGCGCATCCAGCGCCAGCGAGCGGGTGACGCCGCCTTTGAGGATGCCGGGCAGCACGAAATTCAGGGCCTGTACGTTGGGCAGTTCATAGCGCCGCACCGGTCCCGCTGCGGGGTCGAGCAACTCGGCAAAGTACGCCGTGACGCGTTCAACCGTCAGTTGTTCCACCAGACGCTGGTAGTCTTCGGGCTTGAAGGCAATCACCGAGATGTTCGACGTGTCGCCCTTGTCCCCGGTCCGCGAATGCGCGAGTTCGCGCAGTTTGATCGTGCTCACGAGGCGTCCTCCAGATGAACGTGGGGTTTGACCGCATCACGGGGCAGCAACAAAGACGCCACCGCCACCACCTGCCGCACGCCCTTGGTCGCACCGCCACCGCCATACGGGCCGTTGGTGTAAAGGGTTTCGACTTCGTTGCCGACGCGCACGGCTTCGGATTTATCGGCGCAGCGGGCCGCCACGCGCAAACGAACTTCCCACGGTTCAGCCGTGGCACGCGAACCCAACGTCCCACCATGCAAGGCATCCACACCGATCAGTTCTGCGCGAACTTCATCGGCTGTCACACCGGTCAGCTTCAAACGTTCCAGGACGACTTCACGCGCCAGTTGTGCCCGGGCCAACGCGCCCGGCCCGCCATAGGAAATCTGTCCTTCACCGATCCAGCCGTCGAGGTAGCCGACCGATACCTTCAGCGTGTCGGGGCGCGGCCTTCCCTCAGCACCGTCAGCACGGACTTCGTTGGTCCCCACGGCCGTGAACGACACGTTTGAAAAGTCGGCGGTCACGTCCGGGGTCAGATACGCCTTGGGATCGTGCACTTCGTAAATCATCTGCTCGGTGCAGGTAGCGGTATCGATTCTTCCGCCGGAGCCTGCGACCTTGCTGACCACCGCACGGCCATCGGCGTCCACTTCGGCCAGCGGAAAACCCAATCGGGCGAGGTCCGGCACATCCTTCACCCCCGGATCAGCAAAGTAACCGCCGGTGATCTGCCCGGCGCATTCGAGCAAATGCCCGATCAGGGTGCCGCGTCCGATGCGCGTCCAGTCATCCTGAGCCCAGCCAAAGGTGAACAGTTGTGGCGCGAGAAACAGCGAAGGATCCGCTACGCGGCCGGTGATCACCACATCGGCGTCGGCGTTCAACGCCTCGACGATGCCTTCTGCCCCGAGATAGGCGTTGGCTGAAATCAGCCTATCCCCCAACGACGCCACCGTCACGCCGTTGTCCAGCAACGCCTGAGGGTCGGCGTGCAACGCTGTCAGCACGTCATCGCCGCTCAGTGCAGCGACTTTCAGCCCATGCAGGCCCAGGTCGCCAGCGATACGTCGCACTTCACGCGCCGCCGACAAGGGATTCGCTGCGCCCATGTTGCTGATGATGCGCAAACGTCGCTGCCCGGCTTCACGGCCTCGGGCCACAAACGGCAGCACGCGGCGCATGCGTTCACTGAGCAACGGGTCAAATCCCGCGTCGGGGTCGGCCAGTCGAGCCTGTTGTGCAAGGGCGATGGTGCGCTCGGCCAGGCACTCGAACACCAGAAAATCCAGATTGCCCTTATCGGCCAGTTCCACCGCCGGTTCGATACGGTCACCGGAATACCCGGCGCCCGAGCCGATACGTAAGGTTGTCATTCAGAACACTCCCAGCAGCAATGCGGTCAGGGTCATCAGCACCGACGCGCCGAACAGAAAGGGGATGGTGAAACGTTGGTGGTCGGCCAGTTCGACCTTGCACAACCCGACCAGCAGAAAGGTCGCGGGGGTCAGCGGGCTGACCGGGAAACCGGTGGTGTGGACACCCAGCAAGGACGCTTGCGCCACCTGCAACGGGTCGACACCCAGCGCGCGTCCGACCTCGGCGATCACCGGCATCACGCCGAAATAGAAAGAGTCAGGATCGAACAACAGGCTCAGCGGCATGGACAGGAAGCCGACCATCATGGGGATCAGCTTGCCGTGCCCCGCCGGGATCTGCGCCACCGCCACCTCGGCCATGGCCTTGAGCATGCCGGTGCCTTGCATGATGCCGGTGAACACACCAGCCGCCAGAAGGATGCTGGCCATGGTCAACGCGGTTTTGGCATGGGCATCGATACGCGCGCGTTGCGCGTCCACATTCGGGTAGTTGATGCACAGCGCCAGTACCGTGCCGACCATGAACATCACCACCGGATCTACCCAACCGGCGATCATCACCGCCATGACCACGATGGTCAGCAACAGGTTGAGCCAGAACAGGCGCGGACGGCGCAGCACCTCTTCCTGCTCGGTCAGCGTCCGCTCCGGCACCACATCGACCTTGACGCCGGCGCCCAGCCCGAGGCGTTTTTCCTCACGACGCCCCAACCACCAGGCACAGACGAACACGAACGCCAGACCGACGATCTGCACCGGAATCAACGGCTGGAACAGGTCGGCCACCGGCACATGCAGGGCGGCGGAAGAGCGCAGCACCGGGCCGGTCCATGGCAGGAAGTTGACCCCCGCCGCCATCGCGGCGACGCACGCCAGAATCCGCCGATCAATGCCCAACCGCGTGTACAACGGCAACATTGCCGGGATGGTCACCAGAAAGGTCACGGCGCCCGACCCGTCCAGGTGCACCAGCAAGGCGAGCAGCGCGGTGCCCACAACAATGCGTGTCGGACGCGTGCCCACCGTGCGCAGGATGCGGTCGATGATCGGGTCGAGCATGCCGGCGTCGGTCATCACCCCGAAAAACAGGATGGCAAACACGAACATGCCAACCACGGGCGCGACGTTCTTGATACCGGTGATGATGAAACCGCTGGTTTGCAGACCGAAACCACCGATCAATGCCGCGATGATAGGCAAAGCAATCAGCGCAACCAGAGGCGAGAGACGTTTGCTCATGACAGCGGCGAGCAAACAGAGAATGGTGATGACACCCAGAGTGGCGAGCATGGCGTGATCCTTTCGTCATCCCTCACCGGCAGGCGGCGGGACGAGCTGTTGTTGTTTTCAGCGAGTATCGAAACGGGGGTAAGCTTTGTAAATTGAAATGTTCAGGGCCTTACGTTCTGAAAATACGAACGCTGACTCGACGTTCACCTACGGGAGCTCATCATGAAGAACGCCATTCAGCACATCCGGGCTTTTCTGGCCGTGGCCAACAGCGGCAGCTTTGCCAAAGCGGCCATTGAGCTGAATCTGTCGCCCTCGGCCCTGACTGTGCAAATCCAGCAGCTGGAGGAATGGCTTGGCGTCTCGCTGCTCGAGCGCAGCCCGCGTCAGGTCAGCCTGACCGCCGCCGGGCATAACAACCGAGGCGCCATGGAAAAACTGCTGCTGGACCTGGACAACATCGTCAGCGGCTCGCGGGATCTGGCAGCGTTACGCCGAGGCGTGGTGACCATCGCCGCCCTGCCCTCGCTGTGCGCCGGAGCGCTGCCGCCGATCCTGAAGACTTTTCGTGAACAGTTCCCCGGTGTCGAAGTGCGCCTGCGCGATGTCGTGGCGCAACGCATTGACGCGCTGGTGCGTGACGGGGAGGTGGATTTCGGCGTGGGTGTTCGTGCGCGAATGAGCCACGGGCTGGATTTTCAGGTGGTGATGGTGGATCGCCTGAGTCTGTTCGTGCCGGCTCACCATGCCCTCGCCAAACGCTCATCGATCACCCTGTCGGAACTGGCGGGCGAGCCGATCATCCTCACAGGCCGGGACAGCAGCGTGCGCGAACGGGTTGAACAGTTGTTTTCAGAAGAAGAGCTGATGCTGACGCCAAGCCTGGAAGCGAATTACATGTCGACGGTCATGGCGTTGGTGCGTCAGGGATTGGGAATGACGCTGTTGCCGGAATCGGCCGATGAAGGCCGTGGCGACCTGGTTCAGGTGCGTATCGACCATGCCGGCGTGAATCGAGAGATCGGCGTGATCACGCGCGCCGGGTTCGGGTTGAGTCCTGCGGCCGCACGTTTCATCGAGATCATGAAAGCCGGTATGTCAACGCAACCCGTGTAGGAGCGCGCTTGCCCGCGATGGCGTCCGCGCTGTCACCTCTTCATTGATTGACACACCGCAATCGCGGGCAAGCGCGCTCCTACACAGGTCCTGTGAAACGCAGTAGCTGAACGCCACCTGAACACCTGCACAAAACCGGGAAAAAGCAAAAAAACAAGTATGCTCATTCAATAATGAGTATCATTATGTTACACATGCCTGAATGCGAATGACTTACCGAAGCGTTCACGGCGCACACCCTATCAGATTTACACCGGTGAAAAATGCTCGTTCCTTTTTTGATCATGCTGCGCGAAGGGATTGAAGCCGCGCTTATCGTTGGCATCATTGCCAGCTACCTCCGTCAGACCGGCCGTGGCGAATGGATGCCCGCCGTCTGGATCGGGGTTTTCCTCGCCGCTGCGCTCGCACTGTTCGTCGGTGGTGGCCTGGAACTGGTCAGTGCCGAATTCCCGCAGAAGCAACAGGAACTGTTCGAAGGCCTGGTCGGACTGCTGGCGGTGATCATCCTCAGCTCCATGGTGTTCTGGATGCGCAAAGTGGCGCGCTCAATCAAACATGAGCTCCACGAATCACTGGACGCCGCCCTCGCGGGTTCGAAAAACCAGACGTATGCCCTGATCGGCATGGTGTTCTTCGCGGTCGCTCGCGAAGGCCTGGAAACCGTGTTCTTCCTGCTGGCAATTTTCCAGCAAAGCGAAGGGGCCAGCGCACCGATTGGCGCCCTCCTCGGCCTGATCATTGCCGTGGGGATCGGCTTTGCCATCTACAAAGGCAGCATGCGCTTGAATCTCGGGCGCTTCTTCCGCTGGACCGGCCTGTTCATTCTGGTGGTCGCGGCGGGCATTCTGGCCAACTCGGTTCAAGCCCTGCATGAGGCCGGCCTCTGGAACCACTTCCAGACCGTGGTCTTCGACATCAGCGCCATCCTGCCGATGGACGGCCCGACCGGCTCGGTGCTCGCCGGCATGTTCGGTTATCAGGATGCGCCAACCGTCAGCGTGCTGACCGTGTACGTCGCCTACCTGATCTTCGCGCTGGTGTTGTTCTTCCTGCCGCAGCCACGCGTGGTGAGTCTTCCCACTCGACCTGCGCACGCGCACGGCCACACTTCTTCAGTTACGAATAAATAAGGGCTTCCATGACCAGCAGTCCCTCCGGGCTTCCTCCCCAGCAAGCCAAGCCTCCTCGCGCATTGCGAATGGCCGTCGCCGGATCGGTGATCCTGATGATCGGTGCCGGTGCGATGTTTTACTACGCCTCTCAACAGGCGCAGAAAAAACGCCAGGCCAACAACAGCGCCGAGACCGTGGTCACCATCCACCCCAAAAGCTGTGAGCCGAACGCGATCACGGTGCCTGCCGGGAAGAATGCCTTCCGCATCGTCAACGCATCGGAGCGTGCGGTCGAATGGGAAATCCTGGACGGCGTGCTGGTGATCGAAGAGCGCGAGAACATCGCCCCCGGTCTGAGCCAGGTCATCAATGCCAACCTGCAACCGGGTGATTACGCGATCACCTGCGGACTGCTCAGCAACCCGCGCGGCACCCTGCACGTGACCGCAACCGCTGAATCCGACGCTGCCGCCAAGGCACGCCCTTCGATGGTCGCGTTCATCGGCCCGTTGTCGGAATACCGGGTCTACCTGAGCACCAAGAGCAGTGCGTTGATCCGCGCCGTGAGCGACTTGCAGCAAGCCATCGAGAACAGCGACTTGGCAGCGGCGCAGCAAGCCTATGCGCCAGCCCGCGCGGCCTATCAGCGCATCGCCCCGGCGGCTCAGCGCCTGGCTGAACTGGACAACGCAATCAACGCCCGCGCCGACTACTTCGAAAAACGCGAACAGGATCCGGGGTTCAGCGGGTTTCATCGCATCGAGTTTGGTCTTTTCTCGCAGAAGTCCGTCGAGGGCCTGTCGCCTGTCGTGCAGAAACTGCAGGCCGACATCGCATCACTGAAAGAACAACTGCTGGCCCAAAGCATCGCCCCCGAGCAACTGGCGAGCATGGTCGTGCGCAACATGCGAAGCCTGGCCGACATCCGCAGCAATGGCGAGGAAGAGCGCTACAGCCACCTCGACGTCAACGGCTTCGCCGCCAACCTGGAAGGCACCCGCAAAGTCATCGAGCTGCTGCGTCCCCTTCTGGCCAAAACGTCGGGCGAGCTGCTGAAGAAGATAGACGCCGCGAGCACCGCACTGGATGACCAGTTGCTGATGCTCAAGACCGACAACGGCTTCACGCCGTACGACCAGGTCAGTACCGAACAACGAAAAAATATCGCAGACAAGGCCAAGGCGCTGGCCGATGCACTCGAAGGAATCGATCCGGCCCTTGGCCTCACCGGCCTGTAAGCGTGCCCTGGCGGGTGCCCGATGCGCCCGCCAGGCCCTGAAACCAGAGCGAAGTAAGCATTCACATGAAAGACTCCGATTCCTCCAACGCCCCTGTTTCCGTTGAACGCCGCCGTGTCCTGATGGGCCTTGGCGCAGCTGGCGCGGCCATCGCTGGCGCCAGTCTGACCGGTAATGCGCTGGCCGCCACCGCCCCGGCGCAAGTGACCGAAGCCCCGAAGAGCGACAAGACCCAAGACCACAACGCATTCCATGGTGTGCATCAGACAGGCATCGTCACCCCGCGCCCGACGGCCGGGATGATGGTCTCCTTCGATGTGCTGGCGCAGGATCGCGAGGACCTGGAGCGTCTGTTTCGCACCCTGAACGAGCGCATCGCGTTCCTCATGACCGGCGGCCCGGTGCCACAGGTCGACCCGAAACTGCCACCGCTGGACTCCGGCATCCTCGGCCCTGTCGTCACCCCCGACAACCTGACCATCACGGTGTCCGTGGGCGACTCGTTGTTCGACGAGCGCTTCGGTCTGGAACACATCAAACCCAAACGCCTGCAACGCATGGTCGGGTTTCCCAACGACGCGCTGGAAGCGGACTGCTGCCATGGCGACCTGAGCATTCAGTTCTGCTCCAACGCCCCGGACAGCAACATCCACGCCCTGCGCGACATCGTGAAGAACCTGCCGGACCTGTTGCTGGTGCGCTGGAAGCAAGAAGGCACCGTACCGGCCCAAGCGCCGCTCAAGCCAGGCCAACCACCGGAAAGCGCCCGCAATTTCCTCGGTTTCCGTGACGGCTCTGCCAACCCCGACTCGAACAACCAGAAGACCATGAACGAGCTGGTCTGGGTACAACCGGGCAGCGACGAACCGGCCTGGGCCGCCAACGGCAGCTACCAGGCGGTGCGGATCATCCGCAACTTCGTCGAGCGCTGGGACCGTACCCCGCTGCAGGAACAGGAATCGATCTTCGGCCGGAGCAAGGCCTCGGGCGCGCCGATGGACGGCAAGACCGAAACCGACGTTCCGGATTACAAAAAGGACCTGGAAGGCAAAATCACTCGACTCGATTCGCACATCCGTCTGGCGAACCCGCGCACCCCGGAAAGTCAGCGCAACCTGATCCTGCGTCGCCCGTTCAACTACTCCAACGGCGTGAACAAGAACGGTCAGCTGGACATGGGCCTGCTGTTCATCTGCTATCAGTCGGACCTGGAAAAAGGCTTCATCACCGTCCAGACCCGCCTCAACGGCGAACCGCTGGAGGAATACCTCAAACCCATCGGCGGCGGGTATTTCTTCACCCTCCCAGGCGTCGTGGACAGCAACGATTTCATTGGCCGGTCGCTGCTGGCCGCCTCGGCTCCAACAACAAAAACTGCCTGACAACCCTTACCTCACAGGAAGAGCTCCATGAAAAAGTCATCTCTCGCGTTGTTGCTTACTGTTGGCTTGCTGCAGGCCCCGCTGTCTGCGTTCGCGGCAACCGCCCCGCTGGACCTGGTCACTCCGGTTTCGGATTACAAGATCTACGTCACCGAAAACGTCGACAAGCTGGTCGAAGACACCCAGAAGTTTACCGACGCCATCAAGAAAGGCGACCTGCCGACGGCCAAGAAACTGTTCCCGACCACTCGCCTCTCCTACGAGTCCATCGAGCCGATCGCCGAGCTGTTCAGCGACCTGGATGCCTCGATCGACTCCCGTGAAGACGACCACGAGAACGGCGTGAAAGCGGACGATTTCACCGGTTTCCACCGTCTGGAATATGCGTTGTTCTCGCAGAACACCACCAAGGACCAAGCTGTTTTCGCTGACAAACTGCTGGCCGATGTCAAAGAGCTGCAATCGCGCATTGCCGACATGACCTTCCCGCCCGAGAAAGTGGTCGGCGGTGCTGCCGCGCTGATGGAAGAAGTGGCCGCGACCAAGCTGTCCGGTGAAGAAGACCGTTACAGCCACACTGACCTGTATGACTTCCAGGGCAACGTTGACGGTTCCAAGAAAATCGTCGACCTGTTCAAGCCGCAACTGGAGAAGTCGGACAAGGCGTTCGTGGCCAAGGTGGACAAGAACTTCGCCACCGTGGACAAGATCCTGGCCAAGTACAAGACCAAGGACGGCGGTTACGAGACCTATGACAAGGTCAAGGAAAACGACCGCAAAGCCCTGGCCGGTCCGGTTAATACGCTGGCAGAAGACCTGTCGCAGATGCGTGGCAAACTCGGTTTGAACTGAGTCTGAACGCGATGAAAAGCCCGCCTGCCGAGTGATCGGCAGGCGGGCTTTTTTCATTTGCGGCTGCGGGCCTGGGTTTGGGTTTGGGTTTGGGTTTGGGTGTATATCCGTTTTTGCGGTGGTGCGTGGTATTGATTCTGCCTAACGGCAGAAGCGTTCCGCCTTCGGCGGGTTACTTGAAAAGACCCCAAGTAACCAAGGGTCCCAGGCTCCTGGCTGGGTTCCTCCTTCGTCGGAATACCTTCACTCCGGCGACGCTCCGTGGGCCCGCGCTGAACGGACATCCATGTCCTAGCAGCGCTCTCGCGGCATCCATGCCGCTCGGCCCACTCCGCGCCGCCTGCGTTCAGCCTGCACCCAAGTCGCGCTTTGTGGTGTTTGTGCCATTTGAGTTCGAAAAGCAAAATCAACGGCAGAAACAGAAACAGAAACAGAAACAGAACTTGATCACTGATCGTTCCCCCGCTCCGCGTGGTAACTCATCTATCGACGCTCCGCGTCGACTGGGACGCAGAGCGTCCTCAAACGCATTACCACGCGGAGCGTGGGAACGATCACACAGCATCGCATGACGCGAGTCCTGTAGAAACGATCTCACAGAAATATCAAGCTGACGCCGTACCTGTAGGAGCGCGCTTGCCCGCGATCTGCCGGGAACC
>Ga0308163_10001911_pt1 | contig 20766 bp, 19 predicted proteins | sample PhyTR1_FD_201037 | JGI IMG/M metagenome (GOLD analysis project Ga0308163, IMG submission 201037) | Phyllosphere microbial communities from UC Gill Tract Community Farm, Albany, California, United States - DLSLT.R1 | ecosystem: Host-associated > Plants > Phyllosphere > Unclassified | place: USA...
CCGCGGTATCGCGACCAATGCCTACCCGGTCGACCTGGACGGCAAGCCGCGTAACGCCTCGACCGGCTACGACATCGGCGCCTACCAGCACTAAGTCCAGTCGCTGAAGCAAGCTCCCGGGACAGCTGTCCCGGCCTGCATGCCCGCAAGGCCTCATGGCCTGCGGGCTTTTTTTATTCCTCGTCGTCCAGCGGGGCAGTAATCTGCGGCCCGGTGGCGCCGGCGCGGTTCACCGCCGTGCCGACCTTGTGCCAGGTAAAGGCGTCCGTCGGCAGCGCGGCGTTGCGCGCCAGTTCGATCGCCTGCTCGGCCGGCAGATCGGGATCCAGCCAGAGTTCGGCGTCGCGGGCATCGAGCACCACCGGGCGCCGGTCATGGATGTCGAGCATGCCGCCGGAGGCGTCGTCGGTGACGAGCACGAAACCGGACTCGGCGCGATGCTCGACGAAGGGACCGAAATTCGCCAGCGCGATCAGGAACAGCGGGGCACCGTCCTTGCGGTGGATATGCCAGGGTTGCTTGTGTCCCTTTTCGCCAGTCCATTCGTACCAGCCGTCGGCCGGCACGATGCCGCGTCCTTGCTTGGACAGGCGCGACCAGTAGCGGTTGCCAAGTTTCTCGAAGCGCGCATTGATGGAAATCGGCACCTTGCCCTCGGCCCATTTAGCCCGATAGCCCCAGAATACGTCGTCGACGCGACGCTCGCCATCCTGGACGTGCATGAGCGGCCGGTAAGTCCCGGGCGCGGCGTTCGGCGTCGGCGCCGATTCGCTGTCATAGACGGCGTCGGTCCAGCCAATGAGATTGGCGTAATGGCGCGCGGTCTGGCTTTGGTCAAATCGTCCACACATGGCCCGATCCTAACCCATCCGGGTGCGGAAGGCCTGTTCCTTAGCGGTGGTTAACTGTCGTAAAAATTGGTCCAAAAGTGGGAGGAAACGCGGGTTTTTGCTACTATAGGCCGAAATAATTTCTTTGGCGCAAAATTGACGCGCCGCTTCCCGCAGCCATCGAGGGCTTGGCGGCCCTACCTTCCCGATCCGATGTGAGCGTCCTACTCCTCCTTTTCGTCACCATCGCGCTCTCCGTGGTCATGCTGATGGTGCTGCGCTCCCTGGCGCGCCATGCGGTGGCCGGCATGCGCGAATGGACGATCGCCAATGTGCTGGCGATCGTCGCGCTGCCGCTGTTCGCGGCGCGCGGCCACGTGCCGGAACTGCTTTCCTTCGACGTCGCCAATTTGCTGCTGCTGTGCGCCCCGATGATGATGTACATCGGTTTCGAGCGCCACCTGGGACGGCGCGCGCCGCTGCGCGCCCTGGCCGCATGGGCGCTGCTGTCGACCCTGGCGCTGGCCGCCTTCCATTACCTGGTCGACCTGACGGCGCTGCGCATCGCGCTCACCTCGGTCTTCCATGGCGTGGTCAACGCCGCGATGGCCTGGGGCCTGCGCCGGACGGCGAGCCCGGCCGGTACCCGCTATGCGGCCCGTTTCGCCTTCTGGGCCGCCGCCGCCCAGGCCTTCGGCTATGGCGTGCGTTTCCTGCTGTACGCCATGCACCACGACGCCGAAGTGACGATGTTCGATGCCTCGATCGTCAACCTGGCCTTCGTCGCGCTCGGCACGCTGGCGCTGCCGACCCTGACGCTGGGCGCCGTGATGATGGCCAACGCCGACATCATCGCCCGCACGACCTACGCGGCCGAGCACGACTACCTGACGGGCGCCTGGTCGCGCCGGGCATTCTCGAGCCTGGCCGAGCGCGAGCGCGAACGCAGCGCGCGCAATGGCCAGGTATTGTCGCTGCTGGTATTCGACGTCGATCACTTCAAGTCCATCAACGACACCCACGGCCATGCCGGCGGCGACCGGGTGCTGGCCGATATCGTGCTGCGCACCGGCAGCGTCATCCGTGGCATCGATGCCTGTGCGCGGCTTGGGGGAGAGGAGTTCGCGGTGCTGCTGCCCGACACCGAAGCCGGCGCCGCGGCCCTGGTGGCGGAGCGCCTGCGCGCCACGCTGGCGCAAGCCCGGGTCGGCGGCGCCAAGGATTATATCGCCTACACCGTCAGCATCGGCGTGGCCACCATGCGCCTGGACGAACCGATTGCCCACCTGATGGAACGCGCCGACGCCGCCCTGTACGCGGCCAAGTCCGGCGGACGCAACCGGGTGTGCGAAGCGCGCGAGCCGGCGGCCTGCGCGGTGGCTTAGGAAAAGTCCTGGGTGCGCAGCAGCACGTCGCCCGTCGCGCCGGTACGCAGGCGATCCTCGGCGATGGCCTCGATGACGATGCGGTTGCTGTCGAAAGCCTGCTGCAAGGCCGACGGCTCCCAGGAGGAGGCGCCGAAGTGGTCCATCAGCGCTTCTTCGGTGACGAGGCAACGGCGCGAATGACCGTCGACGATGGCGGGAAAGGCAATGCTGGTGCCATTCAGCGCGCTCGCCGACTTGGGCGGGAAGACGATGTTCATGTGTTGACCTTTCTGGTGGAAACGGACAGCGCACACGTAACGGTGTGGTCGAAAATATTATAGCGGTATTGATGGCTTTCGGCTGGTGGCGCAAGCTTGGCGAAGGCGCCCGGCGCCGGGCGGCGCGCCGGATGCCCATCATCGCCGCCGATGGGTATGGCTCAACTACTAACACCGTGCCGAGCGCCCGTAGTACAATCCTGCCCGAGTATGCGGGCATGGCGAAACTGGTAGACGCATCAGACTTAAAATCTGCCGCCGCGAGGCGTGCCGGTTCGATTCCGGCTGCCCGTACCACTCTTGTTTTTCTATAACGATCACTGCCGTCATCACGCCCTGGCGTGCATCCTTTCCGGCGGCTTCCACAGTCGCGGTGCGTCACCCGCCGTCCGCTCCTCCACGCGGACGCATGACTGTGCCTCTGCCAGTCTCGGAATCATTCCTACAATACAACACAAGGCTTGGGACTGATCGCCGCATGGTGTACGATTCGGCAAGTTTCGCCGCGCGTTGGCGGCATCAAGGAATCTGCAGTGAACATCACTCTCAATCAGGAACTCCGCTCTTTCATCGATCCCCTCACGCCCGTCGAATACGCGGCGCTCGAACGCAGCCTGCTGGCCGAAGGCTGCCGCGATGCGCTGGTGCTGTGGCGCGATGTGTTGATCGACGGTCATAACCGCTACGATATCTGCCGCAAGCACGATATTGCCTTCCGCACCGTGCAGAACGACCGCTTCGAGTCGATCGAGGACGTCATGCTGTGGGTGATCGACAATAATCTCGCGCGCCGCAGCGTGTCCGACTTCCAGCGCGGCATGCTGGCGCTGCGCAAGAAGGAAATCGTGGCGGCGCGCGCCGCCCAGCGCGCCGCCGAGGCGCCGCCGGAGGAAGCCGCGCCCGCAGCGGAGGCCGACGAGGCCGGCGATCCGCCATGGCACACGCGTGAAGACGTGGCCAAGGCGGCGCGCGTCTCGGCCAACACGCTCAGCCAGATCGAACGCATCCGCAAGACCGCGGCGCCGGAACTGGTCGATGCAGTGCGCAAGGGCGAGATTTCCGTCAGCGCCGCCGCGACCGTCGCGTCCTTGCCGGCGGAAGCCCAGGTGGCGGCGGTAGCCGGCGGCAAGAAGGAACTCAAGCAGGCCGCGCGCCAGGTGCGCGAGCAGAAGGCCGGCGCCAAGCCGAAGAAGGATGTCGTGCCGGAGTCGCCGGAGGAACAGGTCAAGGTGCTGCGCTCCCAGGTCGGTGAGTTGAAGGACCGCCTGGCCACGATGATGACCGAGAACGAAGTACTGAAGCAGAAGCTGGCCGCCCTCGGCGGCGCTTGAATCGCATTTCACTCCAGGAGACTCCCCGATGCCCGCACCCCGTTTGATTGCCTCGACCGTCCTCGGCGCCGCGCTGGCCGCGCTGCTGCCGGCCCAGCCTGCGCTGGCCGCTGCGGCGAAAGCCGGGCAAGCCGCGAAGCCTGCCGCCGGTGCCGGCTTCGCGGCGGCCGAGCTGGCGCGCATGCGGGCGGCGGCGCAGCGCGTGACGATCCTGCGCGACAAATGGGGTATCCCGCACGTGTTCGGCAAGACCGACGCCGACGCCGTGTTCGGCATGGTCTACGCCCAGGCCGAGGACGACTTCAACCGGGTCGAACTGAATTACATCAATGCGATGGGGCGGCTGGCCGAGGTCGAGGGCGAGAAGGAAGTCTGGCGCGACCTGCGCATGAAACTCTACATCGATCCTGCCGAGCTGAAGACCAAATATGCGGAAAGCCCGGCCTGGCTGCAAAAGCTCATGAACTCGTGGGCCGACGGCCTGAACTGGTACCTGGCCTCGCATCCGCAAGTCAAGCCGAAGCTGCTCACCCGCTTCGAGCCCTGGATGGCGCTGTCCTTCAGCGAGGGCAGCATCGGCGGCGACATCGAAGAGATCGACCTCAAGCAGCTGGAAGCCTTCTATGGCAAGGCGCCGGGCGCGCTCGCGCTCGAGGGCGTCGCCCATGGGCAGGCGCAGGCACTGGCCGCGGCCGACAATGGCTTCGACGAGGAGCCCAGGGGTTCCAACGGTTTCGCCATCGCACCCAGGCTGACGGCCGACGGCCACGCGCTGCTGATGATCAATCCGCACACCTCCTTCTACTTCCGGCCGGAAGTCCACATGGCCAGCGAAGAGGGCCTGAACGCCTATGGCGCCGTCACCTGGGGCCAGTTCTTCATCTACCAGGGCTTCAACGACCGGCTCGGCTGGATGCACACTTCCGGCGGCGGCGACGTGATCGACGAATACCTCGAGACCATCATCGAGCGCGGGGGCAAGCCTTACTACAAGTACGGCAAGGAAGAACGTCCGCTGCGCGAAAAGCGCATCGTGCTGCCTTACCGGACCGCGAACGGCATGGCGAAGCGCACCGTCACCGCCTGGTTCACCCACCACGGCCCGGTGATCCGCAGCGAGGGCGGCAAGTGGGTGTCGGTCAGGATGATGGACGATCCGATGCATGCGCTGATGCAGTCCTACGGCCGCACCAGGGCGCGCGATTACCAGGCCTTCTACAAGGCGATGGAGCTGCGCACGAATTCCTCGAACAATACCGTGTATGCCGATGCCGACGGGAATATCGCCTACTTCCACGGTAACTTCATCCCGCGCCGCGATCCGCGCTTCGACTGGAGCCGTCCGGTCGACGGCAGCGATCCGGCCACCGACTGGCAGGGCCTGCACGAGGTGAAGGAAACCATCACGCTGTTCAATCCGTCCAGCGGCTATATCTCGAACACGAATAACTGGCCCTGCACCGGCTTCGGCGCCAGCAGCCCGGATTGCGCGAAGTATCCCGCTTACATGTGGTCGCTGCCGCAGAACGCGCGCGGCATCCACGCCGAACGCGTGCTGCACGACGCCAAGGACCTGACGCTGGACGGCCTCATCGCGAAATCCTACGACAGTTACCTGACCGCCTTCGAGCCGCTGGTGCCGGCCCTGGTGCGCGACTGGGAGGCGCTGCCGCAGGGCGACGCGCTCAAGCTGCGCCTGGCCGAGCAGGTGGCGCTGCTGCGCGCCTGGGACCTGCGGTTTTCCACCGCCTCGGTGCCGACTTCGCTGGCGGTGTACTGGGGCCAGGACATGGTCAAGGCTGCGGCGCCGCGCGCGCGCGAACGGCGCATGCCGGTGGTCGATTTCGTCCAGGCCAGCTTGAGCGCCCAGGAGCGCCTGCAGGCGCTGGTGCGCGCTTCCGACAAGCTGCAGGCCGACTTCGGCAGCTGGAAGACGCCGTGGGGCGAGATCAACCGCTTCCAGCGCCTCAGCGGCGCGGTCGACCAGCAGTACGACGACAGCAAGCCGAGCTGGCCGGTCGGCTTTACCTCGGCCAACTGGGGTTCGCTGGCCTCGTTCGGCATGACCGCCAGGCAGACCACCAAGCGCATCTATGGCGACCGCGGCAACAGCTTCGTGGCGGCGGTGGAGTTCGGCCCGCGCCTGCGCGCGAAAAGCATCCTGGCGGGCGGGGAGAGCAGCGATCCGGCCTCGCCGCATTTTGCCGACCAGGCCGCCATGTACGCGCGCGGCGAATTCAAGGACGTGCTGTACTACAAGGAAGATATCGAGAAGCAGCTCGAACGCAAATATCATCCTGGGCAATAAATCTGCGGCCCGGGCATTGCGCCCGGGCGCAGGGCAGGGCGGCGCGGGGGCAAGCGCCTTCCTGGCCGCGCTCAGCGTCCCGGGCGCCGATACCTGCAGCGACCTCAATTTCCAAGCCTAGCCCGACACCCTGGACCGCGATGCCGGCGCCTACAGCTGCCAGGCCTGTTCCGACAGCATCGTGCCCACCGCGATCGACGGCAGCGCGCTCCGCCACACCGTCGTCGGCGCCACCACGGACAGCTTCCCCGGCTTCGTCCCGAACATGCCCCTGGCGTCCGTGCTCCCCGGTTCTGCTGAAGCGTATTGGCCTACTATCTGCGCCGGCATCTGGCGATATTTCACGGTAGCAGCTGCGACTCAGAAATCGCTGTTGGCCCGTGTATTCGCAAGGTGCGGTGCAGCACATGTATGCGTGGACGATATCGATCAAGTTCGATCAGGATCGTGCGCACTTTTTATTCATAACAAATAGCGGCAAAAACACCGTTAACACGATTGCAACACGCTTGTGCCTGTCTTCTACTGGCGAAGGCCTTAGCACTTTCTTAGCGCCGCCCTTCGATCAACCAAGGAGTCAATTGTGCAAAACAAATCGTTTTCTCTGAAACCGCTCTGTCTCGCCGCCCTGCTGTGCGCCGGTGGCGCCGCCCAGGCCGAAATCACCGTGTACACCAGCCAGGCAGCGTTCCTGGCCGCCGTGTCGAACCCGGGCTACGACAGCTACGACGACCTGAGCGTCATGCCCTATGCCCCGACCCTCGACCGTAGCGCCGGCACCTACGGCTACCAGGCCTTTTCCGATGCCGGCCTGTGGGGTGCGGGCGGCGCCGGCGGCGATTACTGGCTGTCCAACGAAAACGGCATGCAGCCGATCGTGTTCAGCAATTTCACCGGCGGCGTCTCTGCCTTCGGCGGCAATTTCTTCACCTCGAACATAGCCGGCCAGTATGCAACCGGCAACCTGGTGCTGACCGCCAGCGACGGCACCACCCTGAACTATGCGCTGAACGGCACCACGCCGACCAGCTTCCTGGGCTTCGTCTCGGATACGGGGCTGAGCTCGGTGTCGGTGGCGACCGACGGCGCGATCATCTGGCCGACCGCCAACAACGTCGTGCTGGCGGTGCCGGAACCGGGCACCTACGCCATGATGCTGGCCGGTATCGGGCTGCTGGGGGTGATGGCGCGTCGCCGCCGCTAGGATAAACCGACGGTAGTATCCGGCCAACCGGCGCCGATGCTGGCGCCGGCTATCTCCTGCGCGCTATAATTTCGCACTTTTCACGCAGGGCGGGGCCGTGGCAAAACTCTATTTCAGGTATTCGGCGATGAACGCCGGCAAATCGACTTCGCTGCTCCAGGTCGCCCATAATTACGAAGAGCAGGGCCAGAAGGTGCAGCTCTACACGGCCGCCATCGACAACCGCTACGGGGTCGGCAAGATCACTTCGCGCCTGGGACCGCAGCGCCAGACCGCCCTGTTCGACAGCAGCACCGATTTCCTCGCCAGCGCGCCCGAGGTCGCCTGCGTACTGGTCGACGAAGCCCAGTTCCTGACCACGGCCCAGGTCGTGCAGCTGCACCAGCTGGCGCAGGTGCGCGGCGTGCCCGTCATCTGCTACGGCTTGCGCAGTGATTTCCGCGGCGACCCTTTCCCGGGTTCGGCCTACCTGCTGGCGCTGGCCGACGATATCGAGGAAATCAAGAACATCTGCAGCTGCGGCAAGAAGGCGACGATGAACATCCGCGTCGACGCCGAAGGCCGCCGCATCCGCGAAGGCGAACAGGTCAGCATCGGCGGCAACGAAAGCTATCGCCAGGCCTGCGGCCGCTGCTTCTACAAGGGCTGAGTTCCAGCAGCGAACCGTCCCCATGTCGACGCAAGCCTGCATCGCGCTGCTGCCGGCCTGGGCCTGCGGGCCGGGGGAGATGGCGCTGTACCTGCTGCCTTCGCTGGCGCTGGCCTTCCTGCTGTGGATCGCCAGTGCCGCCCATCCGCTGTTCTTCGTGTTCGGCGCGGTCGGCACGCTGTGCCATGAGCTGGCGCATTTCTCGGTCGGCCTGCTGTTGGGCGCCGAGCCGACCCATTTTTCCATCGTGCCGCGCCGCACCGGGCGCACCTGGGAACTGGGTTCCGTCACCTTCGCCAACCTGCGCTGGTATAACGCGGCGCCGGCCGCGCTGGCGCCGCTGCTGGTGCTGCTGGTGCCGCTCGCGGTGGCCTGGTGGCGCACGCGCGGGCACTGGCATTTCGGTCCGGCCGACCTGGCGCTGACACTGCTGCTGGCGCCGCAGTTCCTGTCGTTCTGGCCTTCTCCGATCGACTGGAAGCTGGCGCTGCGCAGCTGGCCTTATTTGCTGATCGTGCCGCCCGCCGCGGCGCTGTATTTCTTCAAGCCAACTTTGTTTCTATTTGTAAAAGCCTGAAATCCCGACTTATGCGGGACTTAAGCTCCGCTGGAGAAACGTACAGCCCGGCTCTAGGTGTTGCGCTATCCTGTAGAATGATTCGCGGGCGCCGCTGTGTCGGCGCGGCGGGCCAGGCCCACGCCGAGAAAACTTCCAGTCTCCGGAGAAAGAAAGCATGAAGAAGCAGATGTTGATGGTGGCGCTTGCAGTTGCCATGTCCGCCCATGTAGTCACGGCCCAGCCGGAGAAAGCGGCGGCCCAGCCGGCAGCCGCCACCCAGGCCGGCGCAGCCGCCCTGGTCAAGCCGAACCCCGCCCAGACGCAGGCCGCGCTGTGGGCTTCGCGCGTGCTGGCACGCTATCACTACAAGGCGGTGCCGCTCGACGACGCGATGTCGGTCAAGATCTTCGACGCCTACTTCAAGTCGCTCGACAGCGAGAAGCTGTATTTCACGCAAGTCGACCTCGACCAGTTCGCCCCCGCGCGCACCCAGTTCGACGACGCCATCAACAACGAAGACCTGACCCTGCCGTTCCAGATCTTCAATACCTACCAGCAGCGCTTCGCCGCCCGCATGACGTATGCGCGTGAACTGCTCAAGGGCAAGTTCGACTTCACCACCGACGAGACCCTGCAGATCGACCGCGAGAAGGCGCCCTGGGCCAAGAACGAGGACGAGGCGCGCGACCTGTGGCGCAAGCGGGTCAAGAACGACTGGCTGCGCCTGAAGCTGGCCGGCAAGGACGACAAATCGATCCGCACGACGCTCGACAAGCGCTACGAGGGCTACCAGACCCGCATGAAGAAGCTGGATAACCAGGACGTGTTCCAGATGTTCATGAATTCGTATGCGATGGCGATCGAACCGCATACCAATTACCTGGGGCCGCGTTCGGCCGAGAACTTCGACATCGCCATGCGCCTGTCGCTGGACGGCATCGGCGCCGTGCTGCAGTCGCGCGAGGATTACACCGTCATCCGCGAAGTGGTGCCGGGCGGCCCGGCCGACAAGTCGGGCAAGCTGAAGGTCGGCGACCGCATCGTCGGCGTGGCCCAGGGCAACGGCGCCTTCACCGACGTGATGGGCTGGCGCATCGACGACGTGGTGCAGCTGGTGCGCGGCGAGCGCGATTCCACCGTGCGCCTCGACGTCCTGCCAGCCGATGCGGGCCAGGACGGCAAGCACGTCACCATCGCCCTGGTGCGCAAGAAAATCAGCATGGAAGAGCAGGCCGCCAAGAAGCAGATCATCGAGGTCAAGGACAATGGCGTGAAGCGCCGCATCGGCGTGATTTCGCTGCCGACCTTCTACCAGGACTTCGAGGCGCGCCGCCGCGGCGACAAGGACTTCAAGAGCGCGACCCGCGACGTCCAGCGCATCCTCGGCGAGCTCAAGAAAGAGAAGGTCGACAACGTGCTGATCGACCTGCGCAACAACGGCGGCGGCTCGCTGATCGAGGCGGTCGAACTGACCGGCCTGTTCATCGACAAGGGCCCGGTGGTCCAGCAGCGCACTGCCGAAGGCCGCGTCGAGGTCGAGAGCGACACCGCCGCCGGCCTGGCCTGGGACGGTCCGATGGGCGTGCTGATCAACCGCGGCTCGGCCTCGGCCTCGGAAATCTTCGCCGCCGCGATCCAGGATTACGGCCGCGGCATCGTGATCGGCGAACCGAGCTTCGGCAAGGGCACGGTGCAGACCCTGATCAACCTCGACCGCTTCTCGCAGAACGACAAGCAGAAGTACGGCGAACTGAAGATGACCATCGCCCAATTCTTCCGCATCAACGGCGGCACCACCCAGCTGCGCGGCGTGACGCCGGACATCAAGCTGCCGGTGACTTCCGATTCGGAAAACTTCGGCGAATCGTCCTACGACAACGCGCTGCCCTGGGTGCAGATCAAGCCGGCTACCTTCCTGCCTTCGGGCGACCTGCGCGAGCTGGTCGGTCCGCTGCAGAAGAAGCATGAGGCGCGCGTGGTCAAGGACAAGGACTTCCTCGACATCGAGTCCGACATCGCCGAGGCCGTCAAGATCCGCAAGGAGAACACGATCTCGCTGAACGAAGCGGTGCGCCGCAAGGAGCGCGAGAACCAGGAAGCCAAGGCGCGCCTGCGCGAGGCACGCCTGGCCGATGGCGGCGACAAGTCCGACGAGCCGGTGGCCGGTCCGGGGAGCAAGGAACAGCGCGGCAAGGTGCCCATGCCGACCACCCCGAAGAAGAATAATGTGGCCCTGAAAGGCCGCGCGAGCGCCGACGACGGCCTGCAGGGCGACGAGCGCAGCCTGCAGGCGGAGCTGGCGGCGGAGAAGGCTGCCAAGAACGCCAAGGACGTGTATCTGCAGGAAGCTGCGCACATCCTGTCGGACGAGGCCGGTCTGCTGCGGGCCGACACCCGCCTGGCTTCGCGCGCCATGCCCTACTTGTCTTTTTTGAAACAAAATGACACGAATGCCTTGCAAATGAAATAATATTTCATCGGCATGCGGCCGGCCCCGATTCGGGCCTGCGACGTCGGAAAAAGCAAGATTCCCCAGGGAATCTTGCTTTTTTTTATGCGTGCGCTATCTAACATTGTATTTTTGTCAGCTATGTTACGCTGGCTCAGCAGTTAAATTAAAAACAATTTTTCTAGACTGAGCAAGGAGCACATATGTCAATTCGTCACGTCATCGCAGCAGTCTTCCTTACCGGAGGCGCATGCGTCGCCCACGCGGATGTCCTTCCGGCCACCGGTGCGGGAGCCCAGTCGGGCTACCTGTCCGGCTGGACCGGCGGGAACGGCACCGACATCGTCGGTTCCGGCGTCCTCTCGAGCGGTTCGACCTTCATCGGCGGTGTTGCTCACGGCAACGACGCGCTGGCGCAGGCACTGTACGACAAGGCCAATGCCAATCTCGGCCAGGCCGGCTCGCAGGTGAAGATCTCGTACGCAGAGGGAATCGACGGCAGCTACCTGGTCGGCATGAGCAATGCCAGGATCGCCGCCGCACTGGGCAACAGCATCTCCGTCGTGGGTTCCGGCGATGACCTCACCGTCCGCAACGGCCAGACCGGCGCGAATGCCGGCAGCGGTTCGAGCGGTTCCTCGGGCTCGTCCGGCTCGACCGGTTCGGGCGGCGGCGCCGCTGGCGGCAGCACCGGCGGCGCCGGTGGCAGCGGTGGCGCGGGTGGCAGCGGTGGCACTGGCGGTGCGGGCGGCAGCGCCGGCGACGCCGCACCGGTTCCGCCGGCCAGCACCCCGATCAGCACCCCGGGCACCGGCATCGGTGGCGGCCTCGATACCCCGGCCGACACCAGCCCGCGCGCCGAAGTGCCGGAGCCGTCGACCATGGCGCTGCTGCTGGCAGGCGTGCTGGGCGCAGTCGGCATCGGCCGTCGCCGCCAGCGCTGATCCCTCGCTGGAGGCAGGAACATCGCCCCTGCGCAAGCAGGGGTCCGGGCACACCCTGGACCCTTGTTTGCGCAGGGGCGCTGTCTTTTCAGGCTGCCGCTCGGGTACAATTGTCTGCACGGTCGTGCTATTTTTCCGGCGCCTGCCCGCCGTGCGCACCGGCCGCCACGACAAGGAGACGATATGGACCTGCACTACAGCGACGACGAGCTGGCCTTTCGCGAGCGCGTGCGCGCCTTCCTCGCGGCCGAGCTGCCCGGGGACCTGCGCCACAAGGTGCGCCGGCACCTGCGCCTGGACAAGGACGACTACGTGCGCTGGCACAAGATCCTGGCGCGCCAGGGCTGGGCCGCGCCGGGCTGGCCGCGCGAATACGGCGGTCCGGGCTGGACGCCGTTCCAGCGTCACATCTTCGAAGAAGAATGCGCGCGCGCCGGCACGCCGCCGGTGCTGCCCTTCGGCGTCAACATGGTCGCGCCGGTGATCATGGCCTTCGGCAGCCAGGCCCAGAAAGACCACTGGCTGCCGCGTATCCTGTCCTGCGAGGACTGGTGGTGCCAGGGCTATTCGGAACCGGGCGCCGGCTCCGACCTGGCCTCGCTCAAGGCCAGCGCCGTGCGCGAGGGCGAGTACTACATCGTCAACGGCCAGAAGACCTGGACCACGCTGGCCCAGCACGCCGACATGATTTTTTGCCTGGTGCGCACCGACACCGGCGTGCGCAAGCAGGAAGGCATCTCCTTCCTGCTGATCGACATGCACAGCCCGGGCGTCACCGTGCACCCGATCGTCATGCTCGACGAAGACCACGAGATCAACGAAGTCTTCTTCGACAATGTGCGGGTGCCGGCGGCCAACCTGGTCGGCGAGGAAAACAAGGGCTGGACCTATGCCAAGTACCTGCTCGGCCACGAGCGCACCGGCATCGCCGCGGTGGGGCGCTCGAAGCGCGAGCTGGCCAGCCTGAAGCGCCTGGCGCTGCGCGAACGGAAGGACGGGCGCCCGCTGCTGCACGATCCGCTGTTCGCCGCCAAGGTGGCCGAGCTGGAGATCGAGCTGATGGCGCTGGAGATGACGGTGCTGCGCGTGCTGGCCCGCGCCGACCGCGCGCCGGGGCCGGAAGCCTCGGTACTCAAGCTGCGCGGCACCGAGATCCAGCAGCGCCTGACCGAGCTGATGGTCGAGGCCGCGGGTCCGCTGGCGCTGCCGTTCGACCCGGCCTACCTGTCCGGCGAGGAAGAACACAGCGCGTCCGGCGACGACGACGCCGCGCCGCTGCTGTCCTATTACTTCAATTACCGCAAGACCTCGATCTACGGTGGATCCAACGAGATCCAGCGCAACATCATTGCCCAGATGATCCTGGGCCTGTAAGGAACACACCATGGACTTCGATTTCAAGCAAGAGCAGCTGCAACTGGCCGACGCGGTGCGGCGCTGGATCGCGCGCGACTATGGCTTCGACGCGCGCCGCGCCATCGTCGGCAGCGCCGCCGGCAGCTCCGGCGCCGCGTGGACCACGATGGCCGAGCTGGGCCTGACCGCGCTGCCGGTGCCGGAAGCCTTCGGCGGCTTCGACGGCGACGCGCTCGACATGTTCCTGGTGATGCAGGAGCTCGGACGCGGCCTGGTGGCCGAGCCCTATTTCGCCACCATGCTGGGCGCGAAGCTGCTGGCGCTGGGGGAGGGGAGCGGCGCCCTGCTGGAGCGGGTCGCGGCGGGCGAGCTGAAACTGGCCTGCGCCCTGGGCGAACGCCAGTCGCGCCACGATATGCGCGACATTGCGAGCCGCGCCGTGGCGGTGGAGGGCGGCTGGGTGCTCGACGGCGAAAAGAAAGTGGTGCTGTACGGCGCCCAGGCCGGCGTGCTGCTGGTCTCGGCGCGCACCCGCGGCGCCCAGCGCAGCGAGGACGGCGTCAGCCTGTTCGCGGTGCCGGCCGACACCGCCGGCCTGCGCCTCACCGAATACCGCATGCTCGACGGCCAGCGTGCCGCCGACCTGCGCCTGGAGGGCGTGCGCGTGGATGCCGCGATGCTGGTCGGGCCGGAGCACGCCGGCTGGGAGATCCTCGAGGCGGCGCTCGACTACGGCGCCGGCCTGCTGTGCGCGGAAGCGCTGGGTGCGATGGAAGCGCTGTTCGCGGCCACCCTCGACTACCTGAAGACGCGCCAGCAGTTCGGCGCCCCGATCGGCAAGTTCCAGGCGCTGCAGCACCGCATGGCCGACATGGCCGTGCACCTGGAACAGGCGCGCTCGATGGCCCTGCTGGCGGCGGTGCGCCTGTCCGGGGATGATGCCGCCCTGCGCCGCAGCGCGGTGTCGGCCGCCAAGTACCGGGTCGGCCAGGCCGCGCGCTTCGTCGGCCAGCAGGCGGTGCAGCTGAATGGCGGCATCGGCGTCACCGACGAACTGCCGGCGGCGCACTGGTTCAAGCGCCTGTCGACCATCGAACTCACGCTGGGCGACGCCGACCACCACCTGGCGCGCTTCATCGCCCAGCCGGGCTTTGCCGAACCGGACGCCAGGGAGGTCGCATGAGCACGGACGCCAGGCACATCGACTGGTATTTCGAGGATTTCCACGAAGGCCAGGAAATCGACCTCGGCAGCCGCGCGGTGAGCGAGGACGAGATCGTCGCCTTTGCCGGCGCGTACGACCCGCAACCCTTCCACGTCGACCACGAAGCCGCGGCCGCATCGATCTACGGCGGCGTGATCGCCAGCGGCTGGCATACCTGCAGCATGATGATGCGGCTGGTCGTGGACGGCTTGCTGGCGCGCTCGTCCAGCATGGGTTCGCCCGGCCTGGACAGCGTGCGCTGGCTGGCCCCGGTACGTGCCGGCGACGTGCTGAACGTGCGCTACCGGACAGTGCGCACCAAGGCCTCGGCCTCGAAGCCCGACCGCGGCGTCGTCTGGTCACAATGGCTCGCCATCAACCAGCATGGCGACACCGTCTGCACCGTCGAAGGCATGAGCATGTTCGCCCGCCGCCCCGTTTCCTGAAAATTCGGGGTCAGAGCACATTTTTCGATGGTCGCGGAAAATTAAGCCTGTAAAAACAGCGGATTAGACGCCGCTGTTGCCAGAAATTATGCTCTGACCCCGAATTTTGGGGTGGAGAGTCGCGTGGGGGATACGTTGTTCAGCGGAAAGCGATTTCCATGGGTTAATTTTGCCCGTAATGACTTAAAATTGCCGGAGGTTACTTACAACAAATGATAGGGGTGGTATGGCGAGGCCAGAAAAAGTCCGGCTTGGCGAGATCCTGGTGCAACAGAAGCTGCTGTCGGAAGAGCAGTTGAACCAGGCGCTGGCCGACCAGAAGCGCAGCGGGCGCAAGCTTGGCCGCGTGTTCGTCGAGAACGGTTTCGTCACGGAAGAGCAGATTTCCGGCGCGCTGGCGCGCCAGCTCGGCATTCCGACCATCAACCTCAAGTTCTACAACATCAACCAGGACCTGGTGCGCCTGTTGCCGGAGACGGCGGCGCGGCGTTTTCGCGCGCTGGTGCTGGAAGACCGCGGCGAGACGATACTGGTGGGCGTGTCCGATCCGACCGATCTGTTCGCCTACGACGAGATCGCGCGCCTGCTGAAAAAGGGCGTCGAGCTGGCCGTGGTCGGCGAGACCGAGGTGCTGCAGGCGATCGACCGCATCTACCGCCGCACCGGCGAGATCACCGGCCTGGCGCGCGAACTGGAGCAGGACCTGGGCGACGCCACCTCGGTCGACTTCGGCGCGCTCTCGGCCAGTTCGGGCCTGGAAGAAGCGCCGGTCGTCAAGCTGCTGCAGTCGGTGTTCGACGATGCCGCCCAGGTGCGCGCCTCCGACATCCACATCGAGCCGCAGGACGGCCGCCTGCAGATCCGTTTCCGCATCGACGGCGTACTGCACCTGCAGACCGAGGCCGACATCAAGATCGCCACGCCGCTGGCGCTGCGCCTGAAGCTGATGGCGGACCTCGACATCTCGGAAAAACGCCTGCCGCAGGATGGCCGCTTCGCGGTCAAGGTGCGCAACCAGCGCATCGACGTGCGTATCTCGACCATGCCGACCCAGTACGGCGAATCGGTCGTGATGCGTCTGCTGAACCAGGCCGGCAACACGCTGCGCCTGGATGCGATCGGCATGCCGCCGGCGCTGGTGGCGCGCTTCCGCGCCATCGTCCAGCGCCCCAACGGCCTGGTGCTGGTGACCGGCCCCACCGGTTCCGGCAAGACCACCACGCTGTACAGCGCCCTGGCCGAACTGAACTCGGTGGAAAAGAAGCTGATCACCGTCGAGGACCCGGTCGAGTACCGCCTGCAGGGCATCAACCAGGTGCAGGTGAACGACAAGATCGACCTGAACTTCGCGCGCGTGCTGCGCTCGGCCCTGCGCCAGGATCCGGACATCGTGCTGGTGGGCGAGATGCGCGACCAGGAAACCGCCCAGATCGGCCTGCGCGCCGCCATGACCGGCCACCTGGTGCTGTCGACCCTGCACACCAACGATGCCGCCTCGACGCCGCTGCGCCTGATGGACATGGGCGTGCCGCGCTATATGGTGGGCGGTTCGCTGCAGGCCGTGCTGGCGCAGCGACTGGTGCGCGTGATCTGCGAGAGCTGTACCCAGCCCTACCAGGCGCCGCCGCCGGAACGCGCCTGGCTGCGCGCCGAACTGGGCGACCGCGCCGAGGCGGTGCCGCTGTTCCACGGGCGCGGCTGCTCGCATTGCAACGGCACCGGCTACCGCGGCCGCACCGGCGTATATGAACTGCTCGAGATGACGCGCGCCGTGACGGAGGCCGTGAACCACCCCGATCCTTCGCAATTCCTCAAGGTCGCGCATGCCGAGATGCGCGGCGAGACGCTGCGCCGTGGCGGCGTGCGCCTGGCGATCATGGGCCGCACGACGGTCTCGGAAGCGATGCGCATCAGTAACCAGATCGACGAGTAATCACCGTGCCCTTCTTCGCATACAAAGGCCGCAACGCCCGCGGCGACCTGCTGCAGGGCGTGCTGGAAGGCGCCGACAGCGGCGCCGTCGCCGACCAGCTGTTCGGCACCGGCGTCACCCCGGTCGAAATCCTGCCGACCACCCGCAAGGTCACCGGCGCCGACGGCGCTGCCGGCGACACGCTGTGGCAGCGCCTCACCCGCAAGAAGGTAAGCTCGATCGACGTCCAGCTGTTCAGCCGCCAGATCTACACGCTGCTCAAGTCCGGGGTGCCGATCATGCGCGGGCTGGCCGGCCTGCAGGAATCCGCGATCAACAAGAGCTTCGCACGCATCCTGCAGGACTTGCGCGAATCGCTCGACGCCGGGCGCGAGTTGTCGGCCGCGATGCGGCGCCACCCGGCGGTGTTCGACTCCTTCTACCTGGCGATGATCCGCGTGGGCGAGATGACCGGGCGCCTGGAAGAAGTATTCCTGCGCCTGTTCGACCACCTCGAATTCGACCGCGACATGCGCCAGCGCGTGAAGACGGCGCTGCGCTACCCGAGCTTCGTGATCATCGCCATGGTCGTGGCGATGGCGGTGGTGAACATCTTCGTGATCCCGCAGTTCCAGACGGTCTTCAAGACCTTCCATGCCGAGCTGCCGCTGATGACGCGCATCCTGATCGGCACCTCGGAATTCACCAAGCGGAACTGGCCGATCTTCGCGGTGGCCATCGTCGCCGGCTGGTTCGGCTTCCGCTCCTGGAGCGCCACGGTCAAGGGCCGCCTGGCCTGGGACCGCACCAAGCTGCGCCTGCCGGTGGCCGGCAAGATCGTCCACAAGGCCACCATGGCGCGCTTCGCCCGCAGCTTCGCGCTGTCGATCCGCAGCGGCGTGCCGATCGTGCAGGCGCTGTCGGTGGTGGCCCAGACCTCGGACAACGCCTACCTGGCCATGCGCATTGAGCAGATGCGCGAAGGCGTGGAGCGTGGCGAGAGCATCCTCCGCACCGCCACGAATGCGCAAGTGTTCACCCCGGTTGTGCTGCAGATGATCGGCGTGGGCGAGGAATCCGGCTCGATCGACGACCTCATGGACGAAATCGCGCTGATGTACGAGCGCGAGGTCGACTACGAGCTGAAGACCCTATCCAGCCAGATCGAACCGATCCTGATCGTGTTCCTGGGCGCGATGGTGCTGGTGCTGGCGCTGGGCATCTTCCTGCCGATCTGGGACCTGGGCCAGGCAGCCCTGCACAAACAATAGGACAGCCCAAGCCGATGACAATGCGTCATCGGCTTTGCGGCGAGTGTGCAATCCACGCCACATAAGCCTGATCGTTATGACATTTTCCTGGAAGAACTTTACTTTCGGTAGCTCAATGTTGCCGCAATTCAAGGTAGAATCGATTCGTCTGTACGAGAAGCCGGCGAGCCGGCGATGAACGGCAGGAATACCGGCCTGGCCATGAATCAGGTCGACGGCACGCAACCATAACCACGCGGTCCGCCGCACATTTCACACCACATCGGAGAATTGCATGAACAAGAATTTCAAGGCTGGCGCGCAAGGCGGTTTTACCCTGATCGAATTGATCGTCGTGATCGTTATCCTTGGCATCCTGGCCGCGACCGCGCTGCCGAAGTTCGTGAACCTGGGTGGCGATGCGCGCTTCGCGTCGGTGCAGGCGGCCAAGGGCGCGCTGGCCGCGACGTCGGCCATGACGCATGGTAAATACCTCGTCGACCCGGTCACCTACAAGGACAAGGTCAATGTCGAAGGCACCGATGTGGCGATGTCGAACGGTTATCCGGACGCTGCCAAGGATGACAAGAGTCTGGCAATCGCCGCTGGCCTGAACGATGACTATACGGTCGATGCGGCTACCGCCGGTGTGCTCGTGGTGTCGCCGAAGGGCGCTACCGCTGCGAACTGCAAGGTCACCTATAGCAAGGCTGCCGCCGCCGGCGGCGTGCCGACCATCGTGGTCGTCGGTTCCGGCGACGGCTGCAAGTAAGCAATTCCACGGCGCCGCAGCAATGAAGCGCGTGCCGTGCGCACACGAGGCGGGGTCCGGCACCGTGCGCCGCCCGGGCCGCAGCGCCGGCTTCACGATGGTCGAACTGATCGTCGTGATGATACTGGCCGGTGTCCTCGGCGCCATCGGCGTCTCCCGCTTCTTCAATCGCGCCGGCTACGACGCCGACGCCTTCACCGAGCAGGCGCGCACCATGCTGCGCTACGCCCAGAAACTCGCCATCGCCCAGAACCGTCCCGTCTTCGTGCAGGCGTCCAGCACCGGCATCGCCCTGTGCTATGCGTCCGGCGCGACGTGCGCCGCGGGTTCGATGGTGCCGGCGCCGTCCGGCAGCAACAGCGGCAGCAGCAGCACCCGCGCACGCTGCACGGCCGGCAGCGCCTATGCCGACGGCTGGTATTGCGAGGCGCCGCCCGCCGGTTCGACCTTGACGGTGCCGCCGGCCGCCGCGGGCGGTTTCTATTTCAACGGCCTGGGCCGGCCCTACATGGGCAGCGACATCGTCAGCGCAGGCAGCGATGCCTCGAGCTTCACCGGCATGAGCTTCGACATCACGGCCGAAGGCAGCAGGCGCACCATCACGGTGGCGCAGGAAACCGGCTATGTCCAATAGGCTTACGCGCCAGCGCGGCGTTACCCTGATCGAACTGATCGTCTTCATGATGGTGGTCGGCGTGGCGCTGATGGGCATCATCGCCGCGCTGACCCTCACCAGCGGCAAGACCGCCGACCCGGTGCGGCGCAAACAGGCGCTGATCATCGCCGAGGGCTTGCTGGAAGAAGTCGCACAGGCCAAGTTCACCTATTGCGACCCGGCCTCCGCCAATGCGTCCAATGCGGGCAGCGCGAGCGAGTGCGCCATCAAGGAAAACTGGGGCCAGCTCGGTCCCGAACCGACGGGCAGCGGGCGTCCCTACGACAACGTCAACGACTACGTCACCAAGCCGGGCACGCTCACCTTCGCCTTCAACAATACCGCCGGGGCGCTCGCCGACGCCAGCGGCAATGCGCTGGACGTCAGCGGCTACGCGGCGCGCGTCAGCATCGGCTGCGCCAGCCTGGGCGGCGTCGGCAGCGACAGCTGCGCGAGCGCCGACACCGACATGCTGCGCATCCTCGTGCAGGTCGACTACGACGGCCAGTCGCTGGTGCTGGAAGGCTACCGCGCGCGCTACGCGCCGACCGTCCAATGAACATCATGCCCCGCTCGCGCGCCCGCGGTTTCACCCTGGTCGAGATGATCGTCGCGATCGTCGTGCTGGGCATCCTGTCGGCCATCATCGCCGTGTTCATCCGCGCCCCCATCCTCGCCTACCGCGACGGCGTCGACCGCGGCGAGATCACCGACCAGGCCGACCTGGCGCTGCGCCGCATGGCGCGCGACATCCGCCTGGCGCTGCCGAACAGCGTGCGCGTCAGTGGCGACGGCAGCCACCTCGAATTCCTCCAGACCCGTTCCGGCGCACGCTACCTGGCAACCGAGGACGGCGTAAGCCAGGATCTGGTCCTCAGCTTCGAGGACACGGCGAAAAACACCTTCACCGCACTCGCGCCGCCGGCCAGCTTCAGCCGCGTCGTCGCCGGCGACTCGGTGGTGGTCTTCAACCTGGGCTACGAGCAGGCCAATGCCTGGGCCGGACTGGATGCCAGCGGGGCCGGCAACATCGCCCGGATTACCGCCCGCGCAGACGGTTCGACCGTGCTGCCGGGAATGAGCAGTTCGGTCCCGACCGTGCAGCTGACATTGAGCTCGAACCCGTTTGCGCGCCAGACCGTACCGCTGGCCTCGCCCGACATGCGCTTCCAGGTGGTCTCCGGCCCCGTCAGCTTCTACTGCCAGGCCGGCGCCGACGGCACGCTAAACCTGTGGCGCGCCTGGAATTACC
>Ga0308163_10001912_pt1 | contig 20740 bp, 25 predicted proteins | sample PhyTR1_FD_201037 | JGI IMG/M metagenome (GOLD analysis project Ga0308163, IMG submission 201037) | Phyllosphere microbial communities from UC Gill Tract Community Farm, Albany, California, United States - DLSLT.R1 | ecosystem: Host-associated > Plants > Phyllosphere > Unclassified | place: USA...
TATTCAAAAGACTAATTAAAACAAAGCAGTATAAGCAATGTCGTAACCGCCCAAGGGCGGTTTTTTCGTTTCTGGAGTCTGCACCATATTTGGAAATGACTACAAAATGACTACATTGCGTCCACGACACTTTTTGCCCCCCATACTTTCCCATTCGACAGGCAAAAGAAAACCCGCGATGCGGGCTTAGTTTTACCACCAGGAAATTTGCTGACTTCCACGCTGCGGGTGAGGTGGGACAGATTTGATCTGACCAGGTGAAACGATTATCTGTGCCACAGTTTCATGTGATTTGAATGTGCAACTGCAGTTGATGTTCTGGCACTGATGATAACGTTCCTTCGTTTCCTTCGAGATATAACGGCTAGATTTGGTGTGTGCTGCGTTCTGGCAAAGCGGACAATGCATCATATAGGCGCTACCTGAATAATTAGAATTATCAATTACTATTTTGACTACGAGAGTAGGCATTTGCAAACAAATAACTAGTCATTTGTGAATGAGTCATACTCAACGTCATTAAGTAACACCTCAAAATCGAGTTGTGTGGTGTAGCCGTTGTTGCTCAGGCTATGCGTCACCTTACTTATGAGCCACGGCTGCGCATCGATCACCGATTTAAAACCGCTGACTTTGACCGGTGTTTCGGGATAGAGATCAGCCCGGCCCATTGCCAGCGTAAGCGAGAACTCAGCCACGCCACGCTGTAGCTTCTCCCACTTAGCTTTAGCGGCGCGCATCGCCGTTGCTTTGCTGGAATAGACTGTCGTTAACGAAAACACGTTGTCTTCGCTGCCTGCCAGATAATCGCCTTCTTTCGCCTCCGGGGTTTTAGCCGCCTTTGCTTTAGATTTCTTCACTGCAGGATGTTCTAACGCGCGAAGCTGCCGCACTTTTGTTTTACGCTGCAGCTTCACTTTATTAGGCTTTGGGTCTTTGGTGTGAAGCCAGCTTGCTGATACGCCGGTATAGGCGCCACGGTCAGCGATGCTGAAAGTGTGCCGATCACCATCTTTACGCGTGATGGTCATCTGTGGGATGGATTTGCCGCTAATGGTGACGCCATTACCCGGTCGGATAAACAACAGACGACCGGCTTTTACTGCAGCGACCGCGCCATAGAGCGTGGCAAGGCGCGTCAGGAATTTGGCGTCTGTCTCTTGTGTCTGGTCAATATGCGCCACCGCAATCCCGGCAAAGCCATCGGCCAGCATAGGTTTAAGTTTATTGCGACCGGCAATCTGCGTGACAATATCGCCCAGGGTTGTTTCGTGGTAGGACACTTCACGGCGGGAATTCAGCGAGCCACGAAAATCAGCACTGCGGGCGCGAATCGTCATGGTATCCGGCGCGCCGTGGTGCTCGACCTCATCAACGGTAAAACTTCCTTTACCGATTAGCGCTTGTCCTTTCCAGCCGAGAAACAGCTTTACCACAGCTCCTCGCACCGGCATCGCTAGTTGACCGTCTGCGTCGTCCAGCTCGACGTCGAGTTGGTCAGCCTCAAAGCCGCGGTTATCGGTCAGGGTGAGCGATATCAGGCGATCACGAATGTTCGCTGTGACATCTTTTGAATTGACCGTCAGCATAAAATCAGGTGTTAAGCGCGCGCCCATCTGCACCGGCAGGCCACTGATACCGGTCATCCGATCAACCCTCCCGCCTGTGAAATGAGATTGCCGGTCGCTGACTTAACGCTACCGATGGCTGATGTGATTTGCCCTGGCAGATTTCCCGCACCGCTGATAAGCCCATCAGCCTGCTTTTTCAAATCGCCAAACATTGACGTAAGAGACTCATCCACACGTAAGAGGCTTAGCGTAAACATGATTTTGCTGGCCGTGCCATTAGGGAAAAATTCGCTGTGAGTATTCGAAATGTTCTCGATAACGTACATGCCATAAATCATACCGCTGCCACCAATTAGCGGCCATGCCATACCCTCATCGGCCAACAGCCGAATCGTCATCAAAGAAATGGCGCCGCCAGTAATCTCGGGTCTAAGTTCTCCAGAAAGCGTGATTTTTTCGTCACCCGGCCCGATGAACTGCGCCGCCGGTCGCTGACCAAAACGGCTGTTAGTCGGCCAGCGATAATCGATGTTCTGCTGCAGCTCACCATAAGGCAGCGTCTGTCGCATAAATGGCATCATGCCGTAGATCATCATCATCGCTTAATCCTCCCAGCTCATTTTGCTGCGATTCTGCGCTTGTCGGTTACGCTGCTCACGCGCCTGATGCTGCGCTATAAGTGCAAGCGCATCGTCTTTGCTCATGCCTTCATGCATGTTGATTTCATACTGGTAACTGTTCTGACTGCGGTCGGTAAATCCGCCGCCTGCGGACGGTGCCGACACGGGTCGATAGGGCGCACCACCCGTTGACAGGCTGTATTGCAACCCGCCCGTATTTACGCCAGCGCCGCCCGTTGCTATCGGATCAGGTGAGGGGACTTTGTTTTTCAGACCATCAGATTTGGTGTCGATGATGCCGAGTTTTTCCAGCACCCAATCAATACCACCTCGCAACTGATCAAGGGCTTCTCCCGGTATCTTCAAAGCCTCCGCCAGCATGTTGCCGAACTTCTTACCCATCTCACCCGCTGAGGCCAGCTCTGTTTGCGTGGATTTCACCGGCTCCAGCAGCTTGCTAAACCAGCCCCAAAGCTCGTTGACCTTGCCGCCCAGCCATTCAAACGGCGGCTTTAGCGTGCCAAATGACTCGCTGATTGGCCCCATCGCGGCGGTAAATCCCTCAGCAACGCCAGCCATAAATGCGCTGATAGGTTCCCAATATTTACGGATCATCAATGCACCCGCCACGACGGCCGCCACGACAGCGACGACCGGCAGCGTGATTAAACCAAGCGCCGCTGTTATTGCACCGCCAGCGATGCTGAATGCTGTGCCAAGAAATGCCGCGCCTGCGATCAGTGCGTTAATTCCCGCGACGACCGGCCATGCGACTAAACCAATCAATCCCAGCCCCGCGACTAAGGCAGTCGCCGCGCCGGTCAACATAACGATTTTGGTTGTCAGCTCAGGATTAGCTTTCACCCAGTTGCCAGCGGTGACAAGCCATTTGTTGGCGGTGGTAGTCAACTTGCGAAGAGATTTATCCTGCTGTTCAAATACCTCAATGCGTACGTCTTCCCAAGCTGATGATAGGTTGAGCAGATCACCATCGAGGTTATCAACCTGGACATTTGCCACCTGCTTAGCAGCTCCGCCTGCGCTCATCAGGTAGCCGCGCTTTTCATCAAGTTTACCGTTCCCGGCTGCGTCGATAAGGTTGATGGCACCTTTCATCGCTTCTTCACCGAAGATGGTTTTGATGTACTCCGCCTGCTGCGCTGTGCCGAGCCGGTTCTTTTTGAATGAGGCATCAATACTTTTTAGAATGCCAAACACCGGCAGCATATTGCCTTTGCTGTCGCGGGTTTTGATACCCAGCTCTTTGAGCGCTGCGGGAGCTTGCCCAACAGGAGCCTGTAACCTGCTAAATACTGCGCTCCCTCCGGTTCCCGCCATCGAACCTTTGATGCCGTTATCCGCCATCACGCCAAGCATAGCTGTGGTGTCTTCAATGCTGGCACCGGCCGCACGTGCAACCGGCGCGACGTATTTCATTGCCTCGCCCAGCTCAAGCAGGTTGGTGTTGGACTTGGTGAAACCCTTCGTCATTACGTCGGAAACGCGCTGGATCTCCGCCATCGGGATTTTGAAAGCGGTCTGCATGTTGGTGACGATGTCAGCCGCCTCGGCAATATCGACCTTAGACGCCAGTGACAGGTTTACCGTCGACTCGGTTGACGCCAGGATGGCGTCGGCGTCGTAGCCGGAACGTGCCAACGTGCTCTGCGTACCCGCCACATCCGTTGGAGAAAATGCCGTACTGCCGCCAATGTCTCGAGCCTGCTTGCGGATTGCCGCCAGCTTAGGATCGCTTTTACTGGTATCGAGCAGCGCCTGCGTTTCTGACATCTGCTTGTCGAATTCCATACCAGGTGCAATCAGTCTGCCCTCTGCATAGAGTGCTGCACTGCCACCGGCAAAACCTGCCGCGCCGGTATTGCGCACTTTCGCTGAAAGCTCTTGCCCACGGCGGTAGCGTTCGCTGGTACGGTATAAGCGTTCCTGCTGCGCGTTGAGCCGCTGCAGTTCCTGTTTCTGCCGGTTCATCGCGAGCGTAGCTTGTGCCGAAGCGCTCTTAAGGCGCTGCTGTTCACCACTAAGATTGCGCGTGGAAATACCTGCAGATTTTAATGCCTCGCGCTGCTGCTGAACTGACAGGCGCAAAGAATTCGATTTGGTTTGTAGCTCTGCCGCTGCCTGTTTAGCTTTCTCAAGCGCACGCGCCTGCTGTGCCGTTGGGCGCTCGGTGCTTCTGAATGCCACCGCAAGCGCTGCCGCTTCAGCCTTAGCATCTTTGAGTCTCTGTTGGGTGATAGCAAGCTGCGCGCTGGTCTTGCGAAACCCCTCGATTTTACCCGCCTGCGCATCGAGGGCTTTGATGTTGTCCTGTGTCTGGCGGATCTCAGTGGCAAGTCCTTTGGTGGCACGTTCGACGGCTTTGAAGGGGCGCGAGGCTTTATCTACCGCGTTCAGCAGCACCTGTACTCTGAGGTTATTGCTCATCCGGGTTTGCTCCGCTGCGGATAAAAGCTTTATGCCGCCAATCCATCAGCTCGGCCAGCGGCATTTCATACATTTCAGAAGGAGGCCAGTGAAAGATTGTGGCAATGTCGGCAATCAGATCATTGACCGTCAGGCCGCGCGGCCAATCTATTCGTCCGACTTCGTTTGCAAAAAACCAATCACCTTGCCGCCGAGTGAAATCAAGTCAATCGGGTCCAGGGCATTGCACTCAGCTTTCGTTAATGAGGGCAGGGTGATGCGCGGTAAAACGGTCAGCAGCGCGTCAACGTCAGACTGACAAAGATCGGCCAGGCGCACGCCTCGCAGACTTCCAGCCGTTGGTTTAATCAGTTCAACCTGTTTGATTTCGCTGTCGCCACGCTTAAGCGGAGTTTCAAATACCACACTGTTTTCGTTCTGTTCCATCTTGGTTATCTCTTCAATTAAGTCAGCGCCGCACTGGCGCTGGTTTTGGATTTATACCAGGCCGATGTTTTTACGGCGCTGTTCAAGGCGATCAACGCCGTTTACCTTCTCCACCATGTTGATGGTGTCGATTTCGATCAGCTCTTTGCCGTTCCACGTCAGTTTGTAGTAGGTGCACTTCGAGGTGATTTTGGTCTCGGTGTCCTCACCCTGTTTGGCTTCGCCAAAATCAAAACTCTGATGCTTACCGCGTACCTCAACCTCTACCGCCATCTCTTCGCCGGTATCGTCGCGCTGATAAGAACCGGTGAAACGCAGCGGCACGGCAGATGCACCCCACTGCGTGAGCACCAACTCATCCATGCCGCCGATACTCCATTCCACATCGAGTGCGTCATCTTCCAGACCATTGTCGATGTGCGCCGCGCCGCTCATGCCACCTGCACGGTATGGATCGAGCTTGCGCGCCAGCTTCGGCAGCGTGACGGCGGTGACGATGCCCTGATAACTGTTTGCATCGTTGAAAAGGTTCATCGCCTTTAGTTTGCGTGGCAGTGCCATTTATCCGGCTCCTCAGCTGTTAACGGATGCGGCGAAGTTCGCCAGATAGGTGTCGGTGATGCGCTGGCGTAACGTCAGGTCTTCCAGTGGCGGCACCGGCGTGTAGTCGTAATCTATAAAGAGCTTGCCCGCTTTCAGGGTGTCTTTATCGTTGGAGCTTTCGTCGTACCAGGCGGACGCGCCCAGCAGATAACCGGCGTTGACCAGCTCGCGAAATTTCGCATTGATGCCAGCAATAATTTCGCGCACCAGTACCGGCGTCAGTGGCTTATCAACCGCCCACATATGCGCCTCGGCCATTGTGTCGGCCAGCACCTGCGCGGTGCGGGTGTAGTTTTCAAACTGAAACAACGGATCGTCGCTGCAAGTACGGTTGCCCCAGAAGCGGAAACCGTCTTTGCGGATCAGCGTGGTGACGTCTGCCTCGTTGAGCAGGTCGGCATCGGTGCCGGTTTGCTGCAGATCCCAGAATACCGACGCGGAGATGCCGGTCACGCCGTTTACGCCAACGTTCGACAGGGTTTTATGCCAGCCGGTGTCGTTGTCAATTTTGGCGCGCAGGCCCAGCGCGCGGGCGGTGGCGTAAGCAACATCGGATTTATTCGTGGTGGTGTTCCATGCGAGGAAATCGGGCCAGATCACCATCAGCTCACGCTGACTGAAGTTGTCGCGATACAGGCGGGCTTCGGAAATGGTTTTGCACTCCCACGCCGACACATAGGCGAAGGCGCGAAGTTGCTGCGCGATACTGGCTAGCGCGGTGGCAACTTCCAGCGAGTCGAGGCCCGGCACGCCGAGGATGCGCGGCTTTACATCGAGCTGTGTCTGCGCGGCGAGCAGCGCTTTCATGCCGGTGTACTGGCCGTTCTGGTCGGTGCCGCCAATGATATTGGAAATGGTTTCGGCATCGTCTGCGCCTTCCGCCACGCGCACCACGACGGTGACGGGTTTTGACTGATCAGCGATTGCCTGCAGCGCAGCGGCGAGCGTGCCTTTCACGCCAGCCCTGCCAACTGCGCCCTGCACGTTGGTGATCAGTACAGGCGTATTGAGCGGGAACATTGCTGCATCCGCATCCTGCGCGGTGCAGACCATGCCGACGATTGCGGTTGATACGGTGGAGATGGTGCGCGTGACGTCGTTGATTTCGACGACGCGCACACCGTGATGATAATCTGCCATCTGTTGCACTCCTGATTAAAGGTGTGCTCAGGGTGTCAGCTCAGGCGGAGCAGTGCATGCGGTTGCAGTTTAATGATGGATCAGCGGACAAAAGAAAAGCCCCGAAGGGCTTTCGACTTCATGCCGGCTTTTCCGGCCAGTTAATATCCGGCGCGATTGATACATCAACCAGATTTAGCTGGTCGATATACTCCAGCCAGATATTGAGTGTCTGCTTTTCGGTATCCATCAGCGTCCTGCCAATCATCACCTTGGTCTGCAAAAGTGAAATTTTCTGCGACGCTTCATCAGTCAATGACTGACGCTGCTTTTTCGCGTTTTCAATGTCCAGCACCTGCTGCTTTACTTTCGCCTCATCGCTCATAAACCATGTTTTTTTACTGTCGTCCCATTCGCAAAATGTGCCGGGCCGTGGCGTGGAAATAATAAACTTGTCTTTTTTAACGTACACCCGACACGCGCTGTTAATGGCACTGTAAAAATCCTGATACTGCTCCAGACTAATTTCGCGAACATCAGTGGGAATATCATCTATCGCGGCATTTTCCTCAAAGGTATCGTCATAAAAAGCCTGTGTTGTTTCAGAAAATCTCATCATTAATACCCCAGCGCAATATAAGAACCTGTCATGGTGGTGTTAGGGCTTCGGCACTGAAAACCAAAGGATCCGGATGTCCTGCTCTTGCCGAATGCCCAGGCCATTTCCTGTTGACCGGCTCCGCCGACGTCAGACGAACCGCCAGTAATCACCTGAAGAACGTTGTTTGGAAAGGCTACCGGCCACGTGACGGTTGCGGTGGGACTTTCATAAATTCCGTTTGTTCCAGTGCTTCCCGTCACGCTCGAAAAGGTTCCCCATTGGAGGTAAAGCACCTTTTTAGCTCCTGCGATGATCATCGGAATTTTTATGTAACCCGATTCACTGAGAACACCACCGCTTGGACCCGCAAGCGCCTGCTCAGTGAGTCCGAGTATCGAGAGTGCATCCGGGACTTTACCTGCGTCAGCCAGCTCTTTTAGGGCACTGGTAATTTTCAGATATTGTGAATGAGGATTGGCATCATCTACGTGTTGTTTCAACGCGTCACAGCTGAATTGTTTAGCCTGCTCCAGCAACTTGTCAGCGTACTGCTTCACCACAATCACGTTATCATCCACATATTTACGCGTCGCCAGCACCACGGACGGATCGATTTTCAGCGTTACGGCGCTGGTGCTGTTCACGATTAAAATCATGCGTACCGTCTGCGTGCGCCCGCTGCCCTCGGCAAGCTGCGGCTTGTAGGTCTCTGCGCAGTTCGCCACCGCCATCAGCACGCCGTCAGCGTCATAAAGCCCAATCTCACGAATCCAGAAACCGCCCTCGCTCTCCGGGATTATCTGCTCGGCAATAATCTGGCTGCTGTTCGCCGCGTCAATCGACAGTGAGTTAAGCTGTGCACGACGTTTCTCGCCGATAAGCTTCGTCTGCGCCGGGTCGGGCGTGGGTAGCGTGCCACCACCGTCACCAACCGCCATTTCTTTAAGGTCTACTTTAGTGCCGAGCGCGGCGGCGTTCGCCAGCTTAGCCGCGCCCTGATTGGTCAGCAGGGCAAAATATTTTGTCGTCATGCGCTCACTTCCGTCAGGTCGATAAGATGCACCGCCGCACCGGAATAGACCGGCCCGCCGACGCTGATTAGCTCAGGGGTGTAGGGATAAACGGTCAGCTCGTCGCCGCTGTAGCTGGCGACAGCAACCGGGATTGCACCGTTTGCATCGAGATTGATAGACAGCCCGATCAAATGGCGGCTGCACGGCTTAGCATCCGCAATTAACCGTTCCAGCTCGTTGTACATTTCCTCAGTGATGCCGGTATCCAGCACGCCAACATCCAGCCGGAATGTGCCTGGAGTTTCGTTAGTCTTCCACCATTCGATAACGCGGATCAGATAGCCCAGCGGCTCAACCACTCGACGGATAGCGCCGATGGTTCCTTTATGGCGATGCACGTATCGCGCGGCCGCCACAACGGCGCGCTTGGTTGATTCACTCCAGCCAGAATCCCAGCGATCAACCGACCATGCCCACGCCAGATAAGGCAGCAACTGTACCGGGCAGGTTTGCGGGTTCCAGAGTTGGCGCAGCGGCACATTCATCGTGCTGAGAATTGCCAGCGCTTCGGCGGCTGCGACTTCCAGTGACGATGAACCAGTGGGCAACAGGCGATCACTCATCCGAGCCTCCCACGGTCAACGTGTAGCCGGTGCAAAATGCCGCCTGCGTCTTGTCCAGCACCACGTCAGCGACAGGCTGAATCAGGTTAACGCGCTGCACGCCCTCAACGTGTATAGCCGCATAAAGTGCAGACAGGCGAATGTCGCGGCCCAGCCGTTTCTGTGCCGTCACGTAGGCCGCGAGTTTTGCCTCAGATGCGGCGCGGATGGGCTCAGCCTCCGGCCCCGGATAGAGATAAAGCTCAGCTTCGATGGCGTAATCAACGATCTGCGCCGACTGCACGCCTACGCAGTCAGCCACCGGGCGCACGTTCTCATCGTTAAGCGCGGCATCCACCACAGCCAGCAGGTCGTCGGCAGCGGTGCCATTTCCCTCGCGTGCCAGCACAGTTACCGTAACAACGGCGGGCGAGGGGCTGATGGCGGACGCATCCGCCACTCTTCCGTCGGCGCTCCGGGCGTGGTACTCATATGCGCCAGTTGGCCCGGCAACGCTTAAGCCTTCGAATGCAGCGGCGATACGGGCGCGAAAATCATCATTACTTTCCATCACCGCCGCCGTGGGCGGGATGGCCGTTTCATCTGCCGCTGTAATGGTCAGGCGCTCAACGCCGTTATTCGCGCCGAGCTGGTCGAGATCGTCGTCAAGTGCGTAAGCCACCATGACCGCCTTAGCCGCTTCGTTGATGCGTTGGCGCAGAATCACTTCACGATAGGCATTTTCCTGCAGCAGCTTGATGATGGGTTCAGATTCCAGCGACAGCGTGCGGGCGACAGCGGCCTGCTGTTCTTCCGGGTAAAGCGAAATCAGCGTGGCTTTGCGCTCGGCCAACAGGGTTTCATAGTTCAGCGTTTCCACCACGTCGGGCGCGGGTAGCTGGCTCAGGTCGATAGTTGCCATGTTCTCAGCTCACAGGAACGGTTAAGGAAAAAGGTTGCGTCGTGTCGGAGCGGTTGCCGGTCAGCTCAACCACCATGCCGCCGTTGAAATCAGAATCGAAATTGATGCCAGTGAGCTTTACGCGCGGCTCCCACTGCAGGATCGCCATATAACAAGCCGACATAATCTGCAGGCGTAGCGATTCGTTTTGCGGCTGGTCAATCAACGCCGACAGCAGTGAGCCGTACTTGCGCCTCATCACCCTGGAGCCAAGCGGCGTTAAAAGAATGTCGCGCACTGACTGGCGGATGTGGTCTAGGTCGTTAAGCGCCTCGCCGGTCTCCCGGTTCATGCCGATGTATTTTGCTGTCGTCATTGAGGGCCATCCGTTCTGCTTCCGCCGCGCTGGACGCCACCGTGATCGTGGTCATCCACAACAACGCCGTTCGAGTCGAACTTTCCGCCACTATGCTCGACATTGCCGGTCATCTTTCCGCCCTCTGAAAACTCAAACGTTTTGGCTTTCAGGTGCGCCGAGCATTCAACTTCGGGCGTGCTCAGCAGAATTTTTACTGCCGCCTCAATGGTAGCGGTCTGTATGCCTGTTGCTTTGAGTGCACCGGTTTCCGGCTCGTACTCAATCACCGCGCCGTCAGGGAATGACCAGTGCAGAGCGTCAGCGGATGCAGATGGTGCGGGATTGTCATCAGAGAAGATCCCCGGCAGCACAAACCCGGTATCGAGTTCACCGCCGAGGCATAGAACGAGCACCTGCTCACCCACCGACGGCGCATTCCATGAACGGGTCTTACCCGCACGTGCAGACAGCCAGTGCAGCCAACCAGTTGTGTTATTTCCTGTATCCACACGGCATAACCCGTCGTCCAGTTTTACGGCGGACACGGTGCCAATGCGGATCAGATTGCGCAGCAGTCGCAGGATTTCGGAGAGTTGTTCGTTCATGAGGTGAGAATGCAGAGATTAGCCTGCATTCTCAAAAGGATTGTTTTTAGTCATTGACCAGCAAACATACTCAAAGCTTTTTCTTTATATCCCTGTGGGCTTTTAGTAGGCTGCCCAATCCTCTGGGACCACGAATAGTCATCCTCTCTATTTCCTCATCAGAAAATCTTTTGTCATTAAGTGGGTCAATATAATCTTCTGGCCATTTCATAAAATCGTATATTTCAACCAGAGAAGCTTCAGCAATAGGGGCCCTTTCATCACCAGAATGCATTATTAGGTGTTTAGGAGAATCAGCGTAAAAACTTGACGGGAAATCGATTACTAAATCAACAAACTTCATACGCCAAAATTGTTTCTCCTCTCTATACATTATTTTATGAGAGGACATCATGATTTTTTTTGATAACATATTTGATATAGACAACATCCTAGCTGTAGTAAGCCATCGCAATCGATCGTTATCAAGCTGTCCGTCTACAAAATGATTTAAATTTTCATAGGCTTTGCTCAGTTGTTCTTTTGCCTCTTTATAGTAATCCTCTGACAAATGCCGCCTTAAGTTGTATACAAAACCAAGCGCCGCCAATTGAAAAACGACAATAGGCCAAAACAATCTCATAAACTCTTCCAATTCTTTATAAGAACTTAAAATTAAAGAGGAAAACAACACCACTAAAAAATTCAAGATTAGTGTAATAACAATTATGTGGAATAAAGTATTAATGAGTCCTAGTGGCCTCATATTATTTCTAAAACCTGACATTAGAATTTTAACGGTCTGAAGATTCATTTTTTTCCTATTTTGATAATGCATAAATCAATTCATCTTGAATCAATCTTATATCATTTTCATCAATTCCCAATAGAGGTCTTGATTCATACTGCACTTCCCCACCATTTCGTGATGGGCGATCACGAAGGCCATAATGATGCACCCGCGCCATGCGCTGCACGCGTCCGGTAAACTCAATTACGGCCTCATTTGAGGTTGCCTGCGTTTTCATGTATTTCGCGGTGCGGAGTTTGGCGAACATCTCGCGCTTAACCCGGCCCTTTTTGCTGCGTATTGGCTGTGCCTTGCGCGGCTTAAAGGGCGTGCCGTCTGGCGCCTGCTGGCGCTTGATATTCTGCTGCTGGCTGGCGCGCAGCTTCTTCGCGATGCTGCGCGCCATCTCTTTACGTGAAGACGGCGAAAGGTTGCCAATCAACGCATTCAGCCTGTCATTGACCAGTTGTAAGTCACTCATGATCGCCATTCGCTGACCAGATCACCGCCAGCATAGAGCTGCACGGGGCGCGCATCGTTATCAGGTAATGAATTTTCGCCAACGTGATTAACGTGCAATTCATCACCCACGCGTTTGACGATCATCCGCTCGCTTAATTGCAGGTCAATGCTGATATCGCTGGCCGTGTCGCTGATAACGTCAGCCTTGAAGGTGAAGCCGGTCTGCTGCTTTTCTTTTGTCGCCATGATGTCGGGTTCATTTACGCGCAGCCATTCCAGCATCGGCACAATCAGCAGATTGATATCGCCGTTATAGTCGGTGATCACCATGTTCAGCCGGTACTGATATTCAAACGACAGCGAGGTGGCGAGCGTTGACACGATACGCCCGCTGTCGATGAACACATTCAGGCAGTCAGGGTTTCGCTGCAGCAGCGGCACGCTGTCGGTCAGCGCCTTACGGAGTTGTTGAGGTTTCAGCATCGTGTTGTTCCTGGCACTCTTTAATGGTTTCGACCTGCAGCCCGCAGGAGGCGAGCGCCGCCTCAAGGTGGCGGTTATCCGCCGCCAGATCGCCCGCCGTTTTCAGGCTGTTGCCTGGCACCGGGCAGCTTGTCACGCGCGGACAGCCAATCCAGATAATCTCTGGCGCTGGTGAAGGCGGGGCGGGTGTGCAGCCTGATAACATCGTCAGGCAAAGCAGTAACAGACCAGTCACGGAGTATCGGGTTTGCATCGGTTTCCCTCTGTATGTGCGCTTCTCGCGTCAGCGCTCCGGCGCTGGCTTTGCCCTGCATCAGCCGCAGCGTGGCTTCGCGTTTCTGACCTTCGTTGTTTTCAGTTTTAAGCCGGGTGATGGCTTTATCCCTGCTCTCAATACCGGCAGACAGTGTGCCGATAACCCGATGCGCGCTCGCCAGTTCCTCGCTGGCAACCGACCAGCGCCAGCCGATTAACGCCAGCGCCAGAATCGCCACGGCTAGAAGGGTTCCTGTAATGTGGATCATAACGCCCCCTTAAGGCACCATGCCAGCTCACGCACGCGGCGGTTATCCAGCCCCTGATTAAACACGCCTTTCACGTATACCCAGCGCGGCAACTGATAGCAGGCTTCGCGCCAGCGGTTCTGGTTCAGCAGCTTCACCATTGTTGAGCTGCAGGCATCGCCGGTGCCGACGTTGAAGGCAAGCGACACCACGGCGTCGTAAACCTTTTGCGGCACCTTCACGAACAGGCAACGTGTTAACGCCTTTTCAGTACGCAGTACGTTAGCGATAAAGGTTCCTGCCGCCTGACGTTCGGTGATGTTTTTACCCGGCACCACGCCAACCGTGTTGCCGATGCCGTCCGTCCATTTGTCCGCGTCGCACTTGTACGGACTCAGGCGACAGCCTTCGTAATCGGCGATGAGCTTCAGTCCCTCAACGGATGTATGCAGTTGCTGAAAGCCCGGCAGCGTGGCGGCAATCGCCAGCACCACGCCCACCGAGCAGCGCTTAACGGTTTGCAGATTCATAGTCACTCCGGCTGATGCGGCCCGTTGCAAAAAGCTGGTAGGTTTTGCGCCGGTAATACCAGCTCACCAGAAACATGCCGACGCCGAGCACCATGCCGAGAATCGTCGCCACGTCCTGCAAATCCCACTTGCCGAGCCAGCCCATCACCACGGCAATGCTGTAGGTGATAAAGGCGCTGATGCGCTCCATCGTGATGTTCATGATTCAGTCCCAAAGGTTAACGGTCTCACCCGTTGACGATTCCGGCAGCTCAGGCAGATCGACCGGCCAGCCGTGCGGCAGTATCGGCCCGGCGTCGGCGAGGCCGGGGTTAGCATCAAAGACCGATTCCGTTACCTGCTCCGTGCGCCCGTAGTGGCGGTAGCAGATATCGTCCACGGTATCGCCCTGCAGGGCGTAAACCCGCGTCACAGCAGGCTCACGATGCAGTTAGGGCGCTCACCGACGCGACTGATGCTGAACCGCGCGTCGCGCCAGTATTCGTCGGCGCTGGCTTCAACGTCTCCGGCCTTCTTCGTGCCGCTGGCGTCATAGCCGCGATAGCGCTCGGCGATGGTGGCGGCGGTGATCGCCTCAACGGCGGCGAGGTAATGCGTAATTTTTTCGCTTAGGCCGTCCAGCGCTTCCGCCGGGACGTCAGCGAGCGTTTTAAAGCCCGCCGCCATCTGGTCGGCGCGCCAGTCGTACAGTTCGGCGTTCACTTCGCTAATCGCCGTTTTCACCGCCAGCCGCAGGCGCTGCGCGGTGACGGTTCCCTCGTAGCGCAGTGATTCGCGCAGCTGCTGCAGGTCGATATCAGGCCAGAAAAAGGTGTTTTTTACCGGCGGCTCGGCAGTCTCTGCCGGTCGCTGTGCTGCAATTACCAGCGTGCTCATAGTTGGCCTCAGAAATAGGTGGGCGGTGGAGGACGGCGCAGGCACTGAAGGTGCGTTGCCGTCCTGCCGCCCTGCGCGGGGTCGCGTTCTGTCAGCGGCTGGCCTGCGCCTGCTTTTTCATGGCAGTCGCCAGCCGCTCAATGTCTTTTTTCACGCCGCAGCCCTCGTGCAGCTGCAGCGCGCGTTTCAGGTGATGCATCGCTTCCTGAGTCCCGCCCGAATCGCGATACACATACCCGGCGATTTTGTGCAGCTTGGCGCGCACCTGATCGGGCATGTCTTCGGCGTCGGTCAGCCGGATGGTTTCAAGCAGCGGCGCAATATCCACCGCCTCTTTTGCCGTCCAGGCGCGTGTCGCGGCGCTGGCCACTTCTTCGGCCAGCAGGTACGGCAGGCTGTCTCGTTTAAATCCGTCGGGCGGCACCAGACCGTGCGTGAGCGCGTAGCGGGCGATTTCGAGCGCGCCGGTTACGTCTCCCGTGTCCAGTCGCCAGATCATGACGGTCATCACGATGGCATCCTGCGCGCCGCGCCCGCTGTTCATCACGCCCGCAATCCACGGCAGGTAGTCGGGCAGCAGCTGGCGCTTTAGCTCAGCCTTCCGCTCTACCGAGTGGACTTTCTTCAGGCGGCGCTTGTCCTCGTTGAGTTTCACGAGCATCTGCTCATAGCCGGTGGCGTGGCGCAGCGGGTTCGCATCCCGCTGCGATTCGGTCTCGGCCTGGACGCGCATACGGTGACGGCGGGCGGGACTCAGCATGCGTTACTCTCCCGCTGCCGGGGTTGAGGTGATAGCTGCTGCCGGTTCGCTGAAATCACCGAGTTCGATGTTTTCAATCACGCAGCCCGCCGCGTAGTCTTCCACCACGTAATCCTCGTTTGCTGACTCGTAGTTTTCGATGCGGTCACGCTTCGGCACCTCTTCGATGTGGCGGCGCTGCGTGCCTTCCTGCCAGTAAATCGAGAGGTTATCGGTGCGGGTAATCATCATGGCGTTGGCCGGGAAGTACGGCACGCGCACCGCTGGCAGGTTGCCAATGCGCTTCTGGCTGATAATCACGTCAGCGGCAAGCTGCTCGGTGTTCGCCTGGTCTTTGTTCACAATCGGGAAATACTTGTCGGCCAGCAGCTGGCGGCCCACGATAACGACCAGCTCAGGGTCTTCCTGATACCACGGCTCGATCAGGTTATTGGTTGCGTCCATTACCAGCGCGTCGAGGTTGGCGTAGTCGCCGTCTTTGCCCACGCGGATTTTGGGCGAGATAACAGTGCCGTCTTCCTCTGTGATTTTGCTCATCACGCGGCTCGGCGCTTCGTTGCGGTACTTCTGCAGCCAGCCTACCGCCACGTCCTGCAGCATCGGGTTGGCTGCGCGGTTAGACGTTTTGGCGCGGTGCGTGCCGTTAAAGCCGATCATGATGCGGTCAAGCGCCTGTCGCTGGATGATGGAATCGCGCAGACGGGTCTGGAAGTCGTCATAGCGCGCCCACAGGTCGAGCGTGTTGTAGCGGATATGGAAATCGAAGTTGACCTGCGCGCACTCATAGCCCTGGCTGTCCAGCGCGGAGAAATCAGCGGTTTCACGCTCGTCGCCGCCAGCGGTGTCGGTGGTGCTGGCAATTGAGCCGGACACGCCAACGCCGATTTTCTCGCCCTTCATTTCAGGCACCGGCACGATGTTGATTCGGGTGAGAAACGCGGACGACTCCTGCACGCGGGTCATCAGCTTCTGCGTGACGGACGGCTCCACGCTGAATTTCTTGTTCATGTCGTCGATTTCAACGCCGTTCAGCTCGGCGACGCGGGACATGTAGGCGTTAAATTTAAAGCGGGTGTTCTTGCGCATTGGCGCTCCTGTTAATCAGTAATCGGGGTTTCTCAGGCCGGACTTATCAGCAGTCGGTCTGCACGCTGCCTTTGTTGTCGCCGCCGGTCGCAGGCGGGCGACGGTTAAAGCCGCCGTCAGTTTTCGCCAGCGTCTCCTGCAGGGTGCTCAGCGCTTCGCGGTCTTTACCGGCTTCCAGCTCCAGCGCCGCGATGCGATCGGAAAAGTTTTTTTCCAGCGCTGCCACCTGCTGCGAATGGGTTTCGCCGTTCTTCTGCACCTGCTCAGCGACGGCCGTGACCGCCGCGCTGACGTCGTTAAAGCGCTCGTCGTCGGTTTTTTCTTTGCGGGTAAACAGCTCTTTCACGCGGGACAGCAGCGACGGGCCTGCGTCGGCTTCGTCGTAAAACTCAATCAGGGTTTCTTCGGCGGCGGTAAACAGGTTTTCTTTGTCCTGCTTGCGGGACGCCAGCGGGCTGGCTTTGGCGGTGGCGCTGAAGCTCAGGTATTCCGTGCCGAGGCTCGCCGGGTCGTCTGTCACGGCCAGGCCAATCAGATAGGCTTCGCCGGTGTCGGAGAATTTCGGGTTCACTTCAATGGAGGTGTAAACCTTCTGGCGCGCTTTAGTCAGCTCGACCAGCTCAGGCGTCGGATCGATGTAGCCAAACAGCGCGAGCTTGCCTGCCAGCGGGCCTTCGGTGATTTCTTCAGCTTCCACCTTCGTTACGTCACCAAAGCGGCGGAAAGTGCTGTCGGCGGCGTAGCCCTTAATGTGTTCCATGTTGACGCGCGCACCGTAGACAGTGGGGTCATAGTTTTTCGCCATCTGCGAAATCCAGTCGCGGGAAATCTCGCGGCCGTCGGTGGTTGCGCCCTGCACAGCGATGCGGAAACGCTTTGCTTTAGTTGCCATTAATCAGGCTCCGGTCAGTGGGTTAGTTCGGTTCGGGGCCAGTTTCCCCGCCGCCGCCTGATCCCTCAACGCATGACAGCCCGCTCATGTATCAGCAAACAGCGAGTGCAGGCGCGCCCAATTTGCCCCCGGTAGCCTTACCGGCATGAACATGACACCCGGCACCATCATCAGCGATCCGCGCCGTCAGGCTGCGCTGCTTTACTGGCAGGGATTTTCCGTGCGCCAGATTGCGGAGACGCTCGGACAGAAAACGCCGACCGTGCAGAGCTGGAAGCTGCGCGACGAGTGGGACAGCATCGCGCCCATCAGTCGCGTGGAAGCCAGTATGGAAGCGCGGTTGATTCAGCTCATCATGAAAGAGGTAAAGGGGAACGGTGATTACAAGGAGATAGACGCGCTCGGCCGCCAGATTGAACGGCTGGCGCGCGTTGAGCGCTACCGCAGCAGCGGCAACGAGGCGGATCTCAATCCGAACGTGCGCAACCGCAATAAGGGCGAGCGCCAGCCGGTTATCAAAAACGTATTCAGCGACGAGCAGACCGATAAACTCGCCGGCCTGTTTATGGATGGCTGCTTTGCGTATCAGCTCGGCTGGCACAAGGCCGGACTTGCGCACCGCATTCGCAACATCCTGAAATCCCGCCAGATAGGCGCAACGTTCTACTTTGCCCGCGAGGCGCTGATCGATGCGCTGACCACCGGACGCAACCAGATATTCCTGTCAGCCAGCAAGGCGCAGGCGCACGTTTTCAAAAACTACATCCTCGACTTTGCCCGTCAGGCTGACGTTGACCTGAAAGGCGATCCGATTGTGCTGCCAAACGGCGCGCGCCTGATTTTCCTCGGCACCAACGTGCGCACCGCGCAGAGCTACACCGGCAACCTGTACCTGGATGAATATTTCTGGATACCGAAGTTTCAGGAGCTGCGCAAAGTCGCCAGCGGCATGTCGCTGCACAAGAAATGGCGCACGACCTATTTTTCCACGCCGTCGAGCCTGTCACACAGCGCTTACCCGTTCTGGTCTGGCGAGCTGTTCAACAAAGGGCGCCGCAACAAAGATGACCGCATCGAGCTGGATCTCTCACACTCACACCTGGCGAAAGGCACGCTGTGCGGCGACGGCCAGTGGCGGCAGATTGTCACGGTTGAGGATGCGCTAACCGGCGGCTGTAACCTGTTCGATATCGATCAGCTGCAGCTTGAATACAGCCCGTCCGAATATCAGAACCTGCTGATGTGTGAATTTGTCGACGACGAGGCCAGCGTGTTCCCGTTCGCCGAGCTGCAGACCTGCATGGTCGACAGCCTGGAGGAATGGACGGACTTTAACCCGTACGCGCTGCGCCCGTTCGACTATCGTCCGGTGTGGATTGGGTACGATCCCTCGCACACCGGCGACAGCGCAGGATGTGCCGTCATCGCGCCGCCGCTGGTGAAGGGTGGCAAGTTTCGCGTGCTGGAACGCCACCAGTGGCGCGGCATGGACTTCGCCGCGCAGGCGCAGTCGATAAAGCAGCTCACCGAAAAATACACCGTGGAATACATCGGCGTGGATGCCACTGGTATTGGTCAGGGCGTGTTTCAGCTTGTGCGCCAGTTCTTCCCGGCTGCGCGCGAAATCAAATACTCGCCGGAAGTCAAAACCGCGATGGTGCTGAAAGCGAAAGACACCATCAGCAGCGGCCGACTCGAATACGACGCGGGCCAGACGGATATCACGCAGTCGTTTATGGCGATCCGCAAAACGATGACCGCCAGCGGCAACCGCTCAACCTACGAAGCCAGCCGCAGCGAAGAAGCCAGCCACGCTGACGTCGCGTGGGCAATCATGCACGCACTGCTTAACGAACCGCTCACCGCTGCCAGCGGCGGCGATAACCCTTCATTTATGGAATTCTACTGATGACCAAACTCAAAGACCGCAGGGCATTCACGACTCAATCGCAACCATCACCAGCAGCGCCGCAGCCGTTCGAGGCGTTCAGCTTCGGCGAGCCAACGGCAGTACTCGATAAGCGCGATATTATGGATTACACAGAATGCATCCATAACGGGCGCTGGTACGAGCCGCCGGTCAGTTTTCACGGGCTGGCAAAGAGCCTGCGCTCGGCGGTGCATCACAGCTCGCCGCTGTACGTTAAGCGCAACATTCTGGCTTCAACCTTTATCCCGCACCCGCTGCTAAGCCAGCAGGAGTTCAGCAAGTTCGCGCTGGATTATCTGGTGTTTGGCAACGCCTTCGCCGAGCTGCGTCGCAACACGCTTGGTCAGCCGCTGCGCCTTGAAACGTCACCGGCCAAATATACGCGGCGCGGCGTCGAAGATGGCGTGTACTGGTTTGTGGGGGAATGGAAAGAGGCGCACCAGTTCGACGCCGATCAGGTGTTTCACCTTATCGAGCCGGATATCAATCAGGAGTTGTATGGCCTGCCGGAATATCTCAGCGCGCTTAACTCCGCCTGGCTGAATGAGTCGGCTACGCTGTTCCGCCGCAAGTATTACCAGAACGGCGCGCACGCCGGGTACATTCTCTATATGACCGACGCAGCGCAAAGTAGTAGCGATATCGAGCGCATGCGGCAGGCCATGCGTGATACCAAAGGGATCGGCAACTTCCGCAACCTGTTTATGTACGCGCCCAACGGTAAGCCGGATGGCATCAAGATTTTGCCGCTCAGCGAGGTGGCAACACGTGATGACTTTTTCAATATTAAAAAGGCCAGCCGTGACGACCTGCTCAGCGCGCATCGCGTACCGCCTCAGATGATGGGGATTATTCCGGATAACACCGGCGGATTTGGCGATGTGGTGAAGGCGGCGCAGGTGTTTGTCCGCAACGAACTTATTCCACTTCAGGAGCGATTAAAGGAGCTCAATGAATGGATAGAAGAAGACGTTATCGCGTTTAGATCTTATTCGTTTGAAATTCCCACAAGTGGATAAGCAATATGGCCTAAAACATGAACTCTAACCACATTAAATGTAAGTGTTTTTATTTTCGCTCATAGTAGCAAGAAACTCGCGAGAATCCACTCAAAACCATAAGAGGGCATTCTACATATAAGACTGCATCATTAAGAGGCAGTTAATGACATGAGAACCCCCCCCCACTAAAGTTTTGGAATATTCGTATTATTAAAAATTATTTTGATGTGTTTGACAAATTCACGTCATTTGCCTTCAAACTAGTATGAGTTTAAGTGTATGAATTAATTGAAAAATATTTATTTTTTTCAAAAAATAATTCATAAGGATTTTTTCGCAAGCTCAATTTGATTGAAATCTCGATATGACATAGTTAAGATTTATCTCAATTAATGTAAGTTTCATTACGAAATGTAACAGTGGTGTAATGAGCCTTATTAATAAGTAACTTAATTATATTATCACTTGGGGTATTATGTCAGAAGATTTGTACGACAAAGGTTTTTATGATAACCAAAGGGACAGCAGCTATCGGGCAGCAATTAAAATACTTAGTGAAATTAAATGCTTGTATAACTTCGGGT
>Ga0308163_10001913_pt1 | contig 20736 bp, 16 predicted proteins | sample PhyTR1_FD_201037 | JGI IMG/M metagenome (GOLD analysis project Ga0308163, IMG submission 201037) | Phyllosphere microbial communities from UC Gill Tract Community Farm, Albany, California, United States - DLSLT.R1 | ecosystem: Host-associated > Plants > Phyllosphere > Unclassified | place: USA...
TCGCAGCCGCCACCTTGATCAGGTTGAGATCGGGATCGGCAATGTTCTTGCGCAGATACTCAAACATGCGGCTCAGCGCATCGCGTCGACTGGCTTCAGCCGCATTTTCCTCTGCCAGGCGTTTGAGCGGCTCGGCATACAGAAAACAGACGCGGCCTATCAGTTGCAATAACAAGCCCTTGAGCATTTCGCGCGTACCGAACTGACGGTTTTCATCCAGGGTGCGCATTTGTTCGATCAAGAGACAGAGCCTGCTGAAATCCTCATCCCCCAGAATGAAATCCAGATGCTCCTGAAAGCGGAACGGTGACAACTCAGGTGCCAGAAGAATCGACACCTCCTCAAGGTCCATCGGGTCGCACTGCAAATGCGGCAACAGGAAGGTTTGGGAAAAGTTGATCACGATGAAGTTGCTGTCCGCCGGATGCGGGATCACATGCACGCGATGCGGCAGGATAAAGGCCAGGGTATTGCGCGGAAACGGGCGCACAGCGTTGCCAATGTGCTGCACGGTGTCGCCGCCGAGGTTGATCTGTATCTGGAAGTACTCATGCCGATGCGGGCTGGTCTCGGCGCGTCGGCCCTTTTTGTCGCGAATGTAAAAGTCGGTCAGCTCACTACGTTGCTGCATGACATAGGTGGGGACACGGCTGGATGACGACATTTTTCGAGAATCCTCGACAGGTACGTTGGCAGGTTGTCCTGGCGTTGCCGGGCAAGTGGCGGCATTCATCTTGAAACATCAGGGCCGTGCCTTCAAGAAGTCATACGATGTCTTCGCGAGTGAGCAATTTTTCCAGCAATGCGTGCCGATTCTGGCTGTCCAAAAAAACCACCTCAAGATGATTTCATTTAGTTATTTAAAAACAGACAGATAGACGAATATCACGCATTGATTTCGAAGATTTTTATCTTGGCTTGTTCTTGGACAGGTTTGTCCAATCGGCTTTTCAACAAAAAAACGATCTAACACCTGGATTGATTTAGCGATGTTGTACGACCACTGTAATTAACCATGCAGCCCGACTTCTATCAAAAACAATCAAAGGTGCGCACGTCATGACTCTGCTTGACCCTCCCGAACTCACGCCTGAAGCGCGTGGCGCACGACGGACCTGAACGTCTGCGGCTAACGCTCACTGTCATTTTTCAGCACTCGATGACTCACGCCCCGCTTTTGCGGGCACGGCTTCGGCTGCTCGAAAACATCTCGACATTTCTAACAATAAAACGAGGCACGCCCATGTCGAACACCCACACCTCCCAGACCACCGCTGCGCCGTTGATTGCCGGTGCGCGAGACAGCGTACTGCCTCAGCGGCTGCCGTCGCGGCGCCGTTGGTTCATGCTCTCTTTGCTGCTGATTGCGACGATCATCAATTACATCGACCGGGTAAACATTTCGATTGCAGCACCGTTCATGGCCAAGGACCTGGGCCTGGACAAGATCGAAATGGGCCTGATTTTTTCGGCCTTCGCCTGGACGTACGCGCTGGCCCTGGTGCCGGCAGGTTTTATAGCCGACCGCTTCGGTTCACGTTTTACCTACGGTGTCTCGCTGATCAGTTGGTCGACGGTCACCGTCTGCCAGGGATTTGCCACGGGGTTTGCCTCACTGTTCGGCCTGCGACTGGCCGTCGGCGCCATGGAGGCTCCGGCGTTTCCGGCCAACAGTCGTGCAGTCACCGTGTGGTTTCCGGCACGCGAGCGCGGTTTGGCCAGCAGTATCTATGTTTGCGGCCAGTACCTGGGCACGGCGTTGTTTACCGGTGCGTTGTTATGGCTGGCCACGACCTTTGACTGGCGCCACGTCTTCTACAGCACTGGCGCGCTCGGTGTTGTCTTTGGTGTGCTGTGGCTTTATCTGTATCGCGATCCGCTGAACTGCAAGAAAGTCAGTAAAGAAGAGCTGACCTATATCGAAGCCGGCGGTGGACTGGTCAAGAGCAGTCAGGAACGCACCCGCTTCAACTGGCGGCAAATCGCCGAGCTGTTCAGCTACCGGCAGATCTGGGCGATTTGCATCGGCAAATTTGCCAGCACCTCTGCACTGTACTTTTTCCTCACCTGGTTCCCGACCTACCTGATCGAAGAACGCAAGCTGACCATGATCAAGGCCGGGATTTTTGCCGTGATGCCTTTCGTGGGCGCGACCGTTGGCATCCTTCTCGCCGGTATCGTTTCCGACCTGCTGATCCGTCGCGGTTATTCGATGTCCTTCGCGCGCAAATTGCCCCTGGTCATTGGCTCGATGCTGGGAATGTCCATCGTTCTGGTGAATTTCACTGACTCCAACGTGATCTGCATTGCCGTATTGACCGTTGCTTTCTTCGCTCAAGGGATCGCTTCGTCTTCATGGGCTGCGGTGTCGGAAGTGGCGCCCAAGGAACTCATTGGACTCACCGGCGGCATCACCAGTCTGGCCGCAAATATCGGCGGCATCGTCACGCCGATCGTGATTGGCGCGATCGTCCACGCCACAGGTTCGTTCGCCTGGGCCTTCTGGTTCATTGGCGGTGTCGCACTGATCGGTACCCTTTCCTACTCGCTACTGCTCGGCCGGCTGTACCGCATCGAATTGAAGGCGAGCTGAACCGCAAAGCACCGTTTTCTCCAACAAGAGGCGGCTTTCGTCCAACTTTGCCAACGACCGCCGCCGTACGCTGCAGCTTCTGACAGGACTTTTAACAGGATGAACATGACCGAGTATGTTTTTACCCCGGATCTGCCAGTGACCTTGCCGGTAGTCGGCAGTGACCAGCGTTTTCCCGTCGGCCGGGTGTTTTGCGTCGGCCGTAATTACCCCTGGCCAGACACTCAGGGGCAATCCCGTCAGCCTCCGGTATTTTTCATGAAGCCGGCGAGCAACGTGGTGGACGCCGTTGGTGAAGTGCCATTCCCGCCTCTGACCGAAGAGTTTGTTCACGAAATCGAACTGGTCGTGGCCATCGGTGAAGGTGGCGCGGATATTCCAGAGAGCGAAGCGTTGGCCTATGTATGGGGCTACGCCGCCGGCCTCGACCTGACCCGTCGCGACGTGCAGCGCCTTGCCAAAAGCAACGGTTTGCCGTGGGAAGGTGCCAAGGTTTTCGACGGTGCCGCACCGATGACCGCGATCGTGCCCGCCAACCGGGCAGGACATCCCGACGGAGAGTTGTGGCTGACGGTAAACGGTCAGGAGCGTCAGCGCGACAGCCTCGACAACCAGATCTGGTCGGTCAGTGAAGTGATCAGCCGGATCTCCCAATCGGTGACCCTGAAGGCCGGCGATCTGATCATGACCGGCAGCCCGGCTGGCGTCGATGTGCTGCAACCGGGCGACATCATCAACGCCGGCATCGACGGTATCGGCCAACTCGAAATGCGCGTCGGCCCGCGGACTTGATCCCTGGCCACGCCCAAAGCGATTCGTAGACAGGAGAACAATAAGATGTCGAGCGCTCAACCTCTGAAAGTAGCCTTGGTGACCGGTGCCGGTAGCGGAATCGGCCGCTCCGTGGCCCTTGGCCTGATGGCCGACGGTTACACCGTGGTACTTGCCGGACGCCGACCGGAACCGCTGCAGGAACTCGTCGAGAGGGCGGCTGTGGAAGGACACCAGGCGTTGGCGGTGCCCACTGATGTGCGCGACCCGGCGAGTGTCGATGGGCTGTTTGCAACCATAGCCCAAGTGTATGGACGCCTTGACGTCGTCTTCAACAATGCCGGGGTGAACGCCCCTGCCGTGCCCCTGGATGAACTGACATTCGAACAGTGGCGCAACGTGATCGACACCAATCTCAACGGTGTTTTTCTCTGCGCCCGTGGTGCGTTCGGGCTGATGCGCCGGCAACAACCGCAGGGCGGTCGGATTATCAATAACGGCTCAATCTCGGCCCATACGCCACGGCCGTTCAGCAGCGCTTACACCGCCAGCAAACACGCTGTTCTCGGGCTGACGAAGTCCTTGGCCCTGGATGGTCGAGAATTCAACATCGCCTGCAGCCAGATCGATATCGGCAACGCTCTGACCGAAATGTCGGTGCGCATGACCAAGGGCGTGCGACAGGCCAACGGCACTGTCGCCGTGGAGCCGATGGTCGACGTCAAGCATGTCGCCGATGCCGTGCGCTATATCGCTGGCCTGCCACTGTCGGCCAACGTCCTGAACATGACGGTCATGGCCACGGCCATGCCTTTTGCCGGCCGTGGTTAAGCCGGCCTTTTATTGAGTAAGTGAGGTTTACATGAAGCCAGAAGTCTTGCAGCTCAGCCCGATCCTGATTCCTGAAATCAACGCTCGTCTCAGCGAACTGTTTACGGTCCGACGTTATTTCGAGCAGGCTGACAAAGCGGCGTATTTGCACGAGCACGGAGCCAATATCCGTGGCGTGATCACGGGTGGCCATACAGGGATCAGCCAGGCGCTGATGGCACAGCTGCCGAAACTGGAAGTGGTGGCCGTCAATGGCGTCGGCACGGATGCGGTGGACCTGGCCTACGCCCGGGATCGCGGAATTCGTGTTACTGCAACCATCGGCGCGCTGACCGAAGACGTGGCCGATCTGGCGATCGGCTTGTTGATCGCGGTGTGTCGCGGTCTGTGCACCAGCGACCGTTATGTGCGCTCCGGCCAGTGGCCGCAGAGCCCGACGCCGCTGGCCCCGCTGCCACTGGCCCGGCAGGTTTGCGGCATGCGCATCGGTATCGTTGGCATGGGCCGGGTCGGCCGCGCCGTGGCGGTGCGGGCTGCTGCGTTTGGTTGCCCGATCAGTTACACCGATCTGCAACCGATGAGCGACGTCAGCCTCACCTTCGTGGCTGACCTCAAGCAACTGGCCCGCGACAGCGATGCCTTGATACTGGCAGCCGCCGCCGATAAAGCCGAGGCGATAATCGACGCACACGTGTTGCAGGCACTGGGCAAAGATGGATACCTGATCAACGTGGCGCGAGGCAAACTGGTCAACGAAGTGGATCTGGTGGCAGCACTGACGGCCGGAGAGATTGCCGGCGCGGCGCTGGATGTGTTTGTCGACGAGCCGAACGTGCCAGAGGCCCTCTTTGCCAACGAACAAGTGGTGTTGCAACCCCATCGCGCCAGCGCGACGCTGCAGACACGCACGCGAATGGGCGAGATGGTCGTGGCGAGCCTGCTGGACAGCTTTGCCGGAAAAACGCCAAAAGGATGTGTCACCGGCTAGCGATTGTCAGACACCCTCACGCCCCTTGAAAGCGCCGCAGGCGCGCCCAGGCAGCAGGCCTGTCAGCGTGGCCTGCGTTGCCCTGCTCTGGCGTACGCAGCCAGCCATCGAACCTTTACACCGAAACCACCGTCCGAGCTAAGACGTTATTGCTTACCGCTCGCCACGAGGTTTCCGTTTGAAAGCTGCCATCGCCAAAAAATACCGTTTGATCATCAAAACCATGGGCTATGTCGGCTGGTCGCTGTTCTGGCTGTTGCTCTGGGACATCGCCGTCACCGTCGACTTCATGTTGTTTCTCAACGCCAAGATCAATCTGCCGCTGATGCCCCTGACATTGCTCGGGTCGGCGCTGGTGGTGTTGATCAGTTTCCGCAACAGCAGTGCCTACAACCGTTGGTGGGAAGCGCGAACGTTGTGGGGCACGATGATCAACAGCTCCCGCAGCTTCGCCCGGCAGGTGCTGACGCTGCTGGATGACCCCGATAGCGAAGTGAATCCGCTCAAGGCGACGCTGTTGCGCCGCCATGTAGCGTATGTCAATTGCCTCGCGGCGCATCTGCAAGGCCAGCCTTGCCCGGAGGAAGTCCGCGCCTTCATCCCGGCGGATGAGTTCGCCCGCAGCGGCACCACCAACAACTTTTCCAACGACATCCTCACCGGTTCTGCGTCCTTGCTGGCCCGGGAATACAAGGCCGGGCGCCTGGACAGCATTCGTCTGGCACGGCTGGAATCGACGATGGTCGATCTGTCCAACAGCCAGGGCGGGATGGAGCGCATCGCCAATACCCCGCTGCCCTACCCTTACGTGTATTTCCCGCGCCTGTTTATTTCGCTGTTCTGCCTGATTGTGCCGGTGGGCCTGGTGGAATCGCTGGGTTGGTTCACCCCGCTCGCCTCGACGGTGGTGGGCTTTATGCTGCTGGCCATCGAACGCATCGGCACCGACCTGCAAAGCCCGTTTCGCCATAGCGAACACCAGATCCAGATGGAAGCCCTGTGCGAAACCATCGAGAAAAACCTGCAGTCGATGCAGCGCGATTCGTTGGGGGATGTGCGCAGGGTTGAAGAGACTGCTTGAAGACACGCTCTGAGGGACGCCAGGGCGTCAAGGTCTTGCCCAGCTCGCAAATGTTCGGTCGATTGAGCCAGGCAATACTCACCGTGGACGGTTTATGCCTCGGAAATGGCCTCGCGCACAAAGTCTTCATAGGTACGCAGTGGGTGCCCGATGAGGGTCTGAAGCTGTTCTACAGTTCCTTCAACTGATTGCATGCCGAAGTTCTGGATACCCGACATCATCAGGCGCATGTCATAAGCCAGCCAGGTGGGACCATACGAAGCCAGCTGTCCTTCGAAAGCGGCCACGTCATCACCACCATAGGCGATTTCGCGGCCCAGTGCTTTGCTCCAGATATTTGCCACTGACGCACCGGTGAGCACGTGCGGCCCAACCAATTCCAGCGTTTCACGGCGCAGTGCAGTGGGCGCTTTATCGCGTCGCAGCAGTTCTGCGACCGCGACATCAGCGATATCGCGCGCGTCAATCATCGACACGCCCGCCGCGCCGATCGGCATGGGGTAAACCGAGTAGTTCTGAATAGTCTGCTGGACCATGTGGTCGTTTTGCATGAAGTACGCCGGACGCAGAATCGTGGCAGGCATGTCCAGACTCTCGATCATGCGTTCAACCGTATATTTGCCAGTGAAGTGCGGGACATTGGTGAATTTGTCGGCATGAATCACCGAGAGATAAACGATGCGCTCGATACCCGCTTCACGAGCCAGGTTTAGCGTAATGAGGGCTTGAGTGACCTCGTCGGGCGTCACGGCATTGAGCAGGAACAGGGTACGCACCGACGCAAGCGCAACGCGCATCGACGCGACGTCAGTGAGGTCTGCGACAACTTCAGTCACGCCAGCTGGAAACTCCCTCTTGCCCGCTTGGCGCACAAGGGCTTTGACCTCGGCGCCCGCGTCTGCAAGGCCTTGAGTGATCAGTGAACCGATGGTGCCGGTGGCGCCAATAACCAGAATGCTCATGTTTAAAACTCCTGCGTGGGATTTAGAGTGGATCAGCGAGTGAAATCGGCAACAACCTTGCCCGTCCGTGAAACGGTGCGATTGCGTTCGATCGCCGTGGGAATATCAGAAAAGCCAACAACGTCGCCGATCCTCGATTGAAGCGTGCCGTTGGCGACTTCCCTGGCGAGTTTCTCCAGCAATTGAGGATCAGGCGTGTTCATGAACCAGAGGCCTCGGCGACCCGCCGGCGTTCGGGCAAGAATGTCGGGAGAGGACGTGCCGACAATCACACCGTCCGGCGCCAACACCTGCCATGACCGATCCAGAACCTCACCACCGACGTAGTCGAGCACCAGGTCAATATTGCGGACGATGTTTTCGAAACGTTGCGATTGGTAGTCAAAGACAAAATCGGCGCCGAGGCTTCTGACGTAATCCAGGTCCGCAGTGCCTGCCGTTGCAAAGACCTCTGCGCCCGCCCGCTTGGCGTACTGCACGGCATAAGCACCGAGCGCACCCGCGGCGCCATGAATCAGGATTCGCTGACCCGCGAGGATCGGCCCCGCGTGATGAAGACTGTTCCACGCCGCAACGGCTGCTACAGGCATGGCGGCCGCATGGACGTCCTCCAGACTCTCAGGCGTCAGGGAAAGACTCGCTTGATCAACGGTCACGAATTCAGCGTAAGCGCCCAATGCGCCCATCGCGCCCATGACACGGTCGCCCACACTGAAACGAGAGGCTCCGGGCCCGACCGTCTCAATCACTCCGGCCATCTCGGCGCCCAGTACGATGGGCAATGGCAGCGCGAACGCGTTGCGCACATGACCTTCGCGAACCTTCCAGTCGATGCCATTCACGCCCGCGGCCCGAACCCGAACCAGAACCTGGCCGTGCTCGGGGGCTGGCTTCTCGATCTTGGCAATTGTCGCGGCTTGCGCGCCACCGTAGGCGCGTATCAATACAGCACGTTGAAGGGTGTTCATGGGAATTCCTCATATCGTGTTCCGATGACAAGAAATTAATCCGTTGCACATACAAAACGAAGACCACAAAATCCAAACACCTCGTTTCATATATGGAACACCATGAACCTTAATGCGCTGATTGATTTCATCCTCGTCGCCACCAATGAAGGGCTGGGTAAGGCAAGCCGTGCGAGCGGCATTTCCAAAGCCACTTTGTCGCGCCGAATCTCCGACCTTGAAGATCAACTGGGCGTGAGGCTGATTGAGCGCAGCGCACGGGGTCTGAAGCTGACCGAAGCGGGTGAGGCGCTGATGTCTCGAACCGAAGGCCCGCTGAGTGAAGTGACCGATGCCATGGCAGCAGCACGTGAAGGCGTTTCAACGCCTCGCGGACGCCTGCGAGTCGCTGCTCCGATCTTGTTCTCGCAGCTCGCAATGGGACGTATCGGCGCCGAGTTCTGTGCAGCCTATCCGGAAGTCTTCATCGAGGTCGTGTCGGAAGATCGCATGGTGGATCTGGTCGAGGAACAATTTGACGTCGCCATTCGAATCAACCCGAGCCCGGACAGCAGCCTGGTCGGCCGGTGCTTCGCCAAGGACCGGCTGATCGTGGTCGCGGCGCCTCAGATTCCAAGGCCGATGGCCGGCGCGATCAGACCCGTTCCCGCTATCGTGACCTCGACTTTCCAGCCAACGCAATGGAGTCTTGATGGCGGGCAGTTGGTCTTGGAGCCGATCCCGAAGATGCGATTTTCTTCGCTGCTGATGGTCCGCGATGCCGCTATCGCCGGTGGCGGAGCAGCGCTCATTCCCCAGTCCATCGCCTGGAACCCGCTCGCTCGTGGTGATTTGGTTCAGTGGGGGGCGGTGTCAGGTGTAGAGCCAGCGCTTTGGGTCTTGCACACCTCCAGGCGGCTTGCAGCGCCAAAGGTTCGCGCATTCGTCGACTTCATGTGTGACAAGTATTCAGACATGTCACTTGTTCTGACGGGATAGACCGACCGGTACCGGCGTGGGAATTTGCCATGAAGGTTTGTTGCCGTCCTGACTGTCGAAAGCGCGGCGCGCTTTGCGCAAGTCCTCGACGTTCTCGACTACCCAGGTCCCGATGGGCGACATACGAATCAACAGCTCCATGCCCAGCGGCGTCAGCTCATACTCGACACGCGGAGGCACTCAACATGCCCCCGCCGTGTGCCCTCCTCGCTTACGCCTGATCCAAGGCCTCCACCACGCCTTTGTCTTCCCCAAGGAAGCCGCCGCTCTGATGCGCCCAGAGTCGCGCATACACGCCGTTCTTCTCCAGCAATTCAGCGTGGGTGCCCTGTTCGATGATGCGGCCGTCGTCCATGACGATCAGGCGGTCCATCGCCGCAATCGTCGACAGCCGATGGGCGATCGCGATCACGGTCTTGCCCTGCATCATGTCATCGAGGCTTTCCTGAATTGCCACTTCGACTTCCGAATCCAGCGCGCTGGTGGCCTCGTCCAGCAGCAGGATCGGCGCGTTTTTCAGCATCACACGCGCAATCGCCACACGCTGGCGCTGGCCGCCGGACAACTTGATCCCCCGCTCGCCTACCAGCGTGTCGTAGCCGGTATGGCCCTGGCGATCGCTGAGTTGACGGATGAATTCATCGGCCTGAGCGTTGGCCGCAGCGCGGCGGATTTGTGCGTCGGTCGCATCCGGCCGGCCGTAGGCGATGTTGTCGCGAATGGAGCGATGCAGCAGCGAGGTGTCCTGAGTGACCATGCCGATGCAACTGCGCAGACTGTCTTGCGTTACGTGCGCGATGTTTTGCCCGTCGATGCGAATCTCCCCGCTGTCGACGTCATAAAAGCGCAGCAGCAAGTTGATCAGCGTGGATTTACCGGCGCCCGAGCGGCCCACCAGACCGATCTTTTCGCCGGGACGGATGTTCAGGCTCAGACCGTCGAGCACCTGACGTTCACCGCCGTAGTTGAAGCTCACCTTGTCGAAAGTCACTGCGCCACCAGTGGTGACCAGCACCCCGGCATCCGGCGCGTCCTGGACCTTGGTGCCTTGGGTCAGGGTGGCCATGCCGTCCTGGACGGTGCCGATGCTTTCGAACAGCGAGGTCATTTGCCACATGATCCAGTTCGACATGCCATTGATCCGCAACGCCATGGCGGTGATCGCCGCCACGGCACCGGCGCCGACATCGCCCTGATGCCACAGCCACAGGGCATACCCCCCGGCCGACATGATCAACCCCACAACCAGGGCCTGATTGACGATCTCGAACAGGCTGACCAGACGCATCTGGCGGAAGCCGGTCAGTTTGAAATCTTCCATCGCCGCCCGGGCGAAGTGCGCTTCGCGGTTGGAGTGGGAGAACAGCTTGACCGTGGTGATGTTGGTGTAAGCGTCGGCGATACGCCCGGTCATCATCGAACGCGCGTTGGCCTGTTCTTGCCCTACTTTGCCCAGGCGCGGCACGAAGTACGCCATGGCCAGACCGAACAGCACAACCCACGCCAGAAACGGCAGCATCAGTTTCAGCGCAAAGCCGCCGGCCAGAGCGATGATCGCAATGAAATACACGCCGATCCCGGGCAGGATCTCGATCAGGGTGAACAGCACGTCACGCACTGCCAGCGCCGTCTGCATCACTTTGGTAGTGACGCGGCCGGAGAACTCATCAGAAAAAAACGAAAGGCTTTGCCGCAGCATCAACCGATGAAAGTCCCAGCGCAGGCGCAGCGGCAGGTTAATTGCCAGGATCTGATGCTGAACCATGGTGCGCAACGCCACCAGCCCGACACTGAACACCATGACGATGCCCATCCCCCACAACACGCGACTCTCCTGCGCAGCCGCCTCCCCACCGGCCTGCCAGGTCGAGAGCAGATCCACGACCTGGCCGAGGAAGGAAAACAGCCACGCTTCATAGATCGACACGGCGGCACTGAGTAGCGCCAGCGCCAGGATGTAGCCGCGGGCCCCACGAGTGCAGGCCCACAGAAATTTCGCCAGGCCGTTGGGCGGCGGCGGCACCTCGTCAGGCGGGAAAGGGTCGAGTCTTCGTTCAAACACACGAAGCATGGTGATCTCCAAAACAGTCAAGTCAGGAGATTCTGCCACCGATTGAATCCCGGGAGGTCTTTGTGAAAAAGTGTGCGCTCATCAGGACGACTTGAGCATGTCCCACGCCTCGGGGGTAAAGCGGTAGCTTCTGTCCGACTGGATCTTGATGACCCCCACTTCGGCAAGACGCTTGAGTACTTCGCGGACGCCGACGATCGTCAACTGCGAAAAAGACACTTCTATATAAGCATGCACGCCCTGCACGCCGATCAGACGCTGTTCCCGGGTCGCCAGGACCAGTGCAGTGATCACCTTTATACGGAACAGGCTGGTACGCAAACCGTAAACATGCAACATCTCGCGGATAGGACGGTTCGCGCTGTATGCAAACTCCAGCGCCAGTTGATGGCGCGCGGCCTGAAACCGACGGCCGCTGCCAGTCGAGGTGAATCCCTGGTTGTCCAGCATGCGAATACTCCTGTCGCCAATGAAGCGGACAGGCAGCAGCCATTGGGCCGTGCCTGCCCTTGCACGTCAAAAATCGACCGTTGCCGACAACTGCAGCGTGCGCGGGTAACCCGGCGAGAACGCACCGTACGAAGCGACGCCCGACCAGTACTCACGGTCAAACACGTTCTGCACCGTGGCGCGGAATGTCGTCGGCCGGCCTTCGATTTTCGTTGCATAGCGTGCGCCGGCATCGACGCGCGTCCACGAGTCCAGCTCCTGGGTGTTTGCCTGATTGACGTATTGGCTGTCGGTATAAATCGCACCACCTGTAAGGGTGAAACCCTCCAGCCACGGGGTATCCCATTCGGCCCACAGATTGGCCTGCACATCGGGCACACCGACCGGTTTGTTGCCCCGGTTGGCGGCGGTGGCCGAATCGGTCAATTCGCCATCGAGCACAGTCACGCCCCCCATCAAACGCGTACCCGGTGCCACTTCACCGAACATGCTCAATTCGATCCCGCGGTTGCGCTGCTCGGCCTGCACCGAGAACACGTTGCCGGCGCCGATCTCACCGCTCGGTTTCTCGATCTGGAATAACGCCAGAGTGGTCATGAATGTGCCGTGTTCGTACTTCACACCGAGTTCATGCTGCTTCGATTCGTAAGGTGCGAATGTCTCGCCGGCGTTGGCCGCTGTGCCTGGGGCAATGTCACCTTTGCTCAAGCCTTCTACATAGTTGTAGTAGAGGGAAACGTCTTCCCAGGGCTTGACCACCACGCCGACCAGCGGGGACGTGGCGCTGTCGTTGTACTTCGAACTGACTGAACCGGTCGCGTTGTAGTTACGCGACTCGATGTCCTGGCGACGCACGCCGAGGGTCAGCTGGAAGCGATCATCGAGCATGGAAAGGGTGTCGGTGAACGCAACACCCGACAGTTGCGACTCGGAAACGCGCAGTACCTTTGGCGAGCTGATGTATTGCTTGGGCGCATCGATCGGGTGATAGATGTTGGAACGGATGTCAGTGCCGTTGTTGATCCCGCGAGACAACTCATCCTGGTACTGGGTCGCCATCAGTGTGGTTGTATGGGTGATCGGTCCGGTGGCGAACACACCTCGGATCCCGACATCGGCGGTCGAACGATCGACGTTGAATTTGTAGTAACCCGGTATGTTGCTGGTATCCCCCGCCTCGTTGAGGATCCTTGGCACCTGATCGGACATGCGTTTGACGTCGGACTTGCCGCCACCGGCATGGGCGAACACGGTCAGCGTGTCGCTCAGGTCGTATTCGCCGCCGAGTAATGCCGACTGCTCCTTGGTGTCCGACCAACCCCAGTCCTGCGACAGGTTGGTGCGGCCATTCGGTGCGGATGGAATATCGACGCCCGGCGCAACAGTGAACGGTCGTGATGCGCCCTCCCAGCTTTCTTTCTGGCTGATGTAATCCAGGTTCAGGCGTAAACGCTCACCGCGATAATCCAGCGCGATGGCACCAATGCCCAGGTCGCGGTGCTGATCATCGATCGCGGTGTCGCCGCCTTGCAGGTTGCCGTTGAAGCGCACACCAAACTGGTTTTCCGAGCCGAAGCGACGACTCAGATCCAGGTGACCGCCCACTTGGGAATCCGAGGAGTAAGTGGTGGTGACCCGCGTCAGGTCTTCGTCCAGCGGACGCTTGGGAACGATGTTGATCACCCCGCCTACACCACTGTTCGGCGAGATACCGTACATCAGCGCGCCCGGCCCCTTGAGCACTTCGACACGCTCGGCGTACTCGGTAAACACCCGATAGTTGGGCGCAACGCCGTACACGCCGTCGAACGCCAGTTCACCCAGGTTGCCCTCGCCAATCGGGAAGCCGCGAATGAAAAACGAATCGACGATCCCCCCTGTCTGACCGGTCGAGCGCACTGACGGATCGCGCTCCAGCGCATCGGCCACCGTCACTGTCTGCAGGTCGGCCAGGGTCTTGGCGGTGTAGCTGGTGACACTGAACGGCGTGTCCATCACATCCTTGTTGCCCATCATGCCGAGCCGTGCACCGCGCGCGACCTGGCCACCGGCGAGTACCTCCGGCAATGCGGTCGGGCCGCTGTAGCGAGCGTTGATGTTGGTGGTGTCGAGCGTCAGCGCATCGAGGCTGTCAGCGGCCGACGTCGTCGTTGGAATATTCGGGGTCTTGTCGGCGGCAACGTCCTGTTGCTCGGGGCTCGCTGCCCAGGCGTTGGCGCTTGCTGCGACCAGAACAACATTCAACATGGCGGTACGAATGGCGAGTGTTAACACGCGCTCACCGCATGGACGACTGACAACAGGCATGACGTGAGGATCCTTTTCAACAAGGGAAAATGGTAATCACTCCTATTGCCAGTCGATCTGCGAAAAAGTATCACCCTCGATGAGATATTTTTGATCGGCCCAGGCCAAACCTAGTCGTACAGGTGCTCCAACGGGATCGCGAGCACCGGCAACGCGGGGTCAAACGCGTGCCGGGTGGTCTTGTACGGAAAGATTTCGCCCCGGGCGATGGTGCTGAAAATCTGCGCCACTTCGAACGCCTGCCCGGTTCGCCAGTGCCGTACGCACACCCGCGGATCGCCGTAATCGAGCTGGATGCACGGCACGCGTTTCAAGCCCAGTTGCAACGCCGCATTGAAGCGGTGATTGCCGTCCATGACGATACCTTTCGAGCGCTCGACGATGATCGGCTCCAGCCAATGCCCGACCCGAATGATCGACTCGCGCAGGCGCGTCACATTGGCCGGGTCGACGTGTTCCGATTGCAGCACTTCGCACAGCGGCCGCAACGCAATTTGATAACCGTGTCCCATGGTTGAACTCCTGATTCGCCGCGCTTCAGCAAGCATCGGCGCGGACAACAGGCGCGTGCTGACGGGCCAGATCGAGCAGGCGCTGAGCGTGTTCGATCAGCGGCAAATCGACCATTTCACCGTCCACCTGCACCGCATGACTGCCGGTGGCCACGGCTCTCATCACCCGGTCAGCCCAGGCCAGTTGGTGCGCATCCGGCAGGAAGGCGCGCTGCACCGAATCCAGCTGCGCGGGATGGATACACAGCTTGGCGCCGAACCCCAGCGAACGTGCGTAGTGCGAATCCTTGGTGACGACCGCCAAATCATTGATCGCCGGTGTGACCCCATCGATCGGCGCCGGCAGATCTGCCGTGCGCGAAGCCAGCACGATGCGGTTACGGGCGAACAGAAACGCCTCGGGGGTCTGACTGCAGTCGATATCGAGCGAGAAATCCAGCGAGCCGAAAGCCAGCCGCGTCACCCCCGCAATCGCCGCAATCGACTCGACCTGCTGCAACCCCTTGGCGGTTTCGATGATGGCGATGATTTTCAGTGCCGGTTGCCACTCGAGCAGACGCTCGACCACCGGCGCCAGGGTCTCTGGGCATTCGGCCTTGGGCAGGAAAATACCGTCGCATCGCTCGGGATAGCGCAACTCGTCGAGCCAGGCCAGGTCCTGGCGCAACAGTGGGCTGCTGACGCTGTTGAGGCGGATGTAACGCTCGCAGGCAACCTTCGGCGTGCTCTCCTGCCACGCCCGGATACCCGAGCGGGCAGCCGCTTTGCTGTCCGGGTGCACGGCGTCTTCGAGATCGAGAATGATCGCATCGGGCCCTGCCTCCACGGCTTTGGAAAACCGCTCGGGCCGGTTGCCCGGCACAAACAGGTAGCTGATCGCGAGTGGGGTTTTGCTGCTGAATCGTTCGGATTGCATGGCATAGCTCCTAGACGTGAACCCGTCGTGATTTCTGAAACATTTCCGGCGCCTCAGGCAGCCCATTGGCGTGCCTTTGCGGGCCTTCGCTAAACAAACTCCAAAGCCTTGTTGATCAAGGTATTGAGGCGTTTTTTATCTCGGGGCGAACGCGTCCTTGAGCGTGTAAATACACGTTCATTGCTTCGCCGTTCGCAGGTCTTTATTCAAAAATATTTGAAAACCTTACTTGATAATCGTTCGTGTTCGCAATATGGTTCACGCCACCAAGAGGAACTATCCTCGCTTCAAAGCACGCAATCAGCACTTCGGGAAATACATGTCAGTGATGTCATTTGAATGCCAGTCACGGGTCATGCACAGGGGATTGACCATCAACTAAGGGTCAATCGGAACATTCGTACTAACCATTATGGAACGGGGTTCTCATGCCACTGATTTGTGAACCATTTATTACGATAAGTGCCACCTATCCAACTTCAAACATTGCCTGGCATCCGCCGCCGAGTTGTTTAAACCCTCGTTTCTAGCGAGCAAAAAATACTGCATCCGTCGATAACGATCAGTTGTCGAGAACATCAATGGCGAAACTGTTTTCGACGCCAAGGGTTAACTATGCCTACGACAAATTCACGTGCCGACGAACAAGCAGCAAAAGTTCATCAACCCTGCATGTTAAAACCGCTGATCGACCCGATAATTTCTACATTTATCAATAACTTCCCGGACACACTTGTTGAGCTTGTCAAACAACACGGATCACCCTTGAATCTGGTTTGGCCCCATGCCTTTGAATTAAATGCACAGGCCTTGCTGACCGTGTTGAATCAGCACCATCTGCCGGGAGAAATTTTCTACGGTGCCAAGGCCAACAAGTCACACAGCCTGTTGGGTGCGGCAGTCAGCTCGGCTATCGGCGTCGATGTATCGAGCATCCATGAACTGCAAGCGGCGTTACGATCCGGTACGCCCGGGGCAAAAATCTGTGCCACAGGCCCGGCCAAGACTGCCGTGTTTCATCAGGCGTTGATCACTGCAGGTTCACTGATTTGCGTCGACTCGCTGGAAGAGTTCGATCACTTGCAACACGTGATCGACGCGCAATCCCCCCCCGGAAAAGCCAGGGTTTTACTGCGTTACAGACCGAAAAACAGCCCTGAGAGCCGCTTCGGGATGGGCTCGGACGGCATGCTCGAAGCGCTTCAGAGGCTGACCAGACGCACGGATATTTTCGATTTCGAAGGGGTTCATTTTCACCTGGGTGGCTATGGATTCGAGTCCCGCGCACAAGCGTTACGTGAGGTCAGCGGATTCATCGAAGCCGCTCGGGAAATGGACTTGAGTCCACGGATGATCGATATCGGTGGCGGCTTGCCGATACGTTATGTCGAGCCGCAAAGTTATGCGCATTTTCTCGAACACGATAATAAGCCGAGCCATTATTACCAGCAGAAAGTTCCCGAGGCTTATTACCCGTACGGCGGCGAACTGACAGCATCACAATGGCTCGACTTATTGCTCGGCGCCGAACATTCGCCGGGGGTGTCCATCGCCAGCTATTTGAAGCAGCAAAATATAACCCTGGCCCTGGAGCCCGGTCGAAGTCTTGTCGATCAAGCGGCGATTTCAGTATTCAGGGTCACCCGTATAAAGCAACTCGCGGACAGCAAAAGCGTTATTTTTGTTGAAGGCAGTAGTTTCAGCGCATGTGAAACCTGGTTCGCCTCCGAATACCTGATTGATCCAATATTGATCAGTTCGCAAGATTCGCCGCGTATTCCGACTCAAGCGTATATCGCAGGCCACAGCTGCCTGGACGACGATGTAATTACTCATCGCCTGATTAACTTTGCGACTGCACCACAGCCCGGTGACTTGCTGATTTACGTCAATACCGCCGGTTATCAAATGGACTTGCTGGAGAACGAGTTTCATCGCCATCCCCTGCCCCGGCGGCTGACGGCGACCTGTTGTACGGAAGGTAACTATAGGTTTTCACCTGACTACTAAAGGGAATCATTGAAATGATATTGAATAAAGTCTCGGATCTTATTGGCAATACGCCAATGTTGGGCATCGATATTCCCGACACCGATGCGCGCTTGTTACTCAAGATTGAAAAGAACAATCCCGGCGGCAGTATCAAAGACCGGATGGCGCGCAACATGGTGTTGGCCGCGCTGAAGTCCGGCCGGCTGAAACCGGGTGGCGTGGTTGTCGAATCGTCCTCAGGCAACACCGGTATCGGGCTGGCCATGGCTGCGGTGGAGTTCGGTCTGCATTTCATCGCGGTGGTTGATCATCACGCCGCCCAGGACAAGATCGCCGTAATGAAAGCGTTGGGTGCCGACATTCGTTTCGTCAAAGGCACCTATCGCGAAGATGAAGTCGCGGTGGTCGAGCGCCAGCAAATGGCAGCCGAACTGGCGGCCGAGATCCCCGGTGCGGTGTTCATGAACCAGTCCGACAACGCGGCCAATGCAGGTGGCTACAGTGATTTTGTGCGCGAAACCATTGGCCAGGCCGAAGGCGTTATCGGCGCCTACGTCGGTTGTGTCGGTACCGGCGGTTCGATGACCGGCATCGCTCGCGGTTTGAAAGTGCACAACCCGGACACCGTTACCGTCGCGGTGGAACCGGCCGGATCGATCGTCTTCGGCCATCCCGGCTATCCCTACTATCAATCGGGCACCGGTACGCCAGCCGGTGACACCGTGGGTCTGGTGCTCGACTACAGCTGCATCGATCTGGGTGTGCAAGTCACCGATTCTCAGGCGTTCGAAACCGCTCGCTACATCGCGCGCAACTTCGCCCTGCTGGTCGGCGGCTCAACCGGAGGGGCGATTTTCAAGGCACTGGAACTGATCCACAAAGGCGTGCTGACCGGCAACGTCGTCGTACCGATTGCCGATGGCGGTGAGAAGTACCTGCACACGGTGTTCGACGACAAATGGCTGCAGGAGCGCGATCTGATTGATCCGGGCATCGCCCCCCAACTGGACATCTGGCTGGGCAAGACACAATGGCTGGAATCTGCTTCCGCGCCCCTGCAACTGAGCGTCGCATGACCCTCCCTACACACAGGAACGCCTCACGATGAATCTGTTGAAAGTCGCCATTTGTGGTGGCGGCAGGACCGGCCATCTCAACGCCATCCTGTTCAAGCAGCTGCCCGATGTTCAGGTTTCGATGCTCACCAGCAATCTGGAAATCATCGAACAACACGCCCGTCAGACGCCGATGCAGGCGCTGTTGCCCGACGGTTCGACACTGCAGGCCCGACTGGATCGGGTGACCACCGATGCAAGGGCCGCCGTTGAAGATGCCGACATCGTCATCATCACCGTGCCAGCCCATGCCCGACCGCAAACCCTCAGGGATATTGCGCCGCATCTGAATGCCAGCAAACCGGTGTACATCGGTGCGATTCCGGGCTTTTGCGGTTTCGACTGGCTGGCCGAAGCCACCCTGCCCGACCGCCCCAACCTGGTGATCTGGGGCATGAAGGATGTGCCGCACACCGCGTTCGATTTGACACCGGGGCGGTCGATCAAAATGGGCGGCGGCAAAAGCCAACTGTATGTGGCCACCCATGCCCGGGAGCCGCAAACCGCCCGACGTCAGTTGGAGAAAATACTCACCCGGCTGTACGGCCCCTGCGTGACGCTGCTGGAAAACTATCTGGAAATCACCCTGACGCCGGGCAACCCGATCATGCACAGCTCGGTGATCTATGGGTTGATCGGTCCCTACGGCCAATGGCACCGCAAGATTTTCCCGCAGCGCATGTGCTGGTGGACCGAGTGCCCGGAACTGGGCGCCTATTTCCTCGAACGCATGGATCAGGAAAGCCAGGACCTGTGCGCAGTCATCAGCCAGCGCATGGGCATTGACCTGTCCTCGGTCAAGTCGCTGAAACAGGAAATCGTCGAAGCCTACGGCGAGCAGATCCGCGACCCGAGCAGCATGCTCTCAATTCTGCGCACCAATCAGGCTTACAACGACATCCTCGCACCGATGGTGCCCGCTGCCGACAACCGCGCCGGCTATGTGATCGAACGCGAGAGCCGTGCCTTCAACGAAGACGTCGCCTACGGCTTGGTGCTGCTAGTGGAAATGGCCAGGCGCTTCGACCTCAAGGTGCCCTATATCGAAGAAGTCCTGCAGTGGAGCGTTGATTACATGCAAGGCCTGCGCGACTCGGCACTCGACTACTTCCCGAGCCACTGGCCACGCACGACAAACGCCGCCGCGTGATCTCTTTATTCACTTTTCGACGAGCAGACCACTGATATGGATGACTTCAAGACACTGATCGCCTATTCGCGCAAAAACGCCATGCGCCGCTTGATCCGCTGCCTTTTTGCAGAAAACATTCTCGACCGCTCGGCCCTGAGCTTCTCCGTGGAGGGCAACCAGGCCACTTACCCGCTCAAGGGTGGCTGCGCGCATCTGGCTTTTTCCGATATCGCCAAAGGCCCGGCCGAGACTGTGGTCAACGACGGCGACGTGGTGCTGGTCACCGACGAAGGCGTACGCCAGACCATCACCAGTCACCAGGACATGCTCGATGTGCTGCGTGACAGTTTCGACTTCGAGCCCACCGACGAAGGTGTGGCCGGGCTCAAGTCAGACATGGAAAACAGCCTGACCAACGACGCGCACGCCCGTCAGCATCGCCAGCACTGGAATGCCCGGCTGCAACAGGCCGCCCGGGAACAGGGCCTCGACAGCTTCACTGACTACCTGCGCCAGCACGCCAAAACCAAAGATGCGGCGATCCTGCTTGATCAGTGGGGTTCGCTGGAAGGTCATCCGTACTACCCGACATGGAAAGCCCGGCCTGGCCTTGGAGATGAGGAAGTCGAACAACTGTCGCCCGAATTTAACGCGCAAGTGCCATTGCGTATCGCCTCGTTGCGTGCCGACCACGCCAAAAGCGAGAGCATGCCGCACGTGACCAGTTATCACGACTGGTTCGCCAGCAACTTCCCGGCGCAATGGGAGCAATGGAAAGCTTCGCTCAACCGCAAAGGCCTGGACGAGCGCCAGTGGCTACCGTTGCCGATTCACGGCTGGCACTTGCAAGCCTACGTGCTGAAGACTTTTGCGACGGAAATCGAAGAAGGCATTCTGATCACCGACGGCCCGGACATCACCACCCTGCCGACCATGTCCTATCGCACCATGATGCCGCTGCTGGACGACTGTGCACCGCTGATCAAACTGCCAATCGCCGTGTGGATGACCAGCGAACTGCGCAGCCTGCAAGCCAAGTCGATTCACATGGGGCCGCGCATCAGCACGG